>OLXL01001240.1_pt1 | contig 9451 bp, 8 predicted proteins | sample 1673891 | NCBI WGS metagenome assembly OLXL01 (sample SAMEA103958131, study PRJEB25191) | human gut metagenome | reverse complement strand
ATATAGGCACGGAGCACATACTGCTTGCCATCATACGGGAGAAGGACTGCGTGGCTGTGCGTATCCTGGAGGATCTCGGGGTGGACTTTACGCTGCTGTATCAGATGCTTGCAGGAACCACGAGGAAGCCGGAAAGCGCAAGAGCTCAGGCGGAGGAGGAAGGCACCCCTGTACTGAACAAGTATGGACGCGACCTTACCAGACAGGCGAAAAACGGCGAGCTCGACCCGGTGATAGGCCGTGAAAACGAGATACAGCGCATTATACAGATACTTTCGCGGCGGACCAAGAACAATCCGGTGCTCATTGGAGATCCCGGCGTGGGCAAAAGCGCGATAATAGAGGGACTGGCCCAGCGCATCGCTTCTGGCAACATACCGGAGCTACTCAAAAACAAGCGGGTGGTGACGCTGGATCTTGGCGGTATGCTGGCCGGCACAAAATACCGGGGTGAATTCGAAGAGCGCATAAAGGCCGCCATAGACGAACTCATCGAAAACAAGAATACAATACTCTTTATAGACGAGCTGCATACCATTGTGGGCGCGGGGGCTTCGGAGGGCAGCATAGACGCTTCCAACATCATGAAGCCCGCATTGGCCCGTGGCGAGATGCAGGTGATAGGTGCTACTACACTTGACGAGTATCGACGCTATATAGAAAAGGACGCGGCCCTGGAGCGGCGCTTTCAGCCAGTGACGGTAGGCGAACCCACAAAGGAAGAGGCGGTAGAGATACTTTTCGGCCTCAGGGACAGATATGAGGCCCACCACAAGGCCACCATCACCGACGAGGCCATACGGGCGGCGGTAGAGCTTTCGGACAGGTATATTTCGGACAGGTTTTTGCCGGACAAGGCGATCGACCTTATGGACGAGGCGGCGAGCCGCGTGCGCCTCGCGGCATTTGTAGCCCCGGTCGGAATGAAGGAGCTTGACGGCAAGCTTGCTGAGCTGCTCAAGGAAAAGGAAGAGGCGGTGAACAATCAGAACTTCGAGAGGGCGGCTGCCATAAGGGACGAGGAACGGGCCATACGCGATGAGATGACCTCAAGAAAGACCAGCTGGGAGCGGGAGCGGGAGGGCCGCAAGTGCATCGTAACGGAAAACAGCATAGCGGAAGTAGTGAACGCCTGGACGGGCATACCCGTGAACCGGCTCACGGAGGACGAGAGCGAGAAGCTGCTGCACCTCGAGGATGAGCTTCACAAGCGTGTCATAGGGCAGGACGAGGCGGTGGAGGCCGTAGCGCGGGCCATACGCCGGGCGCGGGCAGGACTCAAGGATCCCAAGCGCCCCATAGGCTCATATCTTTTCCTCGGTCCGACGGGAGTGGGCAAGACCGAGCTTTCAAAGGCTCTGGCCGAGGTGATGTTTTCGAATGAGGACGCCATGATACGTCTGGATATGTCGGAATATATGGAGTCACACAGCGTAAGCAAGCTGGTAGGTTCACCTCCGGGCTACGTGGGCTTCGACGAAGGCGGACAGCTTACTGAGCGGGTGCGCCGCAAGCCCTACTGCGTGATATTGCTGGACGAGATAGAAAAGGCGCACCCGGACGTGTTCAATATACTCCTGCAGGTGCTGGAGGACGGGCGGCTGACAGATTCCAAGGGAAGGACAGTGGACTTCCGCAACACAATAATAATCATGACCTCAAATATAGGCGCTGCGGCTGCGGCGGGCCGGAACACCGTAGGCTTCGGCAGCGAAAGCAAGGCCCTTACCTATGAGCGCATGAGGGAAGCCATGATGGGGGAGCTGAAGAAGACCTTTTCGCCGGAGTTCCTGAACAGGATAGACGAGATAATCGTGTTCCACCCGCTGGAGCAGGAGCAGGCGGCAAAGATAGTGCGCCTTATGCTAAAGGGGGTGGCTGATAGGCTTCGTGAGCGTGGTATAGATCTGACGTTTTCGGAGGGCGCAGTAGAGCAGCTTTCCAGGGACGGATTTGATCCCGTGTACGGCGCGCGGCCGCTCAGAAGGGCCATACAGCATCAGGTGGAGGACAGCCTCAGCGAGGAACTGCTGTCGGGAAAAATACGCCTTGGAGATAAAGTAAAAGCGAAAGTCAAGGGCGGAAAGCTTGCCTTTGAGAAAACGCATTAAAAAAAGTCAGGTATTATTAACAATTTGTTTAAGGTATCCGGGGTTGCAAAGTGCCAACTTGGGTGTACAATAAAAAAGTACCTTTTAGGTGTATTTTTGACAACAGGTGCGAAATATGAAGGCATTGACGAAAAGGACAATTGCATTACTGCTTTGTATTACGGCGCTGATCAGCTTTAGCGCCGCTTTCGCTGTGCCTGTTACCGGCCGCGCCGCATACCCCGCAAGGCAGGCCGAAGGCACGCCTGCCCCTCAGGCTGCGGATACGCCTGAGCAGCCCCTCAAGGACGTGATCATAGGTATAGACCCCGGCCATCAGTTCAAGGCGGACAGCGGACAGGAGCAGATATCTCCCAATGACGAAAAGACCACCAAGGACCGCATGACAAGGGGCTGCACTGGCGTCCGCTCCGGCGTCAACGAATACGATGTGAACCTTGCCGTGTCCGTGAAGCTGATGGCGCTGCTTCAGGACGCCGGCGCTACAGTAGTCATGACGCGCACAAAAAACGACGTTTCGGTTTCCAACAAAGAGCGGGCTGAAATGATGAACGATGCAAAGGTGGATTTTTGGATAAGGATACACTGCAACAGTTCGACATCAAAGCTGACTGAGGGCGCGCTGGTGATAGCGCCGTCAAAGCAGATGGCCATAGGCGCACAAAGCGAAGCACTGGGCAAGGCGCTGCTCGATGAATTCTGCGCTGCTACAGGCGCAATCAACAGGAGTGTGATCTATTCCGCCAGCCAGACCGGCTTTAACTGGTCGGATAGCCCGGTAGTGACCGTCGAAATGGGGTATCTTTCCAATCCGCAGGAGGATACGAAATTATGCCGGGCGTCATATCAGGACGCATGTGCCGCAGGTATTTATAACGGCATAATAAAATACATGAACGGGAGGGACGAGCAATGAAAAAGATAACGGCGCTCGTCCTTGCAATTATAATGACGGCTGCCTTTACGGGCTGTGCCCCGAAAGAGGAACCGGCGGCCATCGAGGAGCCGCAGGCAACGCCTGAGCCGGAACCACAGGAAGTCGAGAGCACAATAGAGCAGAACCCGGTGTCGGCATTCTATACCGGCTACAAGTCAGCCACAGAAGCCATGGAAGCTCTGTTCCGCAGCCGACTTGAAGACGATAAAAGCGCGGAAGCGGCGGATACGCTGCTTTACCTTGCGGATCACGACATGCGGGTATCGGAGGGCAACGCCACCTTCGGCTGGCTGCTCTCCACGGATACGGCGGATCAGTTTGCTTCATCTGTGACGGGCGCGGCGGAGGGCAAGGGCTCCATAGCCCCCCATGGAATAGTGATAGACGACGGCGAGGAGGAAGCCGAGGAGGTCGAAGCGGCAAAGACCGATGATGGGGCTAATACCGAAACGATGCCTATCATTACGGAAAATCTTTCTCTCGCTATACCCAATGGTGACGGGGAAGAAGCTGATGCGGTCGGCGATGAACAAAAATCGGGATATGATCTGAATTTTGAGTATGCTGATGGCACAGTGCTATCGGGCAGCCTGAACGGTTCGGTACTTAGCTTTCATGAGGAAGGCCGGGATAAACACAGCGTCACCATAGAATTTCAGGACAACGTATGGGTATCTACCGTCACGAGGGACGACGGTACCATTACCACGTTAAGGTGTGACGTGGACGGCTTCCATTTTACCGTATCCAAGGCAAAGGGCGCGGATGTGCCTGACGAGAAGGTATACGTCTGGCTCAGCGACGGTACCGGAGCAAAGCGCGAGGATATTTCGGCATAAATCAAAAGGACGGCAGCTGCCGTCCTTTTTAAGTCGCATGTTCAGTCCATAGCCACGTCTGTAAGTATCCAGCCCAATCCTGCCGAAGACTTTATGCCGGTGCCGCAGTAGTGGCATATCTTGCTGCCGACTATCGGTAACGGTGCGCCGCAGTTGGGACAGTTGAAGCCCCGCACTTCGCCGTCCACATTGCCGTCATAGGCTGCGATGTATTTGAGGGTCAGCCTTACGGGACGCAGCGCGTCACGGGAATCGAGATATTCTGCCGCCGCCTGAAATACCAGTATGCGGTCCCGGCCCCTGTCGTCGTAGTCGGACAGCGCCGCATTGTACACCTCTATGCCGCCCTTTACGTCTGTGGGCAGGGAGTATGCCAAGCGTTCCCTGAAGGAATCGGACACGCCCTCGCGAAACAGTGTGTGCCCTTCCTTGGCGCTTTGCAGGTATATACGTGCGTCCTTCTTTACGCGGTTGAGAACCATTGCGGGATTGTACTCCGGAAAGTCCCGCTTTATCCTGTCGAGAAACAGGTCGCCCGCAGAAGAAAGGGAGCGTATCTTAGGCCTTTCGACAGCTCCGGTGCTCTTCAAGGCGGAAAGTATATAGGAGAGTATGTTGCCGGCATTGTGAAAGAAGCGCATGGCGGGTACTGCCACGCACAGCAGCACAGCGCCTATTATTATGCAAAGTACCGTGTTTCCGCTCATACTCTTACAGGCTCAGTATCTTATCCAGTGCGGGCTGTATTGGCGCTGTGTCTATGCTTTCGACTTTGCCGTTGTCGCAGGCCGCTGCGGCGGCGGGATCTATAGGCAGGCGGGCCAGAAGGGGTATGCCGTAGGTAGTGGCTATCTCTTCCACATGGCTGTCGCCGAATACTTTTATTTCACAGCCGCAGTCGGGGCAGGTGAAGTAGCTCATGTTTTCCACGATGCCCAATATGGGGATGTTCATGAGCTCCGCCATGCGTACCGCCTTGGCAACTACCATGGAGACCAGGCTCTGAGGGGAAGTGACGACTATTATGCCGTCTACAGGCAGGCTCTGGAATACTGTCAGTGGTACGTCGCCGGTTCCCGGAGGCATGTCGACGTACATGTAGTCTATATCTTTCCAGACCACTTCGGTCCAGAACTGCTTGACGACGCCCGCTATGACGGGGCCGCGCCATACTACGGGGTCGGTATCGGACTCAAGCAGCAGGTTTATGGACATGATATCAACGCCGTTACTGCTCCTGCAGGGGAAGATGTGGTTCTTGCCGTCTCCCAGTGCGTGCTCTTTGATGCCGAACATCCTGGGTATGGAGGGGCCGGTTATGTCCGCATCCAATACGGCGGTGTTGAAGCCCCGCTTATTGGTGGCGGAGGCCATCATGGAGGTGACAAGGGACTTGCCTACACCACCCTTGCCGCTCACTATGCCGATGACCTTCTTCACCCTGCTGAATTCGTTAAGCTGCTCCTTGGGTATTTCGCGGGAGCCGCAGTCGCTTTGGCTGCAGCTGCTGCAATCATGGCTGCATTCGCTCATTTTTTCGCCTTTCTCCCGCCGCTTTTGCGCCGGGTCGTATATGCAATAAACTAATGATACAATATTACAGCACTTTTTGCCGCGCGTCAAACAGATAGATTAAAGGCGGGGCGGAATAAATATGTAAAAATGTAGTGAAATAGTGGTATAATATGTGATATCATATAATGCGGTTTGCCGGGTATGCCGTCCGGACGCCGCGGTACATATAATATAGTGCGGGGATACCCCCGACGAAATATGATACGGAGAGATGATAAATGATATATCTTGACAATAGCGCTACCACACGCACCATGGGCGTTGCGGCGGAAGCGGCTAAAAAATATATGACGGAAGAATTCTTCAATCCTGCGGCGGCCTATTCTCCCGCAGTGCGGGAGGAAAGGGCGGTAAACGGCGCGCGAAAGACAATAGGCAGCGCCATAAACGCAGGGCCGGACGAGATAATATTCACCTCAGGCGGCACCGAGAGCAACAATATGGCAATACTCGGATCCCTTAAAGCAATGCGGGGCAGGGGCAGGATAATAGTCGGCTCGACCGAGCATCCTTCGGTATATGAGGTATATAAATCCCTTGCCTGCCAGTACGACGTTGTCGAAGCGCCGGTAGACAATACCGGCATGATAGACCTGAAAAGGCTGGAGAGCCTCATAACCCCGGACACCCGCCTTGTATCCGTGATGCAGGTGAACAACGAGGTGGGCGCCGTGAACGACGCCGAGACCATACGCAGGATGCTCAGGCGCAGGGCTCCGGAGGCGCTGCTTCATGTGGACGGCGTACAGGGATTCCTGAAGGTGCCCTTCGATGCGAAAAACTGCGACCTGTATTCCATAAGCGGGCATAAGATACACGCCCCTAAGGGCATCGGCGCGCTGTATCTCAGGCAGGGCACAAAGTTCGCGGGCGGTCAGATAGGCGGAGGACAGGAAAGAAACCTGCGCAGCGGCACTACAAACACGCCCGGCATAATGGGTATGGAGGCTGCTGTAAAGAACTACCTCAATAATATCGACGAATATCGCTGCGCCATGCGAGATTGCAAGCTGCGCCTTGCGAAAAACCTTACCGAGCTGCCGGACGTGCTGCTTAACGGCCCGGCGCCGGAGCAGAGCGCTCCCCATATACTCAACGCTTCATTTATGGGCGTCCGCGGAGAGGTGCTGCTGCACGCTCTGGAGGAGAAGGAGATATATGTATCCACAGGCTCCGCCTGCTCTGCCCACAAAAAGGGCAGGAACCGGATACTCAACGCCATGGGTGTAATTGGAGATAGACAGGAAGGCGCCATACGCTTCAGCTTCTGCCCATTTAATACTATCGAAGAGATGGACGTTGTGGCGGAGGAAATCTCAACCATAATAGCCATGCTGCGCCGGTTCAAGCGCAGATAATACCAATACTGAAAGCATTGCTCCTGCCGGGCAAACCGGCGGGAGATATATACGGAGGATTTATGGAAAACGTATTGCTGGTCCGCTACGGCGAAATTCACCTCAAAGGACTTAACCGCCCTTTCTTCGAGCGCAAGCTCGTCGAAGGAATAAAGCACGCTCTTTCGGATCTGGGCGCTACTGTGCGCATGGAGCAGGGGAGAATATTCGTGCTGGGTATAAAGGATAAGGACAGGGATGAGGCGGTGGACAGGCTCACAAGGGTGTTCGGCATACATTCCATAAGCCCCGCCGTAGCCGTAGAGAAGGAATGGGACGCCATAGCCGATAGCGCGATGGAGCTCATGCGGCGCGCCCTCGGGGAGAGCCGAAGTGCGACCTTTAAGGTTATGGCCCGCCGTGCCGACAAGCGCTTTCCGATGAACAGCGAGGAGATCAACCGGGAGCTGGGTCACGTGCTGCTTGAGAGCTTTCCCGGCCTCAGCGTAGACGTGCATTCCCCAAAGATAAAGATGTGCGTTGAAATACGCGAAAAGGCGTATCTTTACTGCGAGGAGATACCCGGCGCAAACGGCATGCCTACCGGCACCGCCGGCCGTGCCGCGCTGCTCATATCCGGAGGCATAGACAGCCCCGTTGCGGGCTACCTCATGGCAAAGCGCGGCCTTGAGCTTTCCGCCGTACACTTTTACAGCTATCCATACACCAGCGAAAGGGCAAGGGATAAGGTAGTGGATCTTACCGGACTCGTTGCCAGGTACTCCGGTCCCATAAGGCTGCATCTGGTGCCATTTACCGAGATACAGCTTGCCATTTACGAGCAATGTCCTCCAAAGGAGACCACGGTGCTCATGCGCAGGCTCATGATGAAGATAGCGGAGCGCTGGGCAAGGGAAGACGGCGCGCTGGCACTTATCACGGGCGAGGCCCTTGGTCAGGTAGCAAGCCAGACCCTGGAGAGCCTCTGCGTGACGGACGATGCGGTGGATATGCCGGTATTCCGTCCTCTTATAGGGTTTGACAAGGACGATATAATAGATATAGCGAAGAAGATAAATACATTCAATACCTCCATACTGCCGTATGAGGACTGCTGTACAGTATTTGTGCCCCAACACCCGGTCACAAAGCCAAAAGTGGAGGATCTTCGCAACAGCGAGGCCATGGTGGACTTCGAGTGCATGATAAAGAAGGCAATGGCGGATACGGAGACGCTCATAGTGACCCAGAGCGGCAGCGAAAAGGCGGAGGCGTAAGCCGGAAAAGTAAATACATAATATGTTAACCTTTTCTTAACAAAAATATATTATGCCGATGCTATAATACTAACAGTAAAAGCTCGAAAGGAGGGGCGATAAAATGAAAAAAAGCATCATGAGCGGCCTGATTGCGGCAGCGGCTGCAATCATGCTTTGCGGCTGTGAATCCGCCCCTGCGGCAGAGTTCCAGCCTGCCTTTGAAAAAAGCTCAAAGGCAGTTCCGGCGGCAACCTTCGCCCCGGAGGTATTTGAAGTTGTAAAAGAATACAATTCAAGCCAGGTGGCTGTAAGCGCACCCGCGGAGGAAGATGACATTTATGCGCCGGTGACGATCTCCCGCTGCGCATACTGTGAAAACAACTGCTGCATAGTGTATCCTGCGCTCCAGAACGAGCCTACTGCGGACATGATAAACGCCTCCATGCGCGAAAATATTATGGCTAAGGCGAAAAAGCTGGATATGGCGGTATTTACCGAATACCGGGTAGAATACAACCGCAACGGAATATTCTCGGTGCGGATATTCATGTATGACCTTTACGATGAAAGCAACACCTGCCTTGGCAGCATGGCCCTGACTTACGATGTGGCGACGGGAGCTCTGTGCAAGATCAGCGACCTTTTCGATGAGAACAATCAGTATTGGCGGGGCCGTATACCGGATATGATAACCGCGCAGGCCAAAGATTCCGACATGCTGCTACTCAACGATCTGCTGCCCATAGACGACGACAGGGAGTTCTATATAACCGAGGACGGCATAGTCATCGTATACAACAAATACGAGATAACCACCGCGTCAGAAGGCGAGCCGGAATTCGAGATACAGGTGGAGGACGTAAAGGAATATGTGGGCGATGCCAGCGTGCTGAACGTATTCATAGCGCCCGATGATACGCCCGCGCCTACGCCGGAAACAACTCCTGACCTTACAACGGAGCCTTTGGCCGAGCCGGCAGGAGAATCGGAGGCTGTCCCATCGTCCGCGCCCGAAACGACGATCACGCCCACTCCTACCCCAACCCCAACTCCAACTCCAACTCCAACTCCAATGCCGGAGCTGAGGACCTCTGCGGAGGTGAATAGATAATGCGGTGCAGCTGCAAGGCCTGCGGAACCTATATGGTACAGACTGAGAGAGGGCTGTTCAGCGGCTGTCAGTGCCCGGAGTGCGGCAACATATGCCGGGACTGCATGGGCAGCGTAGATTCTCCGCTTACGCCGGATCAGCTTCGCGAACGATTCAGCAGCATGAAGCTCGACGCTGTTACCGCTGAGCCGGCGGATCCGCCCGAATGGGTGGAGCGGCCCAGCGAATGGCAGAAAATGCTATAGCCAAAAACAGGTAAAAGGCCATCTCCTTATCGGGACG
>OLXL01001205.1_pt1 | contig 9623 bp, 7 predicted proteins | sample 1673891 | NCBI WGS metagenome assembly OLXL01 (sample SAMEA103958131, study PRJEB25191) | human gut metagenome | reverse complement strand
TAATGTACCTTGCCAAGGAAAAAGGGTATGAAGTGTATGCAGCTTGTGCAAACACGGGTGGTTTCAGTGAAGAGCAGCTGAAGCAGAACGAAGAGAACGCTTACAAACTGGGTGCTGTGAAGTATGTGACATTGGATGTGACCCGGGAATACTATGAGAAGAGCTTGAAATATATGGTATTCGGTAATGTGCTCCGTAATGGTACTTATCCTATTTCTGTAAGTTCTGAACGTATCTTCCAAGGGTTGGCTATAGCGCGTTATGCTAATGAAATAGGTGCGGACGCTATCGCACACGGCTCGACTGGTGCGGGTAATGACCAGATTCGTTTCGATATGACTTTTCTGGTATTGGCTCCGGGGGTTGAGATCATCACATTGACCCGTGACATGGCATTAAGCCGTCAGCAGGAAATCGATTATTTGAACGAACATGGTTTTGCCGCTGACTTTACAAAATTGAAATATTCTTATAATGTAGGTCTTTGGGGGACTTCTATCTGCGGTGGGGAAATATTGGACTCTGCGCAGGGTTTGCCCGAAAGTGCTTATTTAAAACAGGTGACCAAGGAAGGAAGCGAACAACTTCGTCTTACATTTGAAAAAGGTGAACTGAAAGCTGTTAATGACGAGAAGTTTGATGATCCTATCAAGGCTATTCAAAAAGTGGAGGAGATCGGTGCGCCCTACGGTATCGGCCGCGACATGCACGTTGGGGATACCATTATCGGTATCAAAGGGCGTGTAGGATTCGAGGCTGCTGCTCCTATGCTGATTATCGGTGCCCATCGTTTCCTTGAAAAATATACGTTGAGCAAGTGGCAGCAATATTGGAAAGACCAGGTTGCCAATTGGTACGGAATGTTCTTGCATGAAAGTCAGTATCTGGAACCGGTAATGCGCGATATTGAGGCAATGTTGCAGGAGTCTCAGCGTAATGTAAATGGTACAGCTATCTTGGAACTCCGTCCGCTTTCATTCTCTACTGTGGGTGTTGAATCGAAAGACGACCTGGTGAAGACCAAATTCGGTGAATATGGTGAAATGCAGAAGGGATGGACAGCAGAAGATGCTAAAGGCTTTATCAAAGTGACTTCTACACCTTTGCGTGTTTATTATAATAACCACAAGGACGAAGAAATTTAATAAGTATGATTAAAGCAGGAATTATCGGTGGGGCAGGTTATACGGCGGGCGAATTGATTCGTCTGCTGATTAATCACCCTGATGTAGACATAAAGTTTATAAATAGCAGCAGTAACGCTGGCAATAAGATTACCGACGTACATGAGGGACTCTATGGTGAAACGGATTTGGTTTTTACAGACGAACTTCCTCTGGATGAGATTGATGTATTGTTCTTCTGTACGGCTCATGGAGATACAAAGAAGTTTATGGATAGTCACAATGTACCCGAGGATTTGAAAATCATAGACCTCAGTATGGACTACCGTATCAAGAGTGATGACCATGACTTCATTTATGGTTTGCCGGAACTGAACCGTCGTGCTATCTGCCATAGCAAGCACGTGGCCAATCCGGGATGTTTTGCCACTTGTATTCAATTGGGTTTATTGCCGTTAGCCAAACATCTGTTACTGAACGAGGATGTAATGGTAAATGCCATTACCGGAAGTACAGGGGCAGGGGTGAAACCGGGTGCTACCAGTCATTTCAGTTGGCGTAATAATAATATGAGCATTTATAAACCGTTTTCTCATCAGCATGTTCCCGAAATCAAGCAATCATTGAAACAGTTGCAAAACAGCTTTAATGCTGAAATAGATTTTATTCCTTACCGGGGTGATTTCCCGCGTGGTATCTTTGCTACTCTGGTAGTCAAATGCAAGGTGGAACTGGAAGAACTGGTGAAGATGTATCAAGACTATTATGCCGAGGATTCTTTCGTTCATATTGTAGACAAAAATATAGATTTGAAGCAGGTGGTGAACACCAACAAGTGTTTGATTCATTTGGAGAAACATGGCGATAAGCTGCTGGTTATCTCTTGCATTGACAATTTGTTGAAGGGGGCAAGCGGACAAGCGGTTCATAATATGAATCTCATGTTCAATTTGGAAGAAACCGTAGGGTTGAGGTTGAAACCGTCTGCTTTTTAATAAAGAAGAGTTTATGAAATTATTTGATGTATATCCTCTTTTTGACATAAATATTGTCAAAGGAAAAGGTTGTCATGTCTGGGATGACCAAGGTACGGAATACCTTGATTTGTATGGTGGTCATGCGGTTATTTCTATCGGTCACGCACATCCGTATTATGTGGAAATGATAAGCAAGCAGGTTGCACAGTTGGGATTTTATTCCAATTCGGTGGTTAACAAGCTACAGCAGGAAGTGGCAGACCGTTTAGGGAAACTTTCGGGTTATGATGATTATCAATTGTTTTTGATAAACAGTGGAGCTGAAGCTAATGAAAATGCGTTGAAACTGGCTTCTTTTTACAATGGTCGCAACCGTGTGCTTTCTTTTTGCAAAGCATTTCACGGACGTACTTCACTGGCAGTGGAGGTAACCCACAATCCGAAAATTATAGCCCCAATCAATGACAATGGGCATGTGACTTATCTGCCTTTGAACGATATAGAAGCAGCTAAAGCGGAATTGGCAAAAGGAGATGTCTGTGCGGTGATTATTGAAGGTATTCAAGGAGTAGGCGGTATTCAGGTTCCGGAAGTAAAATTCTTGAAAGAACTGAGTAAGGCTTGCGAAGAAGTGGATGCAGCCCTTGTTTTGGATGAAATACAATCCGGCTACGGGCGTAGCGGTAAATTTTTTGCTCACCAACATGCAGGTATCCGTCCCGATATAATTACGGTAGCAAAGGGGATTGGTAATGGCTTTCCGATGGCTGGTGTCCTGATCAGTCCGAAATTCAAGCCGGTATATGGACAATTGGGAACCACTTTTGGTGGTAACCACCTAGCTTGTGCTGCTGCTATCGCGGTGCTTGATGTTATGAAAGGTGAGAATCTGGTAGAGAATGCTGCCAAGGTAGGTGCTCATCTGCTGAAAGAATTGAAACAATTCTCACAGATTAAAGAGGTGCGTGGCGAAGGTTTGATGATCGGTATGGAATTTGAAGAACCGATTAAGGAATTGCGTCAGCGTTTGCTGTTCGAACAGAAAGTATTTACCGGAGTCAGTGGTACTAATGTGATTCGTCTGCTTCCGCCTTTGTGCCTTACTATGGCAGAGGCTGATGAATTTCTTGAACGCTTTCGTAAAGTGTTGGTATAAGCTGGAGATTCAAAAGGGATAATAATCTACGAAAGAAAATGAGGTCTCGTCAGGAAACATTTCGGTTCCGGCGAGGCTTTTTGATTTAATCTTCTTCAAAGTAATTTTATTTTTAGCTTTTCATAATACGTTCTTCTCCTTTTTTCCCTTATCTTTGTAGCTATAGACTTAATCTTTAATAATATGAAAGTAGCAATTATTGGTGCGGGAAATATGGGAGGGGCTATTGCTCGCGGCCTTGCCCAAGGCACTATCATTCCTGCGAGTGATGTAACAGTAGCCGATCCGTTCAGCGGAAGTCTGGAAACTCTACAGGCGGATTATCCGGAGATTAATGTAACAACGGAAAACCCGAAAGCGATAAAGGATGCCGATATCGTTATTCTGGCTGTAAAACCGTGGTTGATAGATCAGGTATTGAGTGTGATTCATTTGACTCCTCAACAAGTATTAGTTTCTATCGCAGGCGGTGTAACCTTTGAGCAATTGGTGAAGAGTGTAGGCCCGGAACAGACTATATTCCGTCTGATTCCCAATACTGCTATATCTCAGCTGGAAAGTATGACCTTGATATCCAGTCGTAACGCCAGTAAGGAACAAGAACAACTGATGCTGGATATCTTTAATGAATTAGGATTGGCTATTCTTATTCCTGAAAGTCAGATGGCTGCTACTACGGCTTTGACTTCATGTGGTATCGCATATGTCTTGAAATATATTCAGGCAGCTATGCAGGCAGGTATTGAATTAGGAATTTATCCGAAAGATGCACAGAAAATGGTTGCTCAATCTGTGAAAGGGGCTGCTTCCTTGATATTGAATAATGATACTCATCCCAGTGTGGAAATAGATAAGGTGTGTACGCCCGGTGGTATGACTATCAAGGGTATTAATGAATTGGATCACGAAGGGTTTGACTCAGCGATCATTAAAGCAATGAAGGCTTGTCTGAAATAGATAATAGGTATGATGGAGCTGTGATGGAAATCAGCTTTTATGTCTCTATTTGAACTGAGCAGGCGTTTGGAGAAAGGAAACCAGCGCTTGCTCATCTTTTAATTTTTCATATTATAGGGATATCTCCCAATATTGGGATTAGATATCGTTTCCACCTTTCTTGATGAAATATTGTGTGTAAGTGGAAGTTTATCCGATGGAGAGTATCCAATCATTTCATAGTGTGGAGAATTGTTAAGATAATATGTATAACTGAAAAATATAAGTTGCTATGAAAAAAAATCGTTTATTTGCTATATTGATAGCATTCTTTACTTTTTCTTGCTTTGCTCAGAATTGGAAAGCCGACCATGTGTTCTTGATTGGCCTTGACGGTTGGGGGGCTTATAGTGTGGAAAAGGCTGAGATGCCAAATGTTAAAACTTTAATGGATGCAGGTTGCTATACTTTGAAAAAACGTAGTGTGCTTCCTTCTTCAAGTGCAGTAAACTGGGCTTCTATGTTTATGGGGGCAGGACCTGAACTCCATGGATATACAGAATGGGGGTCTAAAACTCCCGAACTTCCTTCACGTGTAGTAAATGAGCATCATATATTTCCAACTATTTTCAGTGAACTTCGTAAAGCTGTTCCTGATGCTGAAATAGGAGTGTTGTATGAGTGGGATGGTATTAAATATCTAGTAGATACTTTGGCTTTGAATTATCATGTGCAGGCTCCTGACTATAATCTATATCCCGCTGCTCTATGTGAGATGGCATGTAAGTATATTACAGAAAAGAAGCCGGTCTTGACTGCAATTTGTTTTGATAATCCTGACCATGTAGGTCATGTGGATGGACATGATACTCCGGCTTATTATGCAAAATTGAAAGAATTAGACGGATATGTAGGTCGGATAGTAGATGCTATCAAGGAGGCAGGTATTTATGATAATAGTATTATTATTGTTACAGCCGATCATGGAGGAATAAATAAGGGGCATGGTGGAAAAACGATGCAAGAAATGGAAACTCCATTTATTATTGCTGGAAAGAATGTAAAAAAAGGAGGAATTTTTGATGAAAGTATGATGCAGTTTGATTGTGCTTCTACAGTTGCTTTTATTTTTGGCTTGAAACAACCGCAGGTTTGGATAGGCCGCCCTATGATACAGTTGTTTAAATAATTATTTTCAATAGTGATCTATGTGAATTAAAAAGTGATTTGCTTTCTGTAATTAAAGTTGTTTTGATTATTAAGGTTGTGTTGCAAGGAATTTCATGAATTCTAATTAACTTTGCATTAACTGATGATCAGGCTATAGTGGTGGTTTACAGTAAATAAAGGAAGGTTAAGTAAAAGACTATGGACAAAAGAGACAAAAAGGAAATGAACCGTAGAGAATTTCTAAAAATTGTGGGTGTTAGTACAGTTGCATCTACGGTGGCAATGTATGGTTGTGCATCCGGCGAGAAGTCGAATGCGTCTGAGGCTTCTATTTTAGGCGAAGTGCCTGTTGATAAAATGACTTATCGTACTTCTCCAAAGGGAGAACATGTTTCACTTTTAGGATATGGATGTATGCGCTGGCCGTTGAAACCAGCGCCGGACAGTGATGGAAATGTGATAGACCAGGATGCGGTGAATGAGCTGGTGGATTATGCTATCGCTCACGGAGTGAATTATTTCGATACATCTCCTGTTTATTGCCAGGGATTTTCTGAAAGGGCCACTGGTGTGGCTTTGAAACGTCATCCTCGTGAAAGACTGTTGATTGCGACAAAGATGTCTAATTTTCAAAATTATACTCGTGAGAATTCCATCAAGATGTACCATCAGTCGATGAAAGAATTGCAGACGGATTATCTGGATTATTATTTGCTTCATTCTGTAGGTGGAGGGGAAGGGATCAAAACTTTCCATGACCGTTATATTGACAATGGAGTTCTTGACTTTTTACTAAAAGAGCGTGAAGAAGGCCGTATTCGTAATTTGGGATGGTCATTTCACGGATCGGTGGAAGTGTTTGATTATTTGCTGTCGCTGGATGTGAAATGGGATTTTGTGCAAATTCAGATGAACTATGTAGATTGGCGCCATGCTTCGGGTCGAAATGTTAATGCGGAATATTTGTATGGAGAGTTGGCCAAGCGTGGAATTCCGGCTGTGATTATGGAGCCTCTGTTAGGAGGACGTTTGTCTAAACTGAACGACCATCTGGTGGCGCGCTTGAAGCAGCGTCGTCCGGAGAACAGTGTGGCATCGTGGGCATTCCGTTTTGCCGGTACGTATCCCAACGTGTTGTGTGTGTTGAGTGGAATGACTTATATGGAACATTTGCAGGATAACCTTCGGACTTATTCGCCCTTGGAACCTTTGAATGAGGAAGAAAAAGAGTTCTTGGAAGAAACAGCCCAATTGATGCTGAAGTTCCCTACGATTCCTTGCAATGACTGCAAATATTGTATGCCCTGTCCTTACGGCTTGGATATTCCGGCGATTCTGGTGCATTATAATAAATGTGTCAACGAAGGAAATGTGCCTAAAAGCAGTCAGGATGAGAATTACCGCCGTGCACGGCGTGCTTTCCTGATAGGTTATGACCGTAGTGTGCCCAAACTGCGGCAGGCAAGTCATTGTACCGGATGTAACCAGTGTAACCCGCATTGCCCTCAAAGTATTGATATTCCCAAAGAACTGCATCGTATAGACGCATATGTGGAGCAGTTGAAACAAGAGACTTTATAATGGAATGGATAAACATGATAAAATAACGAATGCTTATGTTACGTAAAATAAGACTCGTCGCCGCCCTTTTGTTCTTTACAATGATCACGTTGCTGTTTCTGGATTTTACAGGAACTGTGCATAGTTGGTTTGGCTGGATGGCGAAAATACAGTTTCTTCCTGCCGTGCTGGCACTGAATGTGGGGGTGATGATAGCCCTTGTTTTGTTGACGTTGCTTTTGGGGCGTGTCTATTGTTCGGTTGTCTGCCCGTTAGGTGTGTTTCAAGATATTATTTCCTGGGTTTCGGGAAGGGTAAAGAAGAATCGTTTCCACTACTCGCCTGCTTTGTCGTGGTTGCGCTATGGGGTATTGGCGGTGTTTATCGTCGCTTTGGTAGCAGGGGTAGTTTCATTGACGGCATTGATTGCTCCTTACAGTGCATACGGCCGTATCATTTCTAACCTGCTGACACCTTTGTATCAGTGGGGGAACAATGTACTTGCCCTGTGGGCGGAGCGTGTAGACAGTTATGCTTTTTATTCGGTAGATGTTTGGATGAAAGGTCTTTCTACTTTTGTAGTTGCAGTGGGTACTGTGATAGTGCTTTTTATTTTGGCATGGCGTGGAGGAAGAACTTATTGCAATACCATTTGTCCGGTGGGTACAGTATTGGGACTCTTATCTAGATATTCTTATTTTAAACCGGTTATTGATACGTCTAAATGTAATGGTTGCGGACTTTGTGCTCGTAATTGCAAGTCTTCCTGCATTAATCCCAAAGCACATGAGATTGATTATTCCCGTTGTGTTGCTTGTATGGATTGTTTAGGTAAATGTCGTCAGGATGCGATAAAGTATGTATCTGGAGCAATAATTCAGAAAAAGCAGGTTTTGAGAAGAGAAGAAACAGGTCAGTCAGCTTCTCAATCGTCTTCAAATTCAGAAAAGGTGAATACGTCGCGGCGAAATTTTTTTACGGTTTCTGCTTTACTTGCTACAAGTGCCGTAATGAAAGCGCAGGAAAAGAAAGTGGATGGAGGATTGGCGCCTCTTATTGATAAAAAGAATCCTAAACGTGCCACTTCTATTGTTCCTGCAGGAGCGAGAGGTCTTCGTCATTTTGCACAGCATTGTACGGCTTGTCAGCTTTGTGTGTCGGTGTGCCCTAATCAGATATTGCGTCCATCGGGTGATCTGAAGCGGTTGATGCAGCCTGAGATGTCCTATGAACGTGGATATTGTCGCCCCGAATGTGCGAAATGTGCAGAAGTATGTCCTACTGATGCCATTCATTTGACTAGTTTGGCTGAAAAGTCGGCTATTCAAATAGGGCATGCCGTGTGGATTGCTCAAAATTGTATAGTGAATACGGATAAGGTAAGTTGTGGAAATTGTGCTCGTCATTGTCCTACTGGTGCTATTCAAATGATACCTAAAGATGAGAATGATGAAAGTTCACCTAAAATACCGGTTGTGAATACAGAACGTTGCATCGGTTGTGGCGCTTGTGAAAATCTTTGTCCGGCACGTCCGTTCAGTGCCATTTATGTGGAAGGACACGAAATGCATCGTGTTATTTGAATGAAATAAAAAATGGATAAATTAATCAAACTGTTGCATGAAGGTAATTATTCTTGTGTAATAAAGAATAAGGAAATCAGCACTTTTACACAGCGTGGAATAACTGATTTGTATGATTTGTTGAATACGGATCCGGCTTTTCTGCGTGGGGCTCAGATTGCTGACAAGGTGATAGGAAAAGCTGCTGCTGTTTTGATGGTATTAGGTAGAGTACAGGAAGTTTATACAGATATTATCAGTGAACCTGCATTGGTTTTATTGCGGCGTGCGAATATAAAGCTAGATTGTATGCAGGTAGTTCCTCGTATTCAGAATAGGGACCGGACAGGTTGGTGTCCTTTGGAAACTCTTTGTTATGAGGAGAATTCTTTGGAGATTTTGTATTCCATTATTCATGATTTTGTAGAAAGAATGAGAAATAATTTATAATGTGTACAACTTTTATGGTTGTTAAGATGGTTGCTTTTCCAAATACCTAATCTGAAAAAGGATAACATAAAGAAAATTTATTCCGGTAATATTGTTTTGCCGGAATAATGTTTTTATAGCATGTAATTTTCTCAATGATCCTTTATAAAAGTTGTATCGTGTTTCTTTATCGGGGGAATAATAGTTGAGAATATTAGAGGAATAGTTCAATGAACTTTTAATACTTATTTCATAGGTATATGTTTGCATTTTCCGCTTGCCTCTTCTATATCTAGTCGGATAATTTCTGTTCTGTGAAAAGATTTTTGGGCATATTGGTTACCAATTACTTTGTCGTTTGGAGAGTATTTTTCTATTAATAAATGTAAAGCGTTTATTCGTTCTTCTTCATTTAAGCCAATGTATGCCCGACATTTCAATATAATGCTCTCATATTCAGTTGTGAATTGATTGGATATGATATGAGTCTTTCCTATAATACAGAAAGAAACGGTGTTGCAGCGTTTGATACAATGTAATTTTCGTCCTTCGGGAGCACAGTGAATGTAAATGGAATTTTTCTTGTTCCATACATAATTGATAGGAACTCCATAAGCGCCGTTTTCTTCATCTTGCATGGACAAAACTCCGTATTCTCCGTTTTTCAATAAGCTGATAGCTTTTTCTTTTTCTAACAGACGGTCTTGGC
>OLXL01001160.1_pt1 | contig 9941 bp, 7 predicted proteins | sample 1673891 | NCBI WGS metagenome assembly OLXL01 (sample SAMEA103958131, study PRJEB25191) | human gut metagenome | reverse complement strand
GAGAAAGTTACACCTTTGTGCTATAAAAATCTTTGTATTGAAAGTAGGTATTACAGGTCTGTTCTTTCAAATGTAATGATTTAGTAATTTTCTTAATGTAGCAGGCAGGATTACTTTTTGCGGACGTTAAAGCATTTGTCGAAAAAGTCTTTTTTGTTTTTCCCGTAAACATTAGTGTCAAGTCCTTTCCATGTCTCAGGAAATATCTTTTTAGCGAGTTCCACCTCTTCTTTAAGAACCGCAATATTATCAGTCATCAATGCCATGTTCAGTGCGCGGTTAATGCGGAAACTGGCATACTTGAGGCTGTCTGTAGCATATTCTTTTATGAGGATGGCATAGGCGGAATCGGCAGACCGATAATTTTTTTGGGCGGTAAGGCTGTCTCCGAAATAATCTTCAAACATCGCTTTCATTGACCATAAGTCGGCACTGAGGGTGGATTGTTTTTCGGCTTGCCGGAGTACAGATAGAATCTCACGGTACTTTTTGCACGCTGATAAATAACTAATTCTTCCCACATACACTTTTATATTGGTAGGGTCAATGGCTAACGCGCTGTCCAGTTTGGCCCATATTTCCTTGTCGTTTATAGAGATATGTTCACTGTCATTATTAAAGAAGAAAGTGCTGTCCAAAGAAGGAGACCATAGGTTTCCCGCTTCTGCTACCAGACGGTTGGCTTCTTGGGTGTGGAAGTTTTCTTCTGTAGTTACGGGGTTGGAATGGTGTTTGCATGAAGCTGTAAGAGTTAATAATAAGCCAAGTAAAATGGTGGTTTTCATCAGTCTGTGTATTATGGGTATTAGTTTGTTGCCAACACAAAAATACGATAAAAAAGTGATATGTGGCAAAAAGGCAGTAAGAGTTTTGTTGCAAGTGTCGATTTTGCGCATAGGACTTCTTTTTCTAACTCATATATATCAAATATATTTTCAGATGATTGGTTATAACGGTTCTGTTTATATCAGACAATGTTTTCATTGCTTTCCGTGTACATCAAATCACTTCGTATCCTTTTGTTTATTCATTCTATTTTTTACGAAGGGGCCAACTACCTGATTATTTTTCTCCTTAATCCATCTTTTCCGTTATATTAAGCCTTTTTCCCCTAAAGATTAAGTACTTTTGTCCAGATGTGTTCTATCTCCATAGGTTGCGGAGTTGACTCCATAAGCTTTGGAGATAACTCCATAGCCTTTGGAGTTAACTCCAAAGCTTATGGAGATAGAATACAAAAGGAAGAGAACCCTTAACCATAGAGCAGAAAGGGCTTACGGATACAGATCAAATCTTTTAATGATGGATATAAAATATGATTTCAAGGCCAACCCTTTCAAGGAAAAGGACGGCAAGCCGGTGCTTTATCCGGCGGTAGTGGTGAAGGAAACGATTACTACCGATCACATTGTGAAGGAGTTGTCCAAGCACAGCGCATATTCGGTGGGCTGTGTGGTGGGAGTGCTACAGGAGGTGGCCGATATGGTTGTATCCCATTTGCGGCAAGGGAAAAATGTGCGGCTGGACGGACTGGGTACGTTCTCTCTTGCCTTGTCTTCGCGTGAGGTGACAGACCGGAAAGAGATACGTGCGGCATCCGTGAGGATAAAGAAAGTGAACTTCCGTCCGGTACCGGAGTTAGTCAAGAGGGTACGTCAGGATACGGATATCCTTCGTGCCGAGTTCGGCTTCCTGCCTACGGGGAAGAAGTATACTAAAGAGGAGCGTTGGAAATTGCTGGAAGCTTATTTGAAGGAACACGGTTCCATTACACGTCTGGTTTATTCGGAATGCTTGGGGATGGCGCGCACCACGGCTGCTTATGAGCTGAAGGGTTGGTACGAAGAGAAGAGATTGGACAAAGAGGGAAAGCACTCTCATGCGGTGTATGTGCTGCGCAAGCAGGAAGGTGTTCCCGAAGTTTAGTTTTTTTATCCGTTTGGGAATAAAAAGAGAAGGAAGGTGGTTATACAAGAAAGGGTGGTAGCACTTTTTAAAACTCGGGGTTCTTCTTCATTTTGGGGGCAACACTTCACTACCAAAGTTCGACCAATAAAGACATTCGAATGAATATTCGAAAATAGAGAATAATATATCCCCGAATACAATCTAATAGCCGATGAATAAAGGGATATGAATAAATCACTTGCCCCCAAAATGAAGAAGAACCAAAAACTCAGGGTAGAGACTTTTACAGTTTGTCATGTAAAGTCCCGGCTGCTTTCAGATAAGCCACATAGTTCAGGTAAAGTTGGAAACGGGCATCCACTTGGGTTTCGTATGCCTGTTGCCATAGTGCTTGGGCTTCCAGATGGTCTGAAAGAGTTTCCAGTCCTACTTCGTACTGGCTTTTGCTGACGCGTCGGTTCTCTTCCGCCTGCCACAGGGAACGGTCGGCAAGTTCGCTTTCCAGTTTCGCTTCGTCCAAATTGTTGGCGGCCTGGGTCAGTTCCAGTAGCATTTGCTCGTTCAGATTTTGCTGTTGCAGACGGGTCTGTTCCAGCCTGGCTTTGGCTGCACGTACCTTGTTGCTGCGTTCGCCGAAATGGAAAAGGGGAATACTTACGTTCAACAGGACAGAGAAACTGGCATTATCCAGAAAATTCTTTTCGTTCAGTTCCAAACCGTGTACATAGTCGTATGAACCTTTGATGCCTACTTTGGGAAGCAGTTCGCTGTGGTTTAACTTGACTTGTTGGCGGGCGATGGCCACTTGTTTGTCCAGTATACCGTATTCCGGACGACGGGTGATATCCAGTACCTGTAATTCCATTTCCTGTTCTATTTCCGGGAAATCTCCGGAAATGAGGATCTCCGTGGTCAGCGGTTTTCCTATCAGGTGGCAGAGGTTCATGGTAGCCAGGCGGAGAGCATTCTCGGCTTTGCGTATGCCCAGTTCACTTTCATTCAGTTTCACTTGCACTTTCAGCACATCGTTCTGAGGTTTCAATCCGTGCTTGTAGGCACTCTCCACGTTCTTTTGCAATTCGGCCAATACGGCATGGTATGTGTCGGCCACTGTTTTCATCTCTTTCGCTTTCACTACCAGAGCGTATGCCTGGTCTGTTTTCAGAATGACTTCTGTGGCGGTCAGGGTTTCGTTCATCTGTGCCATTTCTTTACCTAACAGGGACATTTTGTAGGCGGCGCGGATTTTACCGCCCATATAGAGGGGTTGTTCTAATTGTATGCCACCCATGTAGACCCATCCTATCTTGTAATCCAGGTTGATACCGGGAAAATAGGCGAAACCTGAGGGTTGTCCCGGATTAAACTGTCCGGTGGCGTCGGGCAGAAAGACGGGCAGGTTGCCTCCGGCTATGCCGTAACTACCGTCGGCATTACTGTAAAGTCCTGTTCCGCTGACGGTGAAGTTGGGGAAGAAGTTCCCTTTGTAACTCTTGGCAGTATAACGGGCACTTTCCGTCTGTTTCACGGAAGCCGCCATTTCCTTGTTGTATTTTAATGCCATTTCGCGGCACTCTTTCAGACTCAGTGTTTCCTGTGCCTGTGCCGGGGCGACAAGATGCCATAACAGAAAACAGAAGGGGATTATCATTGTTTTTTTCATTTGTTCTTGGTTTTGTATGTCAGTGAAATAAATCAATCGTTTCTTATTTTGAAGAACAAGGCGTATAATATAGGGATAAAGAGCAGTGTAATCAGCGTGCTGCACAGCAATCCGCCCATGATAGCTGCCGCCAGCGAGCCGAACATGGCATCGGACAGCAAGGGAATCATACCCAGAATGGTGGTCAGCGAAGCCATCATAACAGGACGAAGACGGCTTTGGGAACTGTCTATCAATGCGGTAACAGGTTCTATCCCTTTACTGATTTGAAGGGTGATTTCATCCATCAGTACAATTCCGTTCTTTATCAACATGCCGATAAGACCCAAGGTTCCTACGATGGCCACGAAGTTGAATACCTTCCCCGTGAGCAGCATCACTGCTACCACTCCTACAAAAATCATCGGGATACAGCAGAAGATGATGATAGGCTTGCGGTAGTCCTTGAATAGCATTATCAGGATGGCAATCATCAGAATGATGGCCAACGGGAAGTTCTGGAACAGGTATTTCATGGACTGGTCGCTGGCTATCTTCTCACCTTGCCACACCAGTGAATATCCTTCGGGTAGTTGTATCTTCTCTATACGTTCTGCAATGGCAAGACGTGCTTTTTCCGTTTCTATGCCCGGTGCGGGCGAACACTGTACACGCTGGCTTCTCTGACCGTTGTAACGGGGAACTACCGGGTCTTCCCATCGGATATCAATTCCTTTGCTGATTTGCTTCAGCGGAGTACTTCCCATGATACTTTCCACCAAATCTTCTTTCGAAAGCGTGCCGGCTTTCAGTTTCACCATGGTTTCTTCGTTCAGCAGTCCGTTCAACGAGGGCAGTGACGAGAAGACTTGTGCATTGCCTAAATCTTCTATGGGTTCTCCTTTTTCGTCAAGGCATTTCAGATAGATATTGTTTTTGTGGATGCCTTCGTAGAAAGAGCCGATGGGAATTCCTCCGGTAGCTGTGAGCAGGGAAAGGCTGACATCATTGCGGCTCAGGCCGAGGGCACGGGCGGACGGCTGGTCATATTCGATGGTCAGTACAGGAATCTGAGGTTCCCAGTCGGTGGTGATAAGGCAGACTTCCGGTGTATTTTCCATGATGGTACGGGCGCTGTCTGCCAGTTGGTGCAGAACGGCAGGGTCGGGGCCCAGGAATTGCGCTTCTATGGGATATTTCTTGAACATCAGATTGTATCTTTTCAATTTGATGTATGCGTCCGGATAGGCTTGGGAGAGGTAAGCTTGGATTTCATCTATATGTTCTACCAAGGTTTCCGGTGAGGTGAAATCGATAATCAGTTCGCCATACGAAAGCGATGGGTTGGCAACGCTCCGCACCAGGTTATAGCGTCCGGGCGTACCGCCTATGGAGGTGGTGACGTGGGTTATTTCCTTGCGTCCTTTCAGATAGGTTTCTATTTCTTTCAAATCTTGTGCCACACGAGTGTGGTTGTTTCCTTCCGGCAGTTTGTATTCCATGTAAAGCTGGTCGTAAACCATGTCGGGGAAAAAGCCCTGACGCATGTATGGATAGCCGAAAGCGGAAAGTAGCAACAGGCCAATCATGGTGAATACAAAACTCCACCGGTGGGCCAGACCGAACCGCAGTGCCGAACGGAGACCGGCATAGATTTTACCTTTGTACACACGCTTTCCGGTACTGTCGGTATCTATGGCAGGATGTAGTCTGCGGTCGGCCATCAGCGGTACGTGAATCAGTGCCAATACCCAGCTCAACAGCAGGGAAACGGCAAGTACGATGAAAAGGTCGCGCGTGTAGACTCCTGCGGTGTCGGGGGACATGTAGATAGGTAGAAAGGCGATAATGGCTATCAAGGTGGCTCCTAAAAGAGGCATAGCTGTCTGTCGCCCGATAGCAGTCATGGCTTCCATTCGTTTTTTTCCGGCTTTCAAGTCTACCAGTATGCCGTCTATGATGACGATAGCATTGTCTACCAACATGCCCATTGCCAGTACAAAAGCAGCCAATGATACGCGTTGCATCGTTCCACCTGCCGAATAAAGGAACAGGAAAGAACCGAATACGGTGATGATCAGGCTGATACCTATGATAAGGCCGCTCTTGAATCCCATTGCTATCATCAGTATCAGTACTACGATGATGACGGATTCTATCAGGTTGATGACAAAGGTTCCCAAAGAGCTGCCTACCCGTTCGGGCTGATAGAAGATTTTGTGGCATTCCACTCCGGCGGGCAGACGTCCGGTTTTGAGTTCGACCAACTTGCTTTCTACGGCATGGCCTACTTTTATAATGTCCGAGCCACTGGAGGCGGCGATGAGTATACCGAGAGCACGTTCATGGTCATAAAACATTTCATTGCGTGTGGGATCCTCGTAGTCTTTTTCTATACGGGCGATGTCGCTCAGGCGAAGCTGGTCGTCATCATGTCCCTGGACCAGCATTTTTCCAATATCTTCTACGGTTTTGAATTTATCGTTTACTGTGACTCGGATACGGTTGTCACCATTTTCATAATATCCTGTATAGGTGGTTTTGTTCTGTCCGTTCAAGGTTGCCAGTACTTCTGCAGGTTTAACACCGAGGTTCGCCATACGGTCTTGCAGCAGGGAGATGTTGATACATTCGGAACGCTTGCCGTAGAGTTCCACACGGTCCACGCCTTCCAGTTCGTTCACTTCCCGTTTCACCAGTTCGGCATAGTCGGACAGTTCACGGTCGGACAGTCCGTCGCCTGTCAGGGCATAGAACATACCATATACGTTTCCGAAATCATCCTTGACTATCGGGGTGGTGGCTCCTTCGGGCAACAGGGCGCGGGCGTCGCTTACTTTGCGGCGCAGCATGTCCCAGCATTGTTCCACGTCATCGTCCGGCACGGTGCTCAGCAGTTCTATCTGTATCAGGGACAGGTCGTTGTATGAATAACTTTCTATATTGTCAATGTTGCCCATGGTGCGGATGTTCTTTTCAAGCACATCCGTTACTTCCAGTTCTACCTGGTGCGCGGAAGCACCCGGATAGGTGGTGACCACCATGGCAAGCTTCACTTTTATTTCGGGGTCTTCCAATTTGCTCATCTGATAGCAGGAGTAGGCTCCGCCGAGTAGCAGAACCGCTATCAGGAAATAAATCAGATTCCTGTTCCGGAATGCCCATTTACTGATGTCCATTATAATAATCCTCCTATATTTGTGTTAGTGACAAGTGGTAAAGGTTTTACAGTTTCTCCATCCTCGATGTGATGTACTCCCGAGGATACAATCAGCTCTCCCGGTTTCAGCTGTCCGGCAGTGATGAGGCTGTGTCCGTTGTTCAGTAAACGTAGCATGGATATTTCCTGTTTGTGCACTGTGTTGTCCGATGGGTTGAAGACGAATACATACGCTTTGCCTTCTTTTTGCAGGATGGCGCCGGTAGGGACAGAGAGAGTGTTCGTCTGTTCTGTGCGGTAAGAGATGGTGACCATGGTGTTCATTCCGGGAGAGGGAACAGCCGGCGTTCCGGGTACTACTTGCAGGCGCATGGTGTATAATTGGTTTGCATTGGCTTTCGGGGTGACGCTGATTAGTTTCAGCGGATAGGTTTCGCCCGGATAGATGTCAAACGTACAGTGATAATTGTCGAACTGGTCCCGGCGGATGTATTCGGCCGCAGGAAGGTTTATTTCTACTTCGGGAGTCCCGCTGCTGATCATGGATAGGACGGGCATTCCGGCTCCGATGGTTTCGTGAGCTTCAAACAGGCGTTTTTGTACGTACCCGTTGAAGGGGGCGTAGAGCCGTGTATAAGCCAGTTGGTCTTTGTGATGTTTGTACTTGGCAGTGATTTGTTTGAGTCCGTATACAGCTTTGTCATTGGCGTTGGGGGTGGTTCCGTTGTCTTTGTAAAGGGCCATGACTCTTTCCGCTTCCGCTTTTATTTGCTGGTATTCTGCTTCAGTAGCATCCAGTTGTACTTGATAGTCGGTGGGGTCCAGTTCGGCCAGTAATTGTCCCTCCTGCACACGGGTACCGTCTTTTACATGTATTTTGCTGATGGTTCCGCTTACCCGGAAGGCAAGGCTGATATCTTGTGCGGCTTTTACCTTTCCCGGGAATTGCAGGAAAGTTTGCTTGTCGGCAGAAACGATCGTGTCTATTTTTACTGTCTGATAGCCTTTGGCTTCCTGGGTACGCTGTGTGCAGGAACTCAGTAGAATCAAGGAAATACCTGTTAGAATAAGATAAATTTGTTTCATATATCATGCTATTGGTTTTCTGATGCAAAGTTATCCCGAAGCAAGAGGATAGAAAAGGTTGATATGAATGATAAATTGTCCGATTTGTATATTTTCTAGTAGATATATAGCTGAAAAGTTTGCGATTTGTATTTATTTTGCAGTGAATGAATAAAAGAGATAGATGGATGGTCGGACAACAGATGCCTTTTCAGTTTACAGTGCTTTCGAGCAGTGATCCGCATACTTTTAAAGACGGACAGATTATTTCGACATTTAATAAATGTGGCCTTTTCTTTTGCCGGAAAGGAAATGTGGAGGTTTCACTGGAAGATAAGCATTTTCAGATAAATCCCGGTGATGTGTATATTTACATGGCTTCTACCTTGGTGCATCTGCTTCATAAGAGTGGGGATGCGGAAGGAATTATGGTTGAAGTGGATTTAGATTATATCATTCCTATCGTCAATAGGGTGATAAATGTGGAAAACCAGCTTTTTATGCGGAAGCATCCTTGTATATCACTTTCGGATAAGCAACGTATCCATTTGGAGTATCTGTTGGATAATTTGCAGGAAAGGATAGGGGCGGAGGACGTACTGGAAGTGAATTTGCAACAACAACGCCTGACTTTAGAGTTGATTAAGTCAATGGGACAGACTTTTTGCTATGAAATATTGAATATGTATTTCGCTAACCAACCCATGCAGCCTTTGCCACAGAATAAGAAGGATGTGATCTTCCAGAATTTCATGCTGGCTCTTTTCCGTTTGTATAGGAAAGAGCGTGATGTTGCCTATTATGCGAAGATGCAGCACATTACTCCACGTTATTTTTCTACGATCATTAAGGAGAAGTCGGGGAATAGCGCTTTGCAATGGATTGTGCAAATGGTGATTACCGAGGCGAAACAATTGCTTGAAGGATCGGATTTGAGTATCAAGGAGATTGCGAACCAGCTGAACTTTCCTACTCAGTCTTTCTTCGGAAAGTATTTTAAGCAATATGTAGGGATTTCACCTAAAGAATATAGAAAGGACAAGTTAAGGATCAGGAATGGAATTTGATTTCTGAAGACACAATCCACCTTTATGTACAAATTATAAACGTTTTATCTATGACTCAAGAGAAAGAACAAGAGCAATTTATATCTTATATTACAGAACGGCAAACCCATGAGGGCCAGATGGCTGTTGCTGATTTTTTGCGGAAATATGCTTCCCGGTATCATAACTCTGATTTCATTTCTTCTGATCCGGTGCAGTTTCCGCATCGTTATCATTCTAAGGCGGATATTGAAATCAGTGCTTTTTTGACTGCTTTTCTTAGTTTCGGAGCCCGCCCTCAGATACTGAAGGCAGCAGAACGACTGGATTCTATAATGAATCGGCAACCTTTGCAGTATGTGTTGTCTGGAAACTGGAAAATAGATTTCTGTGGTGAGGAGTCGTTCTATCGGACGGTTTCAAAAAATAAGATGGCACAATTGTTTTATTGGCTGCATACTATATATAATAGGTATGAGAGTATGGAGGATGCTCTTCTTTGCGAAACGGATGGAACTCCGATGCAACGTCTTTGCCGTTTGTTTGGAGTGTCGGATAAGGCGCCGCAAAAGAAATTGAATATGTTCCTGCGCTGGATGATCCGTCGCGATTCGGAAGTGGATTTTGGAATCTGGAGGAATTTCTCTCCATGTGAGTTGATTATCCCTTTGGATACGCATGTCAGTGAGATGGCTTTCAGATTGGGGCTGACCCGAAGTAAATCTTATACGCTGAATAACGCAAGAACTATTACTGCGGCTTTGGCTGAGGTTTTTCCCGAAGACCCTTGTCTGGGGGATTTTGCTTTGTTTGGCTATGGGATTAATGAATTATGAAATGTAGTTGGGGGTGTGTTTCTCGAAACAGGTAGCTGTGGTGAGGATGATTATCGGATATCGTTTGAGATAAGTGGAAATCTAAAAATAATCCCCGAGGGATATCACATCCGTCGGGGATTTTCGGTTTTTTGGTTAAAGGTTAGTATAAAATTAGGTTAGGTTGTTTCTTAAATTATAGGGGTACGTATTCCACGAAGGCCTCCATTGCTTCATAACATGCCAAACCAAGTTGGTCATACAAAGCAGCGGTACCCCGGTTGCGGTCTTCACTTCTTTGCCAG
>OLXL01001152.1_pt1 | contig 9991 bp, 6 predicted proteins | sample 1673891 | NCBI WGS metagenome assembly OLXL01 (sample SAMEA103958131, study PRJEB25191) | human gut metagenome | reverse complement strand
ACGGCGTACTTTGATGCCGCCCACCGCGCCAAGGCGGAGCAGGGTCAGCCCGCACAGACCGCGCCCGCGCCGGCGGGCTACGCCGCCATTCTGGCCCAGATTCGCGAGCTGAACGACCGCATCGCCGACGAGGCCATCAGCGCCAAGCTGGACCGCATGGAGCAGGTGTCCGGCCGTATTTTCAAACTCATTGAAGAGGACGAGGCCAAGCGTGACGCCGCCGGCACGTTCCTGAACTACTACCTGCCCACCACCCTGAAGCTGCTGGAAAACTACGCCAGCTTCGAGGAGGCCGGCGTCAGCGGCGAGAACCTGAGCCAGGCCAAGGCCAAGATCGAAAAGACCATGGACAGCATCGTGGCGGGCTTCGAGCACCAGCTGGACGAGCTGTACCGCACCGATGCCATGGATATCGACAGCGATATCCGGGTGATGGAGACCATGCTGCGCCGGGACACCGCCAGCGTAGCGGACGACTTCGGCCTGAACGGCAGCAGTGCCGTGCAGCAGCGGGATGAGTAAACGAAAAGGGAAACGCAGCGCGCCTGCGTTTCCCTTTTGTGCTTGCGGCCCTTTTCCGCCCCCGCCGCGGCACAAAAAGCGCCTTGTTTGTTGACGGGACGGGAAAAATGGGGTACAATGTCGGTAACGTTACCAGCGACCTGTTTCGCGTCCTTTGACGGAACAGGCGTGCTACCATAGAGCAGACGAGCAGAGTGAGAGAAAAGGAGCTGAGCACATGACGCGGCACCCGGCCCACGACATCTACACCTACCTCGGCGCACACCCGGCGGAGCAGGGCTTCACCTTCCGCGTGTGGGCGCCCAACGCCCGCGCCGTAGCGCTGGCCGGGGACTTCAACGGCTGGCAGCCCCAGCCCATGACCCGGCTGGATACCGGCGTGTGGGAAACGGCGGCGGAGAACACCAAGGTCTACGACGCCTACAAGTATGTGGTCACCGGCGCGGACGGCCGGGTGGTCTGGAAGGCCGATCCCTGTGCCTTCCATGCGGCCACCCGTCCCGGGACAGACAGCAAGGTCTACGACCTGTCCGGATACCAGTGGCGGGACGATGACTGGCGGCGGCAGCGGCTGGAAAAGCCACCGGTGAACGGCGAGCTGCTGATCTACGAGGTGCATCTGGGCTCGTGGAAGCGCCACGAGGACGGCTCTCCCCTGAGCTATGTGGAGCTGGCAAAGGAGCTGCCCTCCTATGTAAAGGCCATGGGCTACAACTTCGTAGAGCTGCTGCCGGTGACGGAATACCCCCTGGACGACAGCTGGGGCTACCAGTGCACCGGCTACTTCGCCCCCACCAGCCGCTACGGCACGCCCCACGACTTCATGGCCCTGGTGGATGCCCTGCACCGGGCGGGGCTGGGCGTGATACTGGACTGGGTGCCCGCCCACTTCTGTAAGGACAGCCACGGGCTTATCGAATTTGACGGCACCTGCCTCTATGAGTACGGCGACCCCCTGAAATGGGAGCACGCCGGCTGGGGCACCCGTGTATTCGACTTCGGCAAGCCGGAGGTCCGGGAATTCCTGCTGTCCTCCGCCGTCTACTGGTTGAAGGAATACCACATCGACGGGCTGCGGGTGGACGCGGTGGCGTCCATGCTGTATCTGGACTATGACCGGCAGGGCGGCGCGTGGCGTCCCAACAAGGACGGCGGCCGGGAGAACCTGGAGGCCATCGACTTCCTGCGTGAGCTGAACCGGGCAGCCTTTGCCGCCGACCCAGCGGCGCTGATGGTGGCGGAGGAGTCCACCGCGTGGCCGCTGGTCACCTATCCGCCGGAGCAGGGCGGTCTGGGCTTCAACCTGAAGTGGAACATGGGCTGGATGAACGACCTGTGCCACTATCTGAAGATGGACCCCTACTTCCGCCAGTTCCACCACCGGGACGTGACGTTCTCCATGGTCTACGCCTTCTCGGAAAACTACGTCCTGCCCCTGTCCCACGACGAGGTGGTCCACATGAAGGGCTCTCTCCGGGGCAAGATGCCCGGCGACGACTGGCGGCAGCTGGCCGGCGTGAGGAGCTTCTGGGCCTATATGCTGTGCCACCCCGGCAAAAAGCTGCTGTTCATGGGCAGCGAGCTGCCCCAGTGGCACGAGTGGGACTTCCGCGGCCAGCTGGACTGGTATCTGCTGGACGATCCCGCCTGCCGGGCCAGCCATGAGTGCCTGCGGCAGCTGAACCGGCTGTATAAGCGCAACCGGTGCCTGTGGGAAAACGACCGGGACTGGGACGGCTTTACATGGCTGGTGGCCGATGATAACCACAACAACGTGCTGGTGTTTCTGCGGCGGGACCGCAGGGGCCACGAGCTGATCTGCGCGGTGAACTTTGCGCCGGTGCCCTGGGACAACTACCGCTTCGGCGTGCCGGCGGCGGCGCGGTACGAGGTGCTGTTCAACACGGACGACGCCTGCTGGGGCGGCAGCGGCTGCGCCCTTCCGGCAGGCAGCCGGATCGACGTGGACGAGATCCCCTCCCACGGGCGGGAGACGTCCCTTTCCCTGACCATTCCGCCCTTGGGCGCGGTGCTGCTGCGCCGGGAGGGAAAACGCCCCCGGAAAAAACAGAACACAGGAGGTACGCAAGGATGAAAAAAGAGTGTGTGGCGATGCTGCTGGCCGGCGGCCAGGGCAGCCGCCTGTACGTGCTCACCGGCAGCATGGCCAAGCCCGCCGTGCCCTTCGGCGGCAAATTCCGCATCATCGACTTTCCCCTGTCCAACTGTACCAACTCCGGCATCGACACCGTGGGCGTGCTGACCCAGTACCGGCCGCTGGAGCTGAACACCTACATCGGCAGCGGCCAGCCCTGGGAGCTGGACCGTGTCAACGGCGGCGTACATATCCTGCCGCCCTACCAGAGCGCCGGCGGCGCCGTCTGGTACAAGGGCACCGCCAACGCCATCTACCAGAACATCGGCTTCGTGGATCTGTACGATCCGGAGTATGTACTGGTGCTCTCCGGCGACCACATCTATAAGATGGACTACTCCCTGATGCTGCGCCGCCACAAGGCCACCGGCGCTGACTGCACCATCTCCGTCATGGAGGTCCCCTGGGAGGAGGCCAGCCGCTTCGGCATCATGGCCGTGGACGGTGATGATAATATCACCGAGTTCGCCGAGAAGCCCAAGGAACCGAAAAGCAACCTGGCCTCTATGGGCATCTATATCTTCACCTGGAAAAAGCTGCGCCAGTACCTCATCGATGATGAGACTGACCCCCGCAGCGACAACGACTTCGGAAAAAACATCATCCCCGCTATGCTGCAAAACGGTGAGAAGATGTCCGCCTACCGCTTCGAGGGCTACTGGAAGGACGTGGGCACGCTGGACTCCCTGTGGGACGCCAACATGGATATGCTCTCCCCCGGCTCCGGGCTGAACCTGCTGGACAAGAAGTGGCGCATCTACGGCCGCACGCCCACCTGCCCGCCCACCTACATCGGTAAAACGGGCGATGTGGGCAACAGCGCCGTGGCCAAGGGCTGCACCGTGCTGGGCGAGGTAAAGAACGCCGTCCTCAGCACCGGCACCACCGTGGCCGAGGGCGCGTCCGTCTCCTATTCCGTGGTCATGCCCGGCGCCGTCATCGAGGCAGGCGCGAAGGTGTCCTACGCCATCGTGGGCGAGGGCTGCCGCGTAGGCAGAAATGCCGTGGTGGGCGGCGCCCCGGGCAGCGTCCCCTTTGAGGACTGGGGCATCGCCGTGCTGGGGCCCCGGACCTCCGTGGCGGACGGCGCGGTCATCGAACCGAAAATGATGCTGGGCGAAAACGGCAAGGAGGTGCGGCCATGAACGGAATGCACGGGATCATCTTCTCCTACGACAAGGAAAACGGTCTGCGGGAGCTCATCGAAAATCGCGTCCACGGCTCCATCCCCTTCGGCGGTGACTACCGCATCATCGACTTCATCCTCTCCAGCATGGTGAACGCCGGCGTCACGGACGTGGGCGTCATCATGCACGGCAAGTGCCAGTCGCTGCTGGACCACCTGGGCAGCGGCAAGAGCTGGGACCTGAGCCGCAACTTCGGCGGTCTGACGCTGCTGCCGGCCTTCGCCTATAATGAGCAGCACCGCGGCGACGGCCAGTTCCGCGGCCGCGTGGATGCCCTGGGCAGCGTGATGAACTACCTGAAGAGCATCCGCCAGGACTACGTGGTGCTGTCCGACAGCGACACGGTCATCAACGCGCCCCTGGAGGACGTGCTCCGCCGCCATATCGACACCGGCGCGGACATCACCGCCGTCTGCACCGCCGTCCCCGGCGACGGGCAGGACACCTACTTCCGGCTGGACGCCCGGGGCCGCATCACCGACACGGCCTACGGCCTGCACACGCCGGAGGGCTATCGCTGCCTGAACATCTTTGTCCTGCGGACCGAGCTGCTCATCCAGCTGGTGACGGAGTGCCTGAGCCACAACCGTTACAGCCTGCGGCGGGATGTCCTTCAGGGCATGAGCAGCCGCCTCCATCTGCAAAGCTATGTCTACGACGGCTACGCCGCCCACATCAGCACCCTGCAGAACTACTACGACCGCAGCATGGAGCTGCTGGATACCGCCACCCGCAGCGCCCTGTTCTGCCCGGACCGTCCGGTATACGGCAAGGAAAACGACTCCCCCTCCAGCTACATCGACCCGGAGGGCGGCTGCGTCAACTCCCTGGCCGCCGACGGCTGCGACATCCAGGGTAGCGTAAAAAACTGCGTGCTGTTCCGCAACGTGCGTATTGAAAAGGGTGCCAGCGTGGAAAACTGTATCCTGTTCAAGGACACGGTGGTCAAGCGCGGTGCCATACTGCGGGGCGTGATCACCGACAAATACGTCACCGTCAGCGAGAATGTGACCCTGATGGGCCACGAGCGCTATCCCATCGTCATCGCCAAGGGCGCCACGGTGTAAGGCAAGGAGGTACGGCATGAGAGTTCTGTATGTGACCAGTGAAGCGTACCCCTTCTGCAAGACCGGCGGCCTGGCCGATGTGGCCGGCAGCCTGCCCCCCGCCCTGGCGGCGGAGGGTGTCGAGACCGCCGTCATTCTGCCCCTGTACGACAAGATCGGCCCCCAGTGGCGGGAGAAAATGACCTTCCGCCGGTATATCTACGTGGACCTGGGCTGGCGGCATGAGTACTGCGGCCTGTTCTCCCTCTATGACCGGGGCGTGACCTGGTACTTCGTGGACAACGAAAAATACTTCCGCCGCGGCCGCCTGTACGGCGAGTTTGACGACGGCGAGCGCTTCGCCTTCTTCAGCAAGGCCGTCGTCGACCTGCTGCCCAGCCTGGACTGGATGCCGGACATCCTCCACTGCAACGACTGGCAGACGGCGCTGGTACCCATCTATCTCAAGGACGCGGCCACCCGCTGGTGGGAGATACGCCATATCCGCACGGTGTTCACCATTCACAACATTGAGTATCAGGGCCGCTACGGCAGCGACAGCGTAGACCAGCTCTTCGGTCTGGATCGTGGCTGGTACGATGACGGCACCCTCCGCATGGACGGCGACGTGAACCTGATGAAGGGCGCCATGCTCATGGCGGACGCCGTCACCACCGTCAGCCCCACCTACGCCGCCCAACTCCATGACCCGGCCTATGCCGAGGGGCTGGAGAGCGTGGTGGACGCCATCGGCTGGAAAATGCATGGCGTGGTCAACGGCATCGACACCGTCACCTACGACCCGGCGTCCGACCCGGCGCTTCCGGCGCATTACACGGCGGCAGACCCGGCCGGCAAGGCCGTGTGCAAGGCATCCCTGCAGGCTGCCCTCGGACTTGCCCAGGAGTCAGACACGCCGCTGATCGCCATGGTGACGCGGCTGGTGGGCCACAAGGGGCTTGATCTCGTGCAGCAGGCCATGGACGGCATCATGGCCGCCGGCTGCCAGTTCGTGGTACTGGGCACCGGCGACGGGCAGTATGAGGATTTCTTCCGCTGGAAAGCCGGGCAGTACCCCGGCCGCCTGTCGGCCCAGATCCTGTACGCCGAGGACCTGTCCAGGCGCATTTATGCCGCTGCGGACCTGTTCCTGATGCCCTCCCGCAGCGAGCCCTGCGGCCTGAGCCAGATGATCGCCATGCGCTACGGCGCGGTGCCCATCGTGCGGAGCACCGGCGGTCTGGCGGACACCGTGCGCTCCTGCCAGGTGGGGCAGGAGGACGGCACCGGCTACCTGTTCGGCGACTATGACGCCGGGGCCATGCTCTCCGTCATCGGTCAGGCCACCGGCCTGTACCGGGGCGACCGGGCAGGCTTCGACACCGTTCGATACCGTGGCATGACCGCGGACTTCAGCTGGGGCCGCAGTGCGGCGGCCTACCGGCACATTTATGAGAATCTTTGACCCAAGGAGGAGTTACCCGATATGACCTACAACAAAGAGACCCTGAAAGAGGCCATCGTGCAGAAGCTGCGCCTCAACTACGGCTGCACCGAGCAGCAGGCCACCGACGGCGAGATGATGAAGGCCTGCGCCATGGTCCTGCGGGACATCATGGCCGAGCACGGCGTACAGACCCGCGAGGAGACGGCTCACGAGGAAAAGCGCAAGGTCCACTACCTGTCGCTGGAGTTCCTGATGGGCCGCAGCCTGATGAAAAACGCCTTCAATCTGGCGCTGCTGGAGCCTTTGACCGCCGCCATCGGCGAGCTGGGCTTCAAAGCGGCGGACATCTTCGACATGGAGCCGGACGCCGGTCTGGGCAACGGCGGTCTGGGCCGCCTGGCCGCCTGCTATCTGGACAGCATGACCACCCTGGAGATCCCGGCGGCGGGCTACTCCATCTGCTATGAGCTGGGTATTTTCAAGCAGAAGATCGTGGAGGGCCAGCAGGTGGAGCTGCCCGACGACTGGATGCAGCTGGGCGACGCGTGGCTGCTGCCCAAGCTGCAGGAGGCCGAGGAGGTCCGCTTCGGCGGTAAGGTCCGCACCCGCTGGGACAACAACCACCTGATGGTGGTCCATGAGGACTACACCCGTGTGCTGGCCATCCCCTGCGATATGGAGATCGCCGGCTACGACACCGACCATGTGAACACCCTGCGTCTGTGGCAGGCCCGCAGCCCCAAGCCCATCGACATGAAGCTCTTCAGCGAGGGCCAGTACCTCCATGCCGCCGAGGAGCGCGCCATGGCTGACGCCATCAGTCAGGTGCTCTACCCCGAGGACAACCACTACGAGGGCAAGTCCCTGCGGCTGAAGCAGCAGTATTTCTTCGTGTCCGCCACCATTCAGTCCATCACCCGCAAGCACATCCAGCAGTACGGTACCCTCAAGAACTTCCATGAGAAGAATGTCATCCAGATCAACGACACCCACCCCACGCTGGTGATCCCGGAGCTGATGCGTATCCTCATCGACGATGCCGGCATGGGCTGGGACGAGGCCTGGCACATCACCACCCACTGCGTGGCCTACACCAACCACACCGTGCTTTCCGAGGCCCTTGAGGTCTGGCCGCAGCAGCTGTTCGAAACGCTGCTGCCCCGCGTGTGGCAGATATTGCAGGAGATCTCCCGCCGCTGGCAGCAGCAGGTGGAGGAATTCTATCACGACCCGGTCAAGACCGCCAAGCTGGCCATTATCTGGGACGGCGGCGTCCGCATGGCCAACCTGTGCATCGCCGGCAGCATGGCCGTCAACGGCGTCAGCGCCCTGCACTCCGAGATTTTGCGGAAGGACCTGTTCAAGGACGCCTGCCAGATGATGCCGGACAAGTTCAAGAACGTCACCAACGGCATCGACCACCGCCGCTGGGTGCCCCAGATCAACCCCGGTCTGGACGGTCTGCTCCGTGACCTGATCGGCGAGGGCTATCTCACCCATCCGCAGGAGCTGAAAAAGCTGGAGGCCTACGCCGGTGACAAGGCGGTCCTTCAGCGTCTGGAGGACATCAAGCATCAGAACAAGCTGGCCTTTGCCGCCTTCGCCAGGAAGCACCAGGGCGTGGTGCTGAACACCGACGCCATCTTCGACGTGCAGGTAAAGCGGCTGCACGAGTACAAGCGCCAGCTGCTGAACGCCCTGCAGATCATCTACCTGTACCAGCGCCTGCAGGATGACCCCAGCCTGGACCTCCCGCCCCAGACGTTCCTGTTCGGCGCCAAGGCCGCCCCGGGCTACGCCGTGGCCAAGCGCATCATCCACCTCATCAACTCCCTGGCCGACCAGATCAACAGCGACCCGCTGTGCAAAGATCGGCTCCAGGTGGTGTTCCTGGAGAACTACCGCGTCTCCTTGGCCGAGGTCCTCATGCCCGCCAGCGAGGTCAGTCAGCAGATCTCCACCGCCGGCAAGGAGGCCAGCGGCACCGGCAACATGAAGTTTATGATGAACGGCGCGCTGACCGTCGGCACCCTGGACGGTGCCAACGTGGAAATGCACGACCTGTTGGGCGACGACAATATGTTCCTCTTCGGCCTTCATGCCGATGAGGTGGAGCACCTGCGCCACACCTACGACCCCAACCTGCTCTATCAGCGCGACCCGGTGCTGCGCCGCGTGCTGGACCAGCTGAAGGTAGGCTTCCGGGACGGCGTTACCTACGAGGACCTGTTCCAGCGGCTGGTCACCGGCATGGACGGTCAGGCGGACCAGTACATGGTCCTGGCCGACTTCGCCGCCTACTGCGAGGCCGAGTCCCGGATGCGCCACACCTACCGCGACCGGGAGACGTGGAACCGCATGAGCCTCACCAACATCGCCCGCAGCGGCGTCTTCGCCGCCGACCGGGCCATCTCCCAGTACGCCGACACCATCTGGCACGTGCCCTACAAGCAGTAACGCACAAGGGAGCGCCCCGCGGGGCGCTCCCTTTCTTCGCCGCGCCTTCAAAGCCGCGCGGGAAACCTGCCCATATGCCGCCCCGGTAAAATCTCTATTGTAATCCCGGAGAAAGTAGTATATAATACTCCATATTATCGTGTGTTATTATGCCATTTCCGCAGAAAGGAAGTCCGCTATGATAAAAGTCCCCACCGAAAACGGCGAGATCACCATCAGCGACGCCGTGTTCACCACCATCACCGGCGCGGCCGCCACCAACTGCTTCGGCGTCAAGGGCATGGCCCAGCGCAGCATGACTGACGGGCTGGTGCATCTCCTGCGGCCCGAGGCCATGAGCAAGGGCGTCAAGGTCACGTACAATGACGACGGCACCGTGTCCATCGAGCTGCACATCGTCGTGGAAAACGGCGTCAACATCGCCACAGTCTGCCGATCCATTATGGGCGAGGTCAAGTATGTGGTCAACCTCAACACCGGCGTCACCGTCAAAGCGGTGAATGTCTGCGTGGATTCCGTCACCGTGTGACGCGCCCGGAAGGAGAACAGACATGACAGATAAGATCAGCGGCGGCGCCTTCAAGCAGATGGTCGCCTTCGGCGCCGCCTGCATCACCGCGCAGAAACAGGCCATCAACGACCTGAACGTATTTCCGGTGCCCGACGGCGACACCGGCACCAATATGTCCCTGACCATCCAGACGGCGGTGAACGAGCTCCGCAAGGCCGAGCCCGCCACCGTGGACGAGGCCGCCAAGCTGACGGCCTCCGGCCTGCTCCGGGGTGCCCGGGGCAACTCCGGCGTCATTTTGTCCCTGCTGTTCCGCGGCATGAGCAAGGTCCTCAAGGGCCACGACACCGCCGACGGCGCCCTGCTGGCCGAGGCCATGCAGGAGGGCGTTTCCACTGCCTACGGCGCGGTGATGAAGCCCGCCGAGGGCACGGTCCTCACCGTCTCCCGCCTGGCCGCCCAGCGTGCGCTGGAGGCCGCCGGCGAGAAGAACGACGCCGAGTTCGTGCTGGACGAGGCCATCAAGACCGGCTACACCACCCTGGCGGAGACCATCGAGATGAACCCCGTGCTGAAAAAGGCCGGCGTGGTGGACGCCGGCGGCAAGGGCTACCTCATCATTCTGGAGGGTATGCTCCGCGCCCTGCGGGGCGAGCCCGTGCCTGA
>OLXL01001136.1_pt1 | contig 10092 bp, 10 predicted proteins | sample 1673891 | NCBI WGS metagenome assembly OLXL01 (sample SAMEA103958131, study PRJEB25191) | human gut metagenome | reverse complement strand
ATCAAACCATGGGCCAAAGCCGCCGGAATTTCCAAGCGATTCACCTTTCACACCGTGACACATACTTCGCAAACCTCTACAAATTCACTTGTAACTAATTGTATATCAGTACAATCAAAAACAACATAAATTTGCGACTAACACAGAGGTAACATATTCGATAAAAATAATTAGTCCGATTTATAATTGAGCGTCTGTCGCGAACTCGTGTTATTTATCGTTTCATTGGAGATAATTTTTTGCCTTCAAAGAAAAAAACAAGGCCAAATCTTCATGTTCTCCAACTTCAATTATTCCAATTCCCCTCTTTGTTGCACCTGCCCCTGTTCACATATGCATGAACAGGTCAATATATATGTCAGTCAGTTCATGTATATATACTACATGACTTCCGACCTGTTTCCTTTTCCGACTGCATCCCGGCTCTTCATATTCACAGAGCCGTTTCTGTTCCGGTCAAAATATTAGTCAGTCAGTCCGTGTATATATAACACGACTTCTGACTTGTTTCGTTACAGACCTTTTTTCTTTTTTTAGAAGGCCTCCTTTTATTATTTGCCATTTGCTGCATCTTGGTTATCCAGATACCTACGGTATTCTTTGCCCCTTTGTATCGGATCCAATCCCTCATTTGCGATTTCCGCGAAAGTCTGTTTTCGTGTGCAAAGTTACGGAGTAAGGACACTGCACAAGAAGCGTCTCACTATCTTCGGTGAATTTTGACGAAAACTTTCCGAAATCAAAGATTACGGCATTTCACAAAATTTCATCCTTGATTTCTTGTTTGTTGTCCTTTCATTCCCGTTTGAAATGGCACATAAAAACAATCCTTTCCAGCGAAGTCGAAAGACTTTGAATAAAGGGAAATAGTAACAACAAAAAAACATAAGACAATGAACAAGTACGATTTTATCAAGAATGGCAACCTCCTTTATTGGAACGACCCCGACAATGGTATATCCAGTGGCGACTATAAAGTGATTTCTGCACCTGAAGAAGTATATGAGGACAGCATCATCTTAATTGCAAGCGACCATTCTGAAGCAGAGGTATTGGCTTCGGAACTATCCCCGATACCTCCAACGAGAAGCTATAAAGAGGAGTTTCAGAAGTGGAGAGAGAAACATGAGGCTGAAGGCTCGGTTTTTTACAACAGGCTTTCAGAAGTTATTGCCACAGACAACGATTTGGAAGTTGGCGACATGGTGGCGTTCACAAATGATTACGGCGTGGTATTCGGTCCGTGTGAGATACTGGCTTTCGAGAAACCTTGGAACGGCGGCAGATGTGTTTACCTTGACAGTGATGCTTATTGGCTTGCAGACCGCTCCAGCCAACTCACTCTGATGAACAAAAGAACTCAAAAATAACAGTCGAAGCATAGACCATCCGCTATCCACAGCGGGTGGCTTTGCCCTTGTAGGTGGCTGCCCTTTTATAGTCCCATTTTAGTTTGTATCTGTTTTATTCAAGCAATACCCTTTTGTAGAAAGACGCAATGCTTGCACGACATGCGCCACGGGTTGTTTTCGCGTGCAAAGTTACGGTGGACGAACGCCGTTCAAGTACCGCCGTGGCTACCTCCAATGAAATTTGACGGAAACTTTCCGAAATCACAGATTACGGCATTTCATAAAAATTCATTCTCGGTTCCTTGCCCTCTGTTCTTGCCTCCCCCGTTTGAACCGCACGTAAAACAATCCCTTCAGGCGAAGTCGAAAAGGCTTCAAGGGCAGGGAAAATAAAAATTTGAAAATATGAAAGTAATATGTACAAAATGCGGCGGTATGCACGTGGCTTGCGAAGCCATGATTAACCCCAATGACAAAGCATTCCGTAACTATACGGATGAAGCCTTTATTTACGGATGGTGTGATGACTGTGGCAATGGTGTTGTCCTCTCCGATGTTGATGAAGTGAAAGAGGATATTGACAAACTCTATGCTGTTTTTTGTGCCGAACATAGAAAAGAACCGCTTTATGCGTTGTGTGAAATCGTATGGAAAGATGAAAGTTTCGTAGAGCCACAGCCTGTAACAATAAAGCTATCTACAGATGTGGATGATGCCACCGATGAAAAGATATTCTTCTATTGCAACAGCATTGAAGACCTTAAATCGCTTGCTGAATTTGAAGGTGGGGATTTTGTCCTTACAGGCTGTAATTGTTTAACCAATGAATTATAACAAGATGAACAGGTACAACTGGAAAGGCTATGATTTTATAGGTACAGTACCCGAATTTGCAGAAAAGTTCGGGTACTGCAAGACCCCCACCTTTGTCAATGCCATCAAGCGTGTTCCCCGACACCGATACAACTGCATGGACGCTATGGAGCAAAGGGTTTATGAGGAAAAACGGAAACGGGCGAAGCGAGCCTACTGCATCTATATGAATGAGGATATGACCGAGAGCTACATCATCACCAAAGAAGAATATCTGGCAACAAATCTCCCTGTCAGGGAGAAGCACCATGAGCCGTTCCTGCTTTCGTATAGCAACAGGGTGTTGCCTTATAACTTCATCGGAAACAGCCATGATGAAATCCCTGTCAAATCCGCCATGAAGAAATACTCCGCCGAAGCTGTGAAATTCGCCGAACAGCTTTTGCTTGCCGCAGGATATTTCAATGGCAACCGCCCTGTGGAAAAGCCGTCGGTAACGGTAAACTACACCTCGCTGTACCTGACCTACGGCAACGGCATCAGCATTACTTTTGACTCTGAACGGAGCCGTGACGGGGTGGACAACTGCCGTCTGACGGTTATCGACCTTGACGGAGAAAGGATTTACAACGGCTGGCGGAGATTAGACAGCGTTGATGAAATCCTGTACTATACAGTTGTGAACAAGGACTGCAAGGATGCCTCTTGTTATTTAGTCTGACTATGACGGACAGGCGGGGCTTTGCCCTGCCTGCACCTTCATAGGGTGTGGCGCGAATATCCACAGCCATGCCTTTTGCTTCACGGTGTCCGCCTTGAGACGCCCCCGCTCTCCCTCTTGTAAATTCCCATTCCAATCCTTTTATATTCCTGCCAGGAATATGAAAGCACAACCATTTCTATACGGAGTTATCAATCCCTGTTTGCCGGTCGGGATGGCAGAATATTACGGTGCAAAGGTAGAAGCCGCTGTCAGAGCGTCAAGGTCAGACACGCCGTGTTTGTCACTGCAAGATGGAGGCTCCGCCCAATCTTTCCCTCCAAAACCATGCCTTGTCTGCCAGCGTCACCTTTACAGGCACTGTAATATTCAAATCCCCGACGCCCAGCGGAAAGAAAGGGATAAAAACCAATAACTTCTTAACACAGACAAAACCATGTATGAGACAAAAGAAACATCAGACATCATCGGCGCATACTGCACATTACTTGAAGATTGCCAAGGCATCTGTGACGGACAGATTGTTGGAGACTACGGCACAGAGGTCGTTGTAAGGCTTCCAAACGGCGAAGAGATAGCAGCCCATCGGGACGAGGTGATTGTTTTCGATTGATGCGCCAAAGTACGGTGACGGCAGTCCAGGCAATACGTTCGGACTGCACTGTCCCGGTATTCCTGTTTTATTTCTTTTTTGAAGGTCTCCTTTTATCATTCCATAGGCTCCGCCGTTTTTATCCGGCAAATCCATTTTTATGGCATTCCGTTTCGCCAATGCAGGCAAGCTGTGCCGTCCTTGAAAGCGGATCTGACCGTGCATCGCCTTTTTTGTTCATGCTTTTCCCCTTTTCCTGCCGGATATATTCTGTCAGCGTTCGCCGGATGCGATAAAGAGTGCGGTGTATTCTCCGTCATTCTTTCAATCATCCATTCTGCCGCATGGCCGTCAACCATAGGATAGCCTTTCCTGAGCAGCGGTCTATGCATCCACGGACAGCCGCACACGCATACATAGTCCCGGACGGACATCCGCTTCACCGTCAGTATTACGTCATGACAGGGGGAGGCGTGCAATGCCCGACTTACGAATTTATACGGGATTGCTTCAACGTACAGCCATCTGGGACAGTATGGTGTCGTCAAGCTGCCACAACAGTATTACGGCGAGTCATACACAATTATTTTTCCTGATGCGAAGTTATGATCATGGCGGAGACTTATGCTCCTACGGGACGGTTGCCACCTTTGACCAACGGTTTTCAACAAATCTTCCTTTTTCTTTTCGCAGGCTTGACAAAAAGAGTATTTGCCGAACCTTCCGCTGGTGCTGCCCTATGCCCATGTCATCTTTTTGCATCGTAAAAATTAAATGTTTAACTCTTTAATACTTAAAGTTATGGCAACTTCAACAAACAACACCAATTCGTTCAACCTCAGTGGCTATGTAGCCGTCAACGCAAACATCCGCAACTTCGAGAAAAGCTCGGTTGCCCGTTTTCCCTTCTCAGTCAGTCGTACCGAAACCAACGGTACCGATACCACCCGCAGGTCGGCTCTTGTAAACTGCGAGTGCTGGCGCAAGTCCGAAGAGGCATCGACCTTCGAGCTTCTCAAGAAAGGCAAGCTCGTCCAGATTTCGGGATTCATCCGCCCGGAAGAATGGACATCGGAGGACGGAACCAAGCACAACCGCATCGTCTTCGTTGCCACATCCGTCAGCGAACTGTCCATCGAGAAGAAAACCGACGGGAAAAAGCCGGCGAAAGGCAAGGCTTCCAAAAAGAGAGCGGCGTGACGCTCCCATCCCTCTCTCATCAAAAGACGGCTACGGCCGTCTTTTCTTTTGCTCACGGGCTGCGTTCATCCTTTTATAGTCCTGCGATTCCGTTTATATGTCATACACATCCCTTTGTACGCACACGACAACCGTTTATACCACATTGTATTCATCCGGCAGTCGCCCGTCCGTTTCCTGCGGCGAATTTGGAGGTGGCAGGGCAAACATCAAGGCACACTCCGTTCGAAGGCCTTGCCTAATTCCCCTTATGGCCACCATCCTCCGATGCCGCAAGAAAACAGGAGCGGCCGACCCGCAAGCCCGGTTAAGGCAGGGAAAAGCCACTCCATAAGTCTAACATTCAAACTTAAAAGAAAATGGAAAAGAACATTGAGAAAATTCCAACTTACGCATTGCCTTATCTGGTGAACGGTGATGCAAGCAACCTGACAGAGGACGAAATCAAGCAGATTGACGAAATCTGCCGCGAACAGGGCATCGAGCTTGTTGTTCCAATCGGTGACAGCGTGGAAGGCGGAACCGAACCGTATTTCAGCAGCACCCCGTTATTCGGCAAACCGACAGAGGTGGAGGACTGCATCATCATTCATCGGAAAAAGGATTAGAGCCATGGACATGATAGTGCTTAAAGACATTTCAGACAGAAGCAGCCTTGAAAACGGCGTTGCAGTAATGGACGAAATCAGACAGGACGGCAAAACCGTCCTGTCAAGCAGTGACGGCATTTCGATTCCGATGGTATTCCGCAATCTCAGCGGCAGGAACTTTTCGGGAAAGGAATACCGTAATTATCTCAGACACGTGGCATACGATGACATGGGCTTCGTCCCCGGCACAATCACATTATGGCGTGGCGGACGGCTGGTCGCTGAAACCGAGCTGGAAAAAATCGACTGACAGATAACGGCAAGACTATGGAAAAAGAAAAACTGACTGTCAATGACGAGGAACTGATAGAACTCGCATACTCCACCACCTACCGGAGCAGCATCCGCACCATGATACAGGAAGCGGACACGGAGCGATGCCGCGTAATACTGCGGGGCATAATGAATGATGCCGGTGTGGATTGGGAAGATTGAGCGTGACAAGGGGACTGCTGACATCCGGCAGTCCCATTCCATGCGGAAAAACATCTGCGGCAGGCATTGTTCCCTTGAACTTTCCTTTTATGGGTTTTTATCGACGTCGGCGCACCGCAGGACACCCGCAATGCCTGGCACGCCGACACCCTATGTTCCGTTCCAGTCCGGGCGGCCTCCGGCGCAGGGCGAGCGTGGGCCGGCAGAGTGTGTCATGCTTCCACACACAGCCTGTCGGTGACACCCACGGTTCGCTCTTCACCCCGACTTCCCCTACACTCCGGGCTGCCGTGCCTGTGCTGCGACCAGTCCCGCGACTTCCGCCTGCCTGCTTTTATAATGCGATATTCCCATTTATAACGAAGATCGTCCGGCTTGGCCGATTCACCTTTTACTGTTTTCATCAATGCCGGCGCACCGCAGGACACCCGCGAAGCCCGGCACGCCGACACCCTGTGCTCCGTTCCAGTCCGGGCGGCCTCCGGCGCAGGGCGAGCGTGGGCCGGCAGAGTGTGTCATGCTTCCACACACAGCCTGTCGGTGACACCCACGGTTCGCTCTTCACCCCGACTTTCCCTGCACTTCGGGCTGCCGTGCCTGTGCTGCGGCCAGTCCCGCGACTTCCGCCTGCCTACTTTTATAATGCGATATTCCCATTTATAATGAAGATCGTCCGGTTTGGCCGATTCACCTTTCTACAGTTTCCATCAACGCTGGCGCACTGCAGGACACCCGCGAAGCCCGGCACGCCGACACCCTGTGTTCCGTTCCAGTCCGGGCGGCCTCCGGCGCAGGGCGAGCGTGGGCCGGCAGAGTGTGTCATGCTTCCACACACAGCCTGTCGGTGACACCCACGGTTCGCTCTTAGCCCCGACTTCCCCTGCACTCCGGGCTGCCGTGCCTCTACTGCGGCCAGTCCCGCGACTTCCGCCGCTGCCTCTTCTAATCAGACCTTTTATAAAAATTCTCCACCATTTATAGAAAAAATCTTTTTCTGTCAGGAACCGTCACTCCCGGAGGTTATCGGCGCGAAGTTCGGCATCCGGGCTTATAAGCCAAGGTTGTACGGAGTTTCTGCGAGATTTTACTGACAGGCGGTAAAATCATCTTGAAAACCTTGTCCCTTAAGCCTCTTAGATGCCCCTGTGATGCGCAGATAACCACCTCACGGACGGCTCCAAAAGGAGCAGGAAGTGAGGGAAGAAATAAATCTTCAACATTAAGGTCAGATATGAGATACAACAAGAAAAAGGCATTAACCGACAACGTAAACGCCATAGAGACGGCTTTGGCGGTACACGGTCAGGGCAGACAGGCCACTGACAGCGAGAAAAAGACATTAGCCCTTTATTCGGGTTTCGGAGGCATCAAAGAGGTGCTGAACATCGGCACGGACAAGCCCATGCCTGACGGCATGGCAGAGCCTATGAAACGCTTGCAGGAAATCCTGCTTGCTTTTGCAAAGTCCGACATTACGGAGTACAAAGCCCTCATTGACAGCATAAAGTCATCCGTACTGACGGCGTTCTACACTCCGCAATTCATCATCGACACTGTGGCGACACAGATACACGCCACTTTCAAGGACAACGGTATGCAGATGCGCACTTTCCTTGAGCCGAGCGCAGGGATTGGCGGCTTTCTGAAAACCGCCATGCAGGGAACAAGAGCATACGCATTTGAGAAAGACACCATCACAGGGCTTATCCTCTCGCTTCTCCATGACAACGCCACCACGATAAGCGCAGGATATGAGACCATCGGGGAACAAGACCTGCAGGACAAGGGATTTGATGTCATCGCCTCAAACATTCCGTTTGGGAACTTCCGTGTGTTCGATGCCGACCTATGGAAAAAGGGCGGCATATACGAGCAGTCCACCAAGACCATACACAACTACTTTTTCATAAAGTCCATGGATTTGCTCAACGAGGGCGGCATACTCGCTTTTGTGACCTCAAGGGGCATCGCCGACACTCCCGGTAACAAATTTGTGCGCGAATACCTTGTGAACCATGCAGACCTCATAACCGCATTGAGACTTCCCGACAACATCTTCATGGAGACCGGGGGCATAGAGGTAGGCACTGACCTGTTGGTGTTCCAAAAGCACACACGGAAAACGACTCTGTCACACCGTGAGCAGTTGTTCATGCAGGTAGGCAAGGAAAACGGCACGGACGGTATCGTGACGGAATATGCCAACAAACTTTTCATGCAGCCCAAGACGGCTCTTGCCACCGACAGCCGTATTTCCATGAACCAGTTTGGCAAGTATGTAAGGAAATACCAGTGGCAGGGCGAGGAAGCGATGATGCGGCAATACTTCTCCGCATTGCTCAAAATGGACTTCAGCCGTTTCTTCCGCAAGAGCCTTTTCACGGGTGACGGACAGGACACCATGCAGGGGCAGATGTCGCTCTTTGACCTTTTCGGGGATGAAATAACCGCCAAGCCCAAGGATATGGGCAAACGTGCATATACCGACAAAGTGGCATGGTGGATGAAAGACGGCGCAATGGTGATGTTCGAGGGGCAGCTCGGCAACCTCAAGATGCGCAAGTCCAGCCGTTATGCCGATGTAGCGGTGGATTTCGTGCCTATGGCTGACATTGAGGCGGCGAAAGAAAGGGCAAACGACTATTTCCCTATCCGTGAGACCTATCTTGAGCTGTCAAGCAAGGAGCGTGAGGAAGAACAGGAACACCCTGATTTGAGGGAAAGTCTTAATGCGCTATATGACAAGTTCGTAGCCAAGTGGGGATATTTCCATGACAACGACAACAAGGAGTTTATCATGCTTGACAGTCTCGGTGTCGAGGTGTTCACCATTGAAATGCAGTCGGGCGATGCCATAGGCAATGCTGACATCATGCGTGAGCCGGTGGCGTTCAAGAGAATAGACACCATGACCGTACTTTCCCCCATGGAGGCTTTGGCGACAAGCCTCAATTTTTACGGCAAGGTGGATATGCCGTTTATCGCCCGTAGTTCGGACAGGAGCGAGACGGAAGCCATAGACGACCTAAAGGGCGAGATATTCTACAACCCTATATCGGGAGAATGGGAGAACAAAGGTAAATTCATTGCCGGGAATGTCGTAGCCAAATACAAGGAAATCATGTCGCTGCTGCAGGAACTTGACGGCAGCGAAAAGGATTATACGGAAGCCTCGCTGAAAGCATTGGAAGAAGCGACACCCGAAGCAATCCCTTATGAGGAACTGGATATAAATATGGGCGAGCGATGGATTGACTCAAGCCTGTATGCCGCTTTTGCGACAGAGCTTTTCGAGACCGAGACATCGGTCATGTATTTTGATGTAAACGATACTTACGTTGTTTCCTTGCAGGGATATTCGGCAGTGGCATATCATACTTATTCAGTCCGCAACTACAACGGCGAGGACTTGTTTGTTCACGCCCTGCAGGACACCGTGCCCGAAATCACTAAGGAGGTGTACCGTAACGGCGACAAGGTGCGTGTGCCGGACGAGGAAGCCATACAGGAAGCGGCGACCAAGATACAGGAAATCCGCAGCAAGTTCAATGCATGGCTTGACAGCCAGCCCATAGAGGTACGCGACGAGCTTGTGAGAGCCTACAACGAGCGTTTCAACTGCTATGTCCGTCCGCATTATGACGGCTCGGCGCAGACATTCCCCGGATTGTCCTTTGAGCAATTTCCCTATGATGAACTCTATCCGTCACAGAAAGACGCTGTGTGGATGATTAAGCAAAACAATGGCGGTATCTGCTGGCATGAGGTAGGCACAGGAAAAACCATGATAATGTGCGTGGCGGCTTACGAAATGAAGCGTCTCGGACTTGTGCGCAAGCCTATGATTATCGGGCTGAAAGCCAATGTGCATGAGATAGCCGACACTTTTAGAAAGGCTTATCCGTCAGCGAAGATACTTTATCCCGGCAAGGAGGATTTCACACCTGCCAACCGCAAAGAAGTGTTTTCCAAAATCCAAAACAACAACTGGGATTGCATCATACTGACACACGACCAGTTCGCAAAAATCCCGCAGTCCGATGAAACGATGTTTGAGATTTTCTCGGAAGAGCTGCAGGATGTGGAGCGTAGCCTTGAGGTGCTGGAGGAAAGCACCATGCGCTACCGCAGCGGCAGGATGCAGAGCGGCCTTGAGAAACGGCAGGAAAACCTGCAGGCGAAGCTCGCCAACCTGCGCATGAGCATCAACAGCCGCAAGGATGACATGGTGGATTTTCACTCTATGGGGATAGACCATATTTTTGTCGATGAGTGCCATTATCAGAATTTTTTAAGTTTTCCTATTTTATGAGATAATTGGCTGATATT
>OLXL01001124.1_pt1 | contig 10209 bp, 8 predicted proteins | sample 1673891 | NCBI WGS metagenome assembly OLXL01 (sample SAMEA103958131, study PRJEB25191) | human gut metagenome | reverse complement strand
CCATGACCGAGAGCTTCTGCGCCGAGCAGAGCGCCCGCATGACCGCCATGGATTCCGCCACCAAGAGCGCCACCGATATGATTCACGCGCTCCAGCTGGAGTATAACCGCACCCGCCAGGGTGCAATCACCCAGGAGATCACCGAGATCATCGGCGGTGCTTCTGCTGTGCAAACCAGCGACTATTAAACTTTTTGCACTGTATCCCCTATCGGGATACAATATTCAAACATTTATCTACTTCTGAAATTAAGGAAGAGGCTATCGTATGACACAGGGAACAATTATTCGTGTAGCAGGCCCCGTGGTGGACGTTCAGTTCACCGAGGGCAAGCTGCCTGCCCTGCAGGAAGCGCTGACAGTGACCGCTGAGGGCACCGAGCGCACGATGGAAGTAACGCAGCATGTGAACGAAAGCACCGTTCGCTGCATTATGCTTTCTGCCAGCGAGGGTCTTGGCAAGGGGATGACCGTGAACGCACTGGGCCACGGCCTGACTGCCCCGGTGGGCGAAGCCACCCTGGGCCGCATGTTTGACCCCCTGGGCCGCCCCATTGACGGCAAAGGCCCCATGGCCGCAGACGTCCCTACCTGGCCCATCCATCGCAAGGCCCCCGGCTTTGAGGACCAGAAACCTGCAACCGAAATTCTGGAAACCGGCATCAAGGTCATTGACCTGCTGGCACCGTATGCCAAGGGCGGCAAGATCGGCCTGTTCGGCGGCGCCGGTGTTGGCAAAACCGTGCTGATCCAGGAGCTGATCCACAACGTAGCCACCGAGCACGGCGGCTACTCCATCTTTACCGGCGTTGGCGAGCGCAGCCGTGAGGGCTGTGACCTTTGGGGCGAAATGAACGCTTCCGGCGTTCTGAACAAGACCGCCCTGATCTTCGGCCAGATGAACGAACCGCCGGGAGCCCGTATGCGCGTTGCCGAAACCGGCCTGACCATGGCAGAATACTTCCGCGAGGAAAGCCACAAGGACGTGCTGCTGTTTATTGACAACATCTTCCGTTTTGTGCAGGCCGGCTCCGAAGTTTCCGCCCTGATGGGCCGTATGCCCTCCGCCGTTGGTTACCAGCCCACGCTGGCCAACGAGCTGGGTGCCCTGCAGGAGCGTATCACTTCCACCCGTGATGGGTCCATCACCTCGGTTCAGGCCGTTTATGTGCCTGCCGACGACCTGACCGACCCCGCCCCGGCCACCACCTTTGCCCACCTGGATGCCACTACCGTTCTGTCCCGTAAGATCGTGGAACAGGGTATCTACCCCGCCGTGGATCCGCTGGATTCCACCAGCCGCATCCTGGAAGCAGACATTGTGGGCGAGGAGCATTATCGCGTGGCCCGCAAGGTACAGGCTACCTTGCAGCGCTACCAGGAACTGCAGGACATTATCGCCATCCTTGGCATGGACGAACTGGACGACAACGATAAGCTGACCGTTGCCCGCGCCCGCAAAATCCAGAAATTCCTGTCCCAGCCGTTCTTCGTTGCCGAAAACTTTACCGGCCTGCCGGGCAAATATGTGCCCCTGGCCGAAACTGTCAAGGGCTTTGCCGCCATCGTGGACGGTCAGGTCGATGATCTGCCCGAATGGGCGTTCTTCAACGTGGGCACGCTGGACGATGCTCGCAAGAAGGCTGCCGAAAAGGGCGGTGTGGCCTGATGGAAAAGTTCATTCTGAACATCACGGCCAGCAGCGGCGAGTTTTTCCAGGGCGAGTGCGAAAGCCTGACCCTGCCCACCGCTGACGGCCAGTACGGCGTACAGGCCGGACACAGCCCGGTGCTGGTTGCCCTGGAAATGGGCATCATGCAGTTCACCGTGAACGGTGAAACCCGCAACGTACTGGTGGGCGATGGCATTGCCGAAGTGACCCCCGCTTACGTTATGCTGCTGGTCGACAGCGCCGAGCGCCCGGAGGATATCGATAAGAACCGTGCCGAGGCCGCCCGCATCCGCGCCGAGGAACGCTTGCAGCACAAGCAGAGCATGCACGAGTATTACCAGAGCAAGATTGCCCTGAACCGTGCCATGCAGCGCCTGCAGGCTACTGCAAAATACAACCGCTGATTACCTTCCAACAAAGTTGCCACCCGTTCTGTGCAAGGGATCCCTGCGCAGAGCGGGTGGCTTTGTTTTATCCTGTATCTGCTTTTCGTCTTAATTTGTCTTACTTGTTATAGTAATTTTATATCAAAATTAAGATTCAGTCTTTTTCTTGTTGACAAAGCAGCCCAAACTGTGTACAATCAGCAGTAAGGGAATGTCTTTCCCCCTCCCGGCCCATACTATGGTGTAGATACGCCATAACCATGTCCGGCAAACAGCAGCGGAACACGCTGCTTTACAGTCATAATTAAAGGAGGGAACCTTTTTATGGTTACCAAAATCAGCAATAATGATCTTTCCCAGGCCAAAGCACAGGGCGTGGCCGTTCTGGATTTTTCTGCAACCTGGTGCGGTCCCTGCCAGATGCTTGCCCCGGTCCTGCATGAGCTTGCCGATGAAGTTGGCAGCAAAGCCGCATTTTACAGCATTGATGTGGACGAAAACCGCCAGCTTGCCACCGAATACGGCATTTCCAGCATCCCCTGCCTGGTCGTACTGAAAAACGGCCAGGAATCCGCCCGCAGCGTCGGTTTCCTGCCCAAGCAGGCTTTGCAGGATATGTTGGATAAGTATATTTGAGAGATACGCACGGCCTAAAAAGGAGCAGTTCCCCTTCAGTGCAGCGGGTGCACATTGTGCGCCCCTACGGGTGGGGGTGCACCATAAATATTGCCGCACATTATAAAATGCACTGTAGGGAACGGTCTTGACCGTTCTGAAAGCATGAGGAGAATACCATTCTTACTTTTGCTGCTACCTACAACACGATTTGGCTTCCCTTGAGGGAAGCTGTCCGCGCCGCGGACTGAAGGGTGGTTCCTTAAGCAGGGCCTAAATATTTACATTGTCCGCCACCCCGGCGGCCAGAGGGCTCTGTGTCCGCAGATGCATTTCGGAGGCCTCGCCCTACCGTGTAATTACCAACAAATGCTCAGTAAATTTTACGCCCGTCCGGGGCGTCGGAGACGCCGCCCCCTACAAGCGTTTATTGCTTCGTTGCAAATTTCCAATGCTCAACGTTGCAATGTTCCCGGCGGGGTCGGGTGACCCCGCCCTACCGGTTATTTTATGTCCGCAATGCATAATAAATTGCACTGTAGGGAACGGTCTTGACCGTTCTGGCACCACAAAACATCTGCTCAAACCAACCTCGCCGCTCCCTTTCCCCACCTCCAATTCCTAATTCCACATTACCTCCTCACTCCTACTTCCAAAAAACGCCATGCTTTCTTCGGAAAGCATGGCGTTTTTCTTATTTCACTTTTTCCTCAATTGCGCAGGCATCATAGGGTTTCAGCTCCATGCTGCCCAAAACGTTTTTGCCGCTCAACAGGTCTGCACCGGATTCCACCTGCACCTTAACTGCGCTCTGGGTGGTGTTGATGTAGAAATGGTAGCGCGCGTTCTCGCTTTCGCGGCAGTAGTATTCCACACCCTGCGGCAGGTCACGCAGGTGCACCTTGGCATCGGCCAAAGCTGCACGCAGCACAGCGGCGTTGCCGGCATCATCCAGGCGCGCACCGATGTAATAAGCGTGCCCCTTGCCGAACACATGGTGGGTCACAGCCGCATGGCCGGAATAGAAATCCTGTCCATACACAGCCACCACCTCGGTACCTTCGGCAGGCTGCAACAGTTCGCAGTAATCCTTGATGCTGCTCTGCTGGCTGCTCTTGACCCAGATGGCACGGTTGCCCTCGCCGGGGTACAGGGTGTCCAGTTCGCTTGCGGTCACGCCAAACACTTCGCGCAGGCCGTCACCGGGGAACCCGCCCAGCCAACACAGGGTGCTTTCATCCACATAGCCCAGCAGATAGGTGGCCACAACGGTGCCGCCGTTTTCCACATATTCGCGGATCTTTTGTGCAAAACCAGGCTTGGTCATAAACAGCATGGGCAGCACCACCAGCTTATAGCGGTTCAGGTCTGCATCCACGCCCACAACGTCGGTTTCCACACCGCAGTGGTTCAGCTGGGCGTACAGCTGGCAGCAGGTTTCGCGCAGATTCTTCTGCTTGATCTGCATGCCCCAGGCGTCATCCAGCGCCCAGCGGTTGTCCCAGTCAAAGATCATGGCCGCGTCCGCTTTGGGCAGGCTGCCGCACACCGGGGTCAGGGCGGCCAGGGCTTCGTTGGTGGCGGTCACTTCGTTGAACACGCGGGTATCATCGCGGCCATCGTGGTCAACAACCGCGCCGTGGAACTGCTCAGAGCCGCCGCGGCCCTTGCGCCACTGGAAGTACTGCACGCCGTCCGCACCACAGGCCACTGTCTGGATAGCGCTCATCCGGTTCACGCCGGGGCGCTTGAGCTTATTATACTCGTGCCAGTTCACCAGGCTGGGGGTACTTTCCATCAGCAGGAACGGCTTGTCCGGCTTGCAGCCGCGGATCAGCGCATGATCAAACGCCGTCATGCCCGCCGTCACGGTGGTGCTGCGGTCGGGGCGCCCCCAATGGGGGTAACTGTCCCAGCAGACAAAATCCAGCTCTCTTTGCAGCTTGTGGTAGTCCAATCCGGGGAAGTACTCCATCAGGTTCGTGGTAATGGGCACATTGGGGGTTCGCTTGCGCAGGATCGCCGTTTCGCTGTGTACATAGTCCATCATGTTCCAGGTGGTAAAGCGCCGCCAGTCCAGCTTCAGGCCGTTCAGGCTCTGCTCCCCGTTATCAAACGGCGGCTCCACCTCGTCAAAGCTGTCGTAGTGGTGGCTCCAGAAGCTAGTCCACCAGGCATGGTTCAGGGCATCAATGGTATGATACTTTTCTTTCAGCCAGCCACGGAAGCGCTCTTGGCACAGCGGGCAGTAGCATTCGCCGCCCAGCTCATTGGAAATGTGCCACAAGATCAGGCCGGGGTGGTCGCCCACAGCGTCGATCAGGTGGTTCAGCAGCTCCTCTACCTTCTGGCGATAGATGGGGCTGGTCAGGCAGTGGTTGTGGCGCATGCCCTGGTGGTCCCGCACACCGTTGGACTGCACGCGCAGCACTTCGGGGTATTTGCGTGCCAGCCAGTTGGGCTTTGCACCAGTGGGCGTTGCCAGCTCGGTATAAATGCCCTGGTCATACAGTCGATCCATGATCTCGCGCAGCCAAGTAAAGTTATATTCCCCCTCGCGCGGCTCATATGCTGCCCAAGCAAACACACCTAGCGTAACGCTGTTCATTCCGGCCTTTTTCATCATGCGGATGTCCGCTTCAAGAATATCCGGGCGGTCCAGCCATTGATCCGGGTTATAATCGCCGCCGCGCAGCATCACAGGGGCTTTGGTGATAAAGTTCATAGTGGATTCCCTTTCCTCTACACTGTAAAGCATAAAACAAAAATTAGGAATCGGAAACCCGAAAGACGGAACTGGCGGTCTGCACCGAAATTCCTCATTCCTGATTTCCAATTCCTAATTATAGTAGATTCTGCAGCTATTGTGCCATGTGCCGTTGATGCAAAGGTTTAGCCCTTTGCTGCACCGGAGGTAATGCCCTCAACATAGAACTTCTGCATGATGACAAACAGGATGGAGATGGGGACAGCCACCAAAACACCGCCTGCGCAGAAACGGGAGAAGTAGCTGTTGACCAAAGCCTTTTGCAGCATGTTGTACAGGCCGATTGCCACCGTCCAGTCCGACGAAACGCCGGAGTTCAGGATCATCTTTGCCACAACAAAGTCGGTCCACGGCGTCAGGAAGGAGCTGATAATGGTGTACACCAGGATCGGGCGGGACATCGGGATGACGATCTGGAAGAAGATGCGCGCTTCCGAAGCGCCGTCCAGCTTGGCGGCCTCACGCAGTGCCACAGGCACCGTATCAAAAAAGCCCTTACAGATCAGGTAGCCCAGGCCGGAAGAGCCCGCGTATACCATGATCAGACCGGCGTAAGAGTTGGTCAGGTTCATGTACTTCAAAACAAAGTACACAGCGATCATGGCCAGAACGCCGGGGAACAGGTTGACGGTAACGGACAAGTTCTGCAGCAGCTTGCGGCCCTTGAAGCGGCAGCAGCTTATGGCGTAAGCCACCATCAACACAAAGCAGGTGGAGATCACACAGTTAAAGCATGCCACAACCAGGGTGTTCATGAACCAGCGCGGGAACTGTGCAACAGAGTCCGGCTGTGTCATAATGCTGACGTAGTTCCACATGGTAAAGCTTTCCGGCACAAAGCGGGTAAAGTTGATGCCCTTATCGGTGGAGAACGAGGTCAGCAGCAGCCAGGCGATGGGTACCAGCCAGATAAAAGCCAGCAGCGCCAGCACCAGATGGCGGATGACGGAGAAGATGCCTTTTTTCACTTTGCCCTGCTTGAGCTGCTTTTGCGCAGCGGCAGAGGGTACAGCAGTGGTACTCAAGAGAACGTCGCCTCCTTCTTATTGATAAAGTGGAAGCATACAACCGTAAACACGGCGCACACAATGAACACCATAATGCCCAGCACGGCAGCCATCTTGTAGTTGTAGTAATCCTGCGTCAAGCGGAACAGCCAGGTAACCAGCAGGTCAATTTCCTTTGCGTTGGACTGTGCAAGGGCCTGATTCTGGGTTACAAACACACCCTGCGTGAGCAGGTAAATGACGTTGAAGTTGTTGACGTTCTTGACGAAATCCGTTACCAGAGAGGGACCCTGCACGCTGAGCAGGTAGGGCAGCTTGATGCGGAAGAACATCTGCACCGGGTTGGCGCCGTCAATGCGGGCGGCCTCGATCATGTCAGCGGGAATGTTCATCAGCACGCCGGTAGCGATCAGCATCTGGTATGGCACGCCGATCCAGATATTGATCATGATGATGGTGAACATGGCCCAGCCTGGCTGGGTCAGGAACGGAATGTAAGAAAGGCCCTTATCCAGCAGGCCGATGTTATGCAGGAAGTCGGTAACGCCTGCATTGGCCATCATGGTATTGAAAATACCGTTGTTGGAGAAGAAGTTGCGCACCAGCAGCAGCGTAACGAACTGCGGCACCGCAATGGTCACCATGAACAGGGTACGCCAGAACTTGGGGAACTTGGTCTTTTTGTCGTTGATGAACATTGCCATCAAAATGCCGCCAAAGAAGTTGGTAAAGGTGGCAAAGAATGCCCAAACCAACGTCCAGGTTAAAACCTTGGCAAAGGAATAACTAAACGTGGAGGTCATTCCGCCGCCGCCAAACAGGGTAAAGAAGTTGTTCAGCCCAACCCAGGTAAACAGTTCATTGGGCGGCATGTGCTGCTGGTCATAGTTGGTGAACGCAACGGCGATCAGGATGAACAGCGGCACAATGGTGAACACCACAACGCCCAGAACCGGCAGGGTGAGCAGGGTCACATAGAACTTTTCGTTCAGGTAAACGTTGATGTCCTGCACAAAGTTGTTGGTCTTTTTGCCAGCTTCACGGATCTTTTGCAGCTGATAGTTGGAAGATACCACCATCATGGCCGCTGCAATCAGGGCCGCGATCACGATAAAGGCGATCATGCTCATCAGCAGGATTTCAAACGAGTTATCGTAATCGTTTACAACGTTTTTCATCGTGGCAACATCGAACACCATCTCCATTTTTACGGTGCCGAGGGTGCCGAACTTTGCCAGGTTGGGTACGCCAAAGAATGCCAGGAAATACAGCGCAAAGCCCTGTACAAATGTGACCAGAAGCGCCTTCATCAGCTGGCCGTGGCCAATGTAGCCCAGACCCCATACAAAGAAGGATAGTTTGGTAAAGATATCGCCGTGCACAAAGTCATGACCAAATTTCTGCAAAAAATTGGGTTCCTTTGGTTCCGTGTGCAGGGCCGCAGCAGCGGATTTTGCCACAGGAATCTCTCCTTTCCAACGCGGTTACGCCAAACGGCCCACACGCGCCCGGCAACCGTTCCGGACCGTTTGTGGGCCGTTGTTTTAGTGTATCAATGCAGCTTTTTTCGTTTTAACAGTTTTAACAATTACTGGGTAACCGGTGCGGTGATGCCAGCAACAGCATCTTCAATCAGGGTCTGGGGATCCTTGCCATCGGGGTTGCCGTTGACACAGATCTGGCCGAGGGTTTCAGCAGAAGCCCAGTAGTTGCCGCCGACGCGCTGCAGGTTAGCGTACTCAGACTGAGCAACAACAGCGGTCAGAGCCGGAGAAGAAGCGGCTGCCAGAGCGTTGGTGTTGGAGGGGCCCTGTGCACGCTGCTGGAAGCGGAGGGTCTCGTTCTCTTCGTTGGTAACGTAATCAGCCAGCAGCATGGCAGCACCAACGTTAGCGCTGTGGGGGTTGACGCCGATCAGTTTGAAGCCGGAGAAGGAAGCCATCTGGACCTGCTCGCCGTTCAGGGTATAGGTAGGCAGCTTGCAGGCAGCGTAATTATCGCCCCAAACTTCAGCAGCGTCGTTTGCACGCCAGGTGCCGTTAACGCCAGCAACCAGGGTGCCGTCCTTCAGCTTGCCGGTGAACTCTTCATCCTTCAGGGCAAGGAAGCCGGGGTTCTTGCAGATATCGATGACAGCCTGGGTAACGTCAGCGCCCGGAGCTTCGTTCCAGTTGCAGACGGTGTTCACGCCGTCATCAGCCAGGCTCAGGTTCAGGCCAGCGCCAGCATAGAAGCTGTACAGGTACCAGCCGTTAGCAACGTCCATCGAGACTTTCTTGCCTGCGGCGGCTGCCTTCTCCATCATCGTGTCAAGGCTCTTGACGTCATCCTCGGTGAAGAAGGACTTATCATAGAACATGAAGTAGCCGTTATCAGCGGTCAGGGGGTAAGCATACAGCTTGCCGTTCAGGGTTGCAGCGTCAACAGAAGCTGCAGTGTTGCGGCTCTTGATGTCGTCAGCGTTCAGCTGAACTTCCTGCAGGGCGCCTGCCTGAACCAGCTCGTTCAGCTGGTCATCAGCAAATGCGTAAACATCAGCAGCGGCGGTGGGGTCGGTCAGGACGGTATCCTTAGCTTCCTTTTCGGACTGAGCGCCCAGGTTGATGGTGATCTTGCCGCCGTAATTGCCGTATTCTTTGATAAAGTTGTCAGCGATGGTGCGCAGCAGTTCCTGGTCTTCCTCGGCGCCCCACATGGTCAGGGTAACGTCGTTGGCGAAAGCAGCGGCTGCAGCCTGCTGCAGAACGTCACCATCGTCAGCTGCGGTGCTGTCGGTGGAGGCGGCTTCGCTGGAAGCTGCAGTGCTGGTGGACTCTGCAGCGGAAGAGGCAGTTGCGGTGCTGCCGCATGCTGCCAGGGACAGTGCCATCAAGGCAGCTGTTGCAAGTGCGAGTTGCTTTTTCATAATCATTCTCCTTCATCTGCTATATCACAAGCTTCTCAAGGTTGCGCATCATCGTTGCGCAGCTTTGTTTCACAACTTAAGGATACACAATTCTATTTTCAGTGTCAATGTTCATAATCAACATGTTTTGCCATGTTTTCTTGTGCATTTTTCACAGCCTGTTACACTTTTGTAACAATGTCGAATTTTGTATGCGCAACGTAGCGCAACTTTAGTACAGGCTTTTTAACAACAATCAGCCTTTCCTGGTGCACACGCTGTGCGCGCAGGAAAGGCTGTATCAATCATCATATTTTATAATATTGGTAATATTATCTATTTTGTGGACTCGCGCAAAATCACCTGATATCCCTGCATCTGGCGCAATGCGATTTGCTTGCCCGCCAAAATATCCAGCAGCATCCGGCATGCCGTGGCGCCCAGGCGCTCGCCGTCAAACTGAGCGGCCGAGATCTGCGGGGTTGAGCTGATCAGCAGCTCACTATCATAAAAGCTGGCCAGTTTCACCTGTTCCGGTACCTTGATGTGCCGGGCGCGCAGCTCCTGCACAAGCGGGCACATTTTCACGGCCTCCGGCCGCGTGCCGAAAACCAGCAGGATCTTTTTCATGGCGTTCCTTTCCTTTTGCGCGCCGGATGTCTTTGCTTGTCAGAGGATCCAGCGCTCGGTCTCAAAGACCTCGGCGTACTGCCGTCCGATCTGCACGCCGTGGCTCATGGCCAGTGCGCGAATATACTCGCCGGAGGCATAAATGCGCCCACGCTGTGAGATATACCGCTCCACGGCGGCGATCTTCTTTTCTACATGGCGTTCTTCAAGCGTAACATATACCTGATTGTTGAACGTCAGATTGTTCCA
>OLXL01001121.1_pt1 | contig 10245 bp, 8 predicted proteins | sample 1673891 | NCBI WGS metagenome assembly OLXL01 (sample SAMEA103958131, study PRJEB25191) | human gut metagenome | reverse complement strand
TCGAAGAAGACGAAGCCCCGTACCGTCTGCTCTGCAACGAGTATCCGGACGCAGAATAACCACGGCACAAGAGAGGGACTTGAGATAAGATGTTGATAACGGATCATTCTAGTGTTTCCGAAAATGCTGCGTGGCAGATCATCCGGGATGGATATGATGCTGCTGGCGAAGCCAATCTGGAAACAGTCTTCACCCTTTCCAATGGCTACATGGGCGTGCGCGGCGCTTTGGAATTGCCGAGCGCGAACAAATGTCAGGGTACCTATATTACAGGCGTTTACGATAAGCCCGAAAAAGATACCGCTGAAGAAGTTTGCGGCCTGACGCTGAAAAACAAAGCGATCACGCCCGCGTATGCGATCATGCCGGATCTGAATCTCATAGAGATTCGTGAGTCAGACGGAAACTATGATTTCATGAATTGTGAAATCGAATCATGCAAGCGCATATTGGACATGAAACACGGCGTTGTGTACAACACCTACATTCTCTCCAATGCCGCAAAGAAACGGCTTCAAATCCGGACTGCTATGCTGGTTTCCGAAACCAGAAAGCATATACTGCTGCAGGAACTTGAAATCACTGCGCTGAATTTCAGCGCAACACTGTCTGTTTGCTTCAAAAACACGCTGTGCGAGAATCCGCAGTTTATCCCCCGCTTAAAGGACTATATTTCAAGGACAGAGCTTCTTTGCGCAAATGCAGGCGAAAAAGCAGTGACGCTGGATGCGCGTGTCACAGAAACGAACGGGGTCATCTTCGCCGCTGCACAGACAGAGGGCGACGGACATAAAAGCATTGAGCATCTGCAAAACGGTATTGCGGAGTGTTTCCGCGTGAAAATTGCAGCGGGGCAAAGTCGGTACTATCAAAAAATTGCAGCAATCTACACGTCACGCGACGGTGAGCAGCTTGAAAGCTTGGCGCTGGACGAACTTGCTCGCTCAGTCAGCGACGCTGATTCGATTGTGCAGGAACACTTCTGCTACTGGAAAAAGCACTGGCGGATAGCTGATGTCGAAATGGATGGCGATATCGAGCTTCAGCAGGGAATCCGGTGGAATATCTTCAACCTGATTCAGCTTGGAAATGAGCAGGATGATGATACCTCGATCAGTGCGACCGGTCTTCATGGTCAGGGATACTTTGGTCACGTTTTTTGGGATACCGAGATTTTTATGCTGCCCTTTTATCTTGCAACGGATGTAACGGTTGCAAAGAACCTGCTGCTGTATCGGTACCACCGACTGGATGAGGCCAGAAAACTTGCCGCCGAAAAGGACTTTTTGGGTGCGAAATATCCGTGGACAAGCACAGCAACAGGCGCAGATGTGACGCCGCCTGATTGGGAGCGCTGCGCAAACCGCCAGATCCATATTTCCGGGGATATTGCCTACGCATTTTATAATTACTATCTGCAAACGGGCGATTGGACTTTTCTTTCCGACTATGGCATCGAAGTAATCGTGGAGACTGCAAAATTTTATGTGTCCAGAGCGGAAAAAAGCGTAGATGGCTTATACCACTTCCTGAATGTAATTGGCCCAGATGAATACAACATTCATGCAGATGACAACTATTATACGAACCATCTTGCAGCATGGAACATTCAAAAGGCAGTTGAACTGATGGATCTTGTCGGCAAACGCGCACCGGAGGATTACAAGCGGCTGTCAGAGCGCACGAATTGGTCTGACGCATTGCGGGAATCACTGCTGGAGGTTGTCGCGCATATGGCATATCCGCAGACCAGAGACGGTGTAAATGAGCAGTATCAGGGCTTCTTTGCGCAAAGAGATATTGTGCCGATCAAGCGTGATTCTTTCAATATGCCGGAAAACAAGACGTATTCTTACGCAGATGGAACGCAGGTGCTGAAGCAGGCAGACGTCGTGATGATGCACTATCTTTTCCCTGATGATTTCAGCAAAGAGGTCAAAAAGCAGAGCTATGCGTACTATGAACAGCGCTGCCTGCATGGTTCCTCGCTGTCGCCGTCGATCCACTGCATTACCGGACTGCGAAACGGCTATGGGAAGTATGCCTATGGCTATCTGTATCTGACCGCGCTGCTGGATCTGAAAAATCTCCATCTCGACAAGAACCTCTTTGAAGGGCTTCATACAGCCTGCGCAGGCGGAACATGGGCTGCTGCGGTATATGGCTTTGGTGGTGTTTCTTTTGAAAACGATCATTTGAACTTAAACCCGATCCTTCCAAAAGAAATCAAGAGTCTCAAGTATTCCGTGCAGTACAAAGGTACACTGTTTGATGTGACCGTGGCAGAAAATTCATTCACTGTGACCAGCGACCGTGAAGCGACGGCTGTGATCGGCGACCAACTGGTCGAGCTGCCGGATGGCGAGGCGCAGACATTCAGAATTGACCACAGCCGGTATATTATGAACTGACATAGAGGAACGGATATGGCATTTCTTCTTGAAAACAGCGGCCTTCGTATAGAGGTATGCAATCCAAACGAAACGGCAGATTCCCATCTGCACACACGATTCAGTCATTGTGGATATATTACGCAGATCATTCAAAAAAAGTCCAACGAGCAGGTACTCGGTCAACCTACAGAGGTATTTCATCCATTTCACGGCAGTGGCTTTCCGGATGAGTTCGAGATACCGCTGGGCTATGAAGAAGCGACGTGCGGCGAATGCTTTTTGAAAATCGGTGTCGGCGCGGAGACAAAAATCAGCGACAAGCCTTATTCAAACTGGGACGAGCACCCGGTCACGCAAAAAGCGCATACCGAAGTGCTGAGATCCCCTGATTCGCTGACGTTTATTCAGATGGCAGAATTGGCGCATATTGGATATCACTATACGAAGGGAATCGCCCTGAACGGGAGTAAGCTTGTTGTCACGCACGCCCTAAAAAATACAGGCAATGACAGATGGAACACGCTCTGGTATTCTCATGTGTTTCTGCCGATTGAAAAACTCCAGCCGCAGGCCATTCTGCAAATGAACAGCGGCGGAAAATTAAAAAGAAACGATCCGCAGATGCAGAGCTGCTCACCTGTCGAAGTTGTGTTCTCGACGGTGGATCTGGATGCAGATGGTGTGTGTCTCCAGTGGGATATGTCAGATGCGCAGGACAATAAGCAGCGCCTTCTGAATGCGCATGGCAGGTCAATCTATCAGGCCGAGGGAAATTATCCATATCAGGAGCTGCAGATATGGATGAACCATCGCGTTTTTTCCATCGAACCGAAGCTGCATATTGATTTGGCGCCGGGACAAGAAAAGCGTTGGGAAACTGTTTATATATGGTAGGATAAAAACTATGAGAGAAATAATTGATAAATTATCTGCTTGCGGCGTTGTGTCGGTAGTCGTGCTGGACGACGTAAAAGACGCGGTTCCGACCGCAAAGGCACTGCTGGCAGGCGGCGTGAACGTGATGGAGATCACGTTCCGCACGGCGGCTGCAGCGGATTCGATCAAAGCGGTCAGCGAAAGCTGCCCGGAAATGCTCGTCGGCGCAGGCACGGTTATCACACTCGACCAGTGCAAACAGGCATTGGAATGCGGCGCGAAATTCATTGTCTCGCCGGGATTTGACCCCGAAGTCGCTGCATGGTGCGTAGAACGGAACGTTCCCATCACCCCCGGCTGCGTCACGCCCACGGAGATCATGGCCGCGATGAAGCTTGGCCTGAACGTGGTCAAATTCTTCCCGGCGGGTGTTTACGGCGGTCTGAAAGCCATGAAAGCTCTCTCTGCACCATTCGGCGGGATCAAATTTATCCCGACCGGCGGAATAGACGCGAAAAACCTGAATGAATATCTGGAAGCGCCGTTTGTCCACGCCGTCGGCGGAAGCTGGCTGTGCCCGAAGAAAGAAATTGCCGCTGGCAATTTTAACGCAGTGACGGCGCTGTGCCGCGAAGCAAGCGAGATTGTGAAAGAGGTGCGCGGATGAAGGTTTTAACATTTGGCGAGATCATGCTCCGCCTGAAAGCGCCGGGACATGAGCGTTTTTTCCAGTCCCCGATGCTGGAAGCGACGTTCGGCGGCGGTGAGGCAAACGTTGCTGTCAGCCTTGCCAATTACGGCATGGATGCGGAATTTCTGACGGTTCTGCCGCAGAACGACATCGCCGACGCCTGCATCCGGGAACTGCGCTATTTCGGTGTGGACACGAAAAAAATCGTCCGCGGCGAGGGGCGCATGGGGATTTATTATCTCGAAGCAGGCGCAAACCAGCTTCCGAGCAAGGTGGTCTACGACCGTGCGTATTCGTCGATTGCGCTGGCAAAACCCGGTGTTATCGACTGGAACAAGGCATTTGACGGCGTAGGATGGTTCCACATCACGGGCATTACGCCTGCAATCAGCGAATCCGCGATGGAACTGAGTCTGGAATCCGTAAAAGAGGCAAAGAAACGAGATATTATCGTCTCCTGTGACCTGAATTACCGTAAGAACCTCTGGAAATACGGCAAAAAAGCCAGTGAGGTCATGCGGGAGCTTGCGAAGTACGTCGACGCGGCGATTGCCAACGAAGAAGACGTACAGAAGTCGCTCGAAATCACGGCTGACGTGAACGTCGAATCCGGTGAGCTTGACCGCGAGAAATACCGCGCCCTCGGCAATAAGGTGCTGGAAGCGTATCCGAATATGCAGTGCATCGCCATCACGCTCCGCGAGTCTCACTCTGCCGACTGGAATGGATGGGCGGCGTGCCTCAATGACGGCAAAAACTTCTACGTCTCCAAGAAATACGAAATCCGTGATATCATCGACCGCGTGGGCGGCGGTGACAGCTTTGCAGGCGGTCTGATCTACGGCCTGAATCATTATGAGGACAAGCAATCCGCGCTGGAATTTGCGGTTGCGGCAAGCTGCCTCAAGCACAGCATCATCGGCGATTTCAATCGTGTGGGCGTCTCCGACGTGACCAAGCTCATGGGCGGCGACGGCACAGGCAGAGTACAGAGGTAACGATATGCAGAAATATGAGTTTCCCAAAGATTTTGTCTGGGGTGCAGCATCCGCAGCCTATCAGATTGAAGGTGCGTGGAATGAGGACGGCAAGTCCGATTCCATCTGGGATGTATTCTGCCGCAAGCCCGGCGCGATCTTCCGCGGGCAGACTGGCGAGGTCGCCTGCGACCACTATCATCGGTGGAAAGAGGACGTTGCGCTCATGCGGGAGCTGGGGCTGAAAGCCTACCGCTTTTCTATCTCATGGCCGCGTGTCCTGCCGGACGGCACGGGTGTTGTCAATGAAAAAGGACTGCAATTTTACAGCGATCTGGTAGACGAACTGCTGAAAAACGGCATTACGCCCTATGTGACGCTGTTCCATTGGGATATGCCGATGGCGATCTATCAGCGCGGCGGCATGATGAGCACGGATTTCCCGCAGTGGTTCACGGACTATGCAGTCACAGTTGTCAAGCGGCTTGGCGACCGTGTGAAGCACTTTATGACGTTCAACGAGCCACCCGTTTTTATGGGCGGTTTCATGAACGGAAAAACGCACGCTCCCGGATTGAAAATGTCGCTTTCCGAAACCATCCCAATGGGTCACCATTTGCTGCTGGCACACGCAAGAGCGTACCGCGCCATGAAAGTCTGCGGCTTTGACGACTTGCAGGTCGGCATTGCGCAGCAGGGCTTGTTCTGCTGCCCTGCGACGGAAACAGAAGCCGACATTGAAGCGGCGCGTGAAGCAACGATGGAACGCATGGATTTTGACTGGTATGCTTCCGTTTCGTGGTGGAGCGATCCGATTATTCTCGGCAGCTATCCGGCTGTGGGAATTGAAAAATACGGCCGCTATCTTCCGCAGGGGTGGCAGCAGGATCTAAATGAAATCAAAGGCACACTCGATTTCCTCGGTCAGAACTTTTATAACAGCTGCCTGTGGTCAAAAGAGCAGGGCTTTGTCGAAGCGGCACCCGGCGCGCCCCGCAATGTGTCCGGCTGGGACGTAACGCCGCGCGGTATGAAATGGGTGCTGCGCTTCCTGCATGACCGTTACCACACGCCGATCCTGATCACAGAGAACGGCATGAGCTGCCACGATTGGGTGTCGCTTGACGGGAAAGTTCACGATCCGAACCGCATTGATTTCATACACAGATATCTTCTGAATGTACAGGAGGCCATGCAGTCCGGTGTAAACGTCCTCGGCTATTTTTACTGGTCCGTCATGGACAATTTTGAATGGGCAATGGGCTACTCCGAGCGCTTTGGCCTGATTTATGTGGATTTTGAAACGCAGAAGCGCACGATCAAGGACAGCGGATACTGGTATCGGCAGGTCATTGAGAGCAATGGCGAAGTGATTACACACACAAAATCATAAATAGGATGCTTTGGCGCTGGAGGAGGTATCATGCAGTTTGACAACAACCGTGTTGCATGGAGTCTTCGTGACTCTTACTATCGCCTTTATGCCAGCAGTTCAGGCATTTGCCTGCAAACGCTGGAGGATCGTACAAGAAATCGGAACCTGTTTTTTATGGAAAACACAGGGGACGCCGGTGTTCATGTGCGGGAAGACCGAATTTCAATCATAAGTGAACGCGCCCGTTATGCATGGACGTTCTATCAGGGTTTTTATGCTGTGCTGAAGGGAAATGCTCTGCTGGTGCTGCATTATGATGATGACACAGCTTACCGTGCGCATACCGCTGTGCAGCAGGATCATGTGATACATATTTGTGACACCAAAACGAATGCGCATATCTGGCTCTATGCAAAGCAAGGGCAGGTGCATTTGGACGCAGAATGGAAGCCAGGACAGATCCACAGCGGCAATGTTTCCGTTCACATTGAGCCGGAAGGTTCAGACTTTGAAGTGGTAATCTATAAGACATACTCCATCGGCACGCCGCGGCTTTCCTGCCCGGATTTCGAGCAGTGCTGCGCCGAAAAACGTGCAGACTTTTCTGACTGGTGTGAGAAAATGGGGGCGCGCTCCGATATCGACCGGGAGATGGCTTTCGTTTTGTGGCAAAGCATCGTAGCTCCGCTTGGAAATTACAAAGAAGAAACAATCATTTGCAACAAGGAGGGCATGAACGCGGTCTGGTCATGGGATAACTGTTTTCATGCGCTTGGCGTAGCAAAAGCGTTCCCGGCTCTTGCGTTTTATCAACTTCAGCTTGTCTATGATAATCTGGATGCAGAGGGAGCAATGCCGGATACCATTTGCCCATTTGGTGTGGAGCGCGGCTTTACGAAGCCGCCAGTCCATGCGTTTATTTACGCGATCCTTATGAAGATGCATCCATATTTCTGTGAGCGGACACAGATCGAGCGTATTTATCCGGCGATGCGGCGCAACTTTTTCTGGTGGCTGCACGGCCGGCAGAATGCGCCGATTTATTGGCACGGAAATGAGTCCGGTGCAGATAATGCAACGTGCTTTGACCGCTATCCGCATATCCAATCGCCGGATCTGTATGCCATGCTATCCTGCACCGCGGATCTGCTATCGACGTTTGCTGAAACGCTCGACGATTCCGTTTCTGCCGCGTCCTATCATGCGCAGGCTGTCCAGCTTGCAGAAGAAGCGGAAGCCAGATTCTATGACGGCAAGCAGTTCTTTGTCAGACCAATGGATGATGGCTCTCCGCTTATTACGGGAAGCCTGCTGCCGCAGCAGGCGCTGGCCGCGAAGTACCTCACGCCCGGCTGCAAAAAGCAGATTCTCTCCCTGCTCCGCTCCGATTTCCTTGGCGAGTATGGGCTGACAAGCGAAGCGTTTGCCAGCGAGAAGCACCTCGACGGACAGCACGAAGCATACTGGCGCGGCTCTGTATGGGGTTGTCAGCAGGTCATTCTGGCGCGGGCAGCTGAACTTGCCGGAGATCGTACTCTGGGGAAAATGATTCTCTCACGCTATAAAAACGCACTGCAAAAAGGCGGAGCCTCCGAAAACAGCAACTCCTATACCGGTGAAGGAAACTGCGGCCGCGCTTACTGCTGGTCTGCGGCAGTCTGGTTCTATACGCTTTGATCGACGAGTTTATGAAAGGACAGAATATAAATGAAAACATGGCTAAGTAATTGTGTTTTTTATGAGGTCTATCCACAAAGTTTTAAGGATCCCAATGCAGATGGTATTGGTGATATTCCCGGAATTATCGAAAAGCTGGACTATATTGCAGAAATGGGCTTTCGCGGGATTTGGCTGAATCCGTGCTTCAAATCGCCGTTCATGGATGCTGGCTATGATGTCGAGGATTTCTATACCGTAGCGCCACGCTATGGCACAAACGAGGATCTGAAGCGCCTGTTCGTCGAGGCCCATAAGCGCGGCATTCATGTTCTGCTGGATCTGGTTCCGTGCCACACCTCGACGACCTGCAAGTGGTTTCTGGAATCCATGAAGGCTGATCATAATGCCTATAGCGGCAGATACCTGTGGACAGATTCTATTGCGAAAAACTTCTCTGAGGTGAAAGGAGTCAGCGGAACCTTACGCGGAATCTCCGCCAGAGATGCAAGCTGCGCCGTCAGCTATTTCTCAACACAGCCTGCACTGAATTATGGATATGCTGAATGCAGGGAACCGTGGCAGCACGGCGTTGACTCGCCAGATGCCGTTGCAACACAGCAGGAACTGTTAAATATCATGCGTTTTTGGCTCGGAATGGGATGCGATGGATTCCGGGTCGATATGGCAGGATTCCTGGTGAAAAACGACGAGGGACGCTGTGCAACAGCAAAGCTCTGGAAAGTACTGCTTGAAAAGATCAGAGAGGAATATCCCGATGCTGTGTTCGTTTCCGAATGGGGCGAACCGCAAAAGGCAATCGAAGCTGGCTTTGATATGGATTTCCTGCTTGGCGATATGCATATTACGGATCTGTTCCGAACAGAGAATCCGTATTTTTCTTCTGATGCGCGCGGAAACTTGACAGAATTCTGGAAATCCTACATGGAAGCAAGAGCCTCCACCAAAGGCCTCGGACTGATTTGCATTCCAAGCGGCAATCACGATCTGGATCGGTATTCTGATACAATGGAGGAATCAGAGTTCAAACTGGCAATGGCTTTTCTCCTGTCGATGCCGGGCATCCCGTTCATCTACTACGGAGACGAAATTGGTATGCGCTATATGAGAAATCTGGTTTCAGTGGAAGGCGGATATCACCGCTGCGGTTCCAGAACGCCGATGCAGTGGGATAGTAGCACAAATAGCGGATTCTCCAGCGCAGCGCCGGAAAAACTGTATTTGCCCATCGATCCAGAACCGAACCGCCCGACTGTAGAAGCGCAGATGCAGGATGAAGCTTCCTTGCTGAAAGAGGTGCAGCGCCTGATACAACTCAGAAAGCAGCGCACTGCACTTCAAGAACATGGTGAGATCGAATTGCTTACAGATGCTGCCGCATATCCGCTGGTTTATCTCCGATATAATGCAGAAGAACGCATTCTTGTCGTGATTAACCCTGCGGATAAAGAATATGTGGTTGAAGCAGCAATTCCCACATACGCAGAATCGTCGCTGATATTTGCGCAAGGGCGCGCGGCAAGTATCTGCGGTAAAAAAGCAACAGTTTATGGACATCGAAGGCGCGGGTGCGTTCAAATGCACGATGAAAGGCTGTATGAATCTCAAAGTGCTATTGGCAGAGCGACCGCACGGATAAGTATAAATTATTCTGCTGCGACGTTGACATTCGATATATAATACTGGAAAATATAATCAAAGATGGCGAGATACAAAGAAGAATACTTGGATACAGAACGTCTTTATACGCTTGTTGGCCGGAATATTCAACGTCTCCGGCAGCAAGCTGGAATGACACAAGAGAAATTAGCCGGAGCGCTGTATTGTACGCAAAAGCAGATTTCACAAGTCGAAGCAGGACGCGCACATCCGGCATTGGATTTCTACCTGCGGACGGCAAATATATTCCTTGTATCCGCAGATTACTTGCTGAAGGGCGTTGTTGAACTGAGCGATATTCAACTCAGCGGAACAGATGCCGAGAGAATCTTCATCGAAGATGTCTTTCATGCAATTCATCGGTACATTGAGAAAAAATAACGGTGTTCCAGCGAACACCGCTATTTTTAACCCTCATATTTCTGTTTCCGCATCAGGCGCATAATACCCAGCAGGAATTCCTGCTGTTCGTCCGAGAATGTAGCAGCCAAATGGGAAATCTCGCGTAAGCGGGTATTTTGTTCCTCAAACTCTGGATAGATGAGCCACTCGGTCGGTGCGCCCAGCGTCCGCAGCAGCTTTTCCATTGTATTGAGC
>OLXL01001112.1_pt1 | contig 10293 bp, 8 predicted proteins | sample 1673891 | NCBI WGS metagenome assembly OLXL01 (sample SAMEA103958131, study PRJEB25191) | human gut metagenome | reverse complement strand
AACAATATTGTGGTGACCGGGATGGTCTTACAGGTAATGCCGATTGGCGAATATGACAAGCGGATTACACTGCTGACAAAAGAAAGAGGGAAGATCACAGCATTTGCGCGGGGAGCGAGGCGGCCGAACAGCCAGCTTCTCGCAGCTGCCAATCCGTTTTGCTTCGGAGAGTTCGAGCTGTTCGAGGGAAGAAGTGCTTACACGCTTGCCAGAGCGACGATTCAGAACTATTTCCGGGAGCTGACCGGGGATTTTGATGCTACATATTACGGGTTCTATTTTCTGGAATTTGCGGATTATTATTGTCAGGAAAATAACGATGAGCGCGAGATGCTAAAGCTTTTGTACCAGTCGCTGCGCGCCCTTGCGAGCAGTGCCTACGACAACCGGCTGGTGCGCGCGGTGTTTGAACTGAAGGCGCTGGCGGTAAACGGCGAGGCTCCGAATGTGTTTTCCTGTCTTTCCTGCGGCAGCAGGGAGCATCTGACCTGGTTTTCCGTCAAGCGCGGCGGGATTCTCTGTGCAGAATGCCGCAATGAGGCGCCGGATGCGGTGGAATTGAATGAATCCACCGTCTATACCATGCAGTACGTGATCTTGGCGCGGATTGAAAAATTATATACGTTTTCCGTGAGCGGGCAGGTGCTGGAAGAACTGACCAGACTTTTGCGCAGCTATTTTGGCGTGTACGTGGGACACGCCTTCAAGTCGTTAAAGATACTTGAGGATGCGGAAAAGGTTGAAATCATGTTTTTAAAATAGTATAATATCACCGATACTTTTTCAGAAAGAATGGAGATTATGTGATGAAGAGATTAGTGTGCACGGTCTGCAGTGTACTGTTGTGTGTGGGACTTCTCTCCGGATGCGGTACCTCGCTGGAGGGAGAGGAAAGTGTCGTGTACGTGGGAAAGAAAGGCGTGATAGAGTCGCTGGATGTGGAGTCGCTCGATCAGTCCTACTACGATGAGACGGAACTGAAGTCCTATGTGGATGCAGAGGTGAAAGATTACACCGCGGAGCATGGCAAAAATGCAGTCGAGGTGGAGAGCCTTAAGGTGGAAGACGGTGTGGCGAAGCTTAAGATGAAGTACAAGACACCGGAGGATTATACCGCGTTTAACGGAATTGAACTCTATCAGGGGAAAGTCGTTGCCTCTCTGGCGGCAGGATACGTCTATGACGGGGAGTTCGCCCGCGTGGAGGAAGGCAAGGTTGTGGGAGCTGCCACAAAGCAGGATATTTACTCTGAGGATGATCTGAAAGTGGCTATTATCCGTGCCAATACAGATGTGAAAGTGGACGGTGAGATCTGCTATGTCTCCTGTCAGAATGTGAAGCTGACTGGAACCGACAGCGTATCGATCCGTGACGGATATTATCTTGAGACGGGAAGTGTGACGGCAGCTGTGGATGTGACCGGGCAGGAGAACACCGGCACCGAGCAGCTTCCGGGAACCGAACAGGCGGAAATGACCGGGGAGACGGTGCATACGGATGATACCGAGCAGACAGAGACGGCGTCCGGCGACGGCTCGTTCGAGACAGACGTATATACTTTCATTGTTTACAAATAAACATATCACAATATAACCTAAGAAAGGCGAGGAATTTAGAATGGAAAAATCAATGGACAAAATCGTGGCGCTGGCAAAATCAAGAGGTTTCGTATATCCGGGATCGGAGATTTACGGCGGACTTGCAAATACATGGGACTACGGCAATCTTGGCGTCGAACTGAAGAATAACGTCAAGAGAGCATGGTGGCAGAAATTTATTCAGGAGAATCCGTACAATGTCGGTGTGGACTGTGCGATTCTGATGAATCCGCAGACGTGGGTGGCTTCCGGACATCTCGGCGGTTTCTCGGATCCGCTGATGGACTGTAAGGAGTGCCATGAGCGTTTCCGCGCGGATAAGATTATCGAGGACTACGCGGAGGAGAAGGGCATCACCTTACAGAGCTCCGTAGACGGATGGACACAGGAGGAGATGAAGAATTTCATCGAGGAGAACCAGGTTCCGTGCCCGAGCTGTGGCAAGCACAATTTTACAGACATCCGCCAGTTCAACCTGATGTTTAAGACATTCCAGGGCGTGACCGAAGATGCGAAGAATACGGTTTATTTAAGGCCGGAGACAGCACAGGGCATTTTTGTAAACTTCAAGAATGTTCAGAGAACTTCCCGCAAGAAGATCCCGTTTGGAATCGGCCAGGTTGGAAAGTCGTTCCGTAACGAGATTACGCCGGGTAACTTTACATTCCGTACCCGTGAGTTTGAGCAGATGGAGCTGGAGTTCTTCTGCGAGCCGGGAACCGATCTGGAGTGGTTCCAGTATTGGAGAGGCTTCTGCCGTGACTGGCTGCTGTCCTTAGGTATCAAGGAAGACGAGATGAGACTTCGTGATCATTCTCCCGAGGAGCTGTGCTTCTACAGTAAGGGAACTACCGATATAGAGTTCCTGTTCCCCTTCGGCTGGGGCGAGCTCTGGGGCGTTGCGAGCCGTACAGATTACGACCTGAAGGCCCATCAGAACCATTCCGGCAAGTCCATGGAATACCTGGATCCCTTTACCAACGAAAGGTTCATACCCTATTGTGTTGAGCCATCGCTCGGCGCGGACCGCGTAGCGCTGGCCTTCCTGTGCGACGCATATGACGAGGAGGCTCTTGAAAACGGCGACGTGCGCAACGTGCTGCATCTGCACCCCGCTCTGGCTCCTTACAAGGCGGCCATACTGCCCCTCCAGAAAAACAAACTGGGCGACAAGGCAAGGGAAGTATACGAGCTTCTGGCCAAGCACTTTATGGTGGATTTCGACGACAGCGGTGCCATAGGCAAGCGCTATCGCAGGCAGGACGAGATAGGCACTCCGCTGTGCATAACCATCGACTTCGATACCCTTGAGGACGAGACTGTCACCGTACGCGACAGGGATACCATGGCTCAGGTTCGCATGCCCATAGCGGAGCTTGAAGGCTATATTCAGAAAGAAATAGATTTCTAAAAGACACATTTGCCCTCGCCGGGCGGCTTCCGGCGGGGGCGCATTCATAATACCATATACCGTTCAAATCAGGCATTTTTATTTCAGCTCAAAAAAATACGCGTTTAAATCAACCGATTTTCTCAAACAGCTTTGGAATTCAAATACGCATCGAGATGCGTTGCTTAATCATCTCAAAAAAATACAAGGAGGAGGGTCTATGAGAAGAACGGTGACCGCTGTTTTACTTGCCGCGATGCTGGCTTTTTCGCTGGTCCCGGCATACGCGGCTCCCGGTACCGGCGAAGGGCAATACGGCAGACTGCAAGAAGCTGTAGATGCGGCAAAGGATGGGAAAATAATAGAGGTTTCAAAGGAAGATGACGCGGAAAGCATAACTGTTGCGGGAAAAGCGGTCATTATCTGCGCCATTGACGGAGAGTGGAGCGAAAGAACAACTGACACGGAATGCATAGCAAGGCTCAGCGGCAATGACGGTAATGGCGCATATTACGTTGTGGGCGACCTTGACAGGTGTGTTGCGTGTGATACGAAGGCTATATGCGGTGCGGAGGCTGCCATTTATGAGCTTAAAAAGAGCATAAAGCTCAAAAGCGATGTTACCTTTGCCAACTGCGGAGCGGATACCAGCGGCATAACCGTAAAGCGGGAGCTATGCATAGACCTGAATGGGAGGACCATAGCCCAGGAGCGGGGCGAGAACGCATATAACGTCCATGCCGCCGTAAACGTGAATATAGAAGGCGGAACGCTGACCATCAGGGATTCCTCGGAGGATAAAAGCGGCAGTATAATCGGCAATACCGTAGCAATAGTTGTGGCTGAGGGCAGGTGCGTGCTTGAGGGAGGCAGTATCGCCTCTCGGGGAGAATACTGCGACTTCGGCGACGGAATGGTGTTTGCCGGCGCACCCGTAAGCCTTACCGAGGGCGGAAAAGGCTTTCTTATGACGGGCGGAAGGATATCCATGGCAGAGCTGGAGGAGGGAGGCATGCTTGTCGGCGACTTTTACGATGCGGTCGGCGGAAGAATAGAGATAAGCGGCGGGGAGGTGTTCTGCGTTCCGGAGAAGAGCCTTTGTAATGCGGATCCCACCGACGGATTTTATTCGTATATGGACAGCAGAGGCAGCGTCAGCATATCCGGCGGTTATTTCGACTTTGAGCCGGACGCCGAATACCTTGGCGACAGCATGAAGGCGGTGGAGTCGGCAAGGCAGGGATTTGGGTTTACGGTTACAGACGGAAGCCCGGACCTATGGAAGGACGAGCGGGAAGCGCAGGAAGAAAACATCTGTGAGATCGTCAGGAGCGTCAGATTTACGGATGGCAGCGAGCCGAGGCAGACAGAGGTGAAACCTGAAAATGAGCTGCTGCAGCAGGCGGAAATACTCCAAAGGAGCGAAAGCGGCATCGCAGCAGAAAAGCCGCGGCAGCCGGAGCTTTATGAAGGCCCGTTTATATTGCTTGTGCCAAAGACCGGGGATATGCCGCCGCTGCACCGGCTGTTCAGCCTGCTTCACATTAAATAATAAGCGCAGCAACAAGCCGGGCAGGTCATTCCTGCTGGGTATTGCTATGATCTGCTATAAGTTTCAGCTTTTGCTCCCGTGAAAGCCGTTTTATGGCGCACTCCCGCTTCATAGCCTCGGATCTCGTAGCGAAGGACTCGTGATAGACCATTTTAACGGGAAGACGGGAGCGCGTATACTTTGCGCCGCGGCCGGAGTTGTGTACGGCCTCTCGCCGGGCTATGTCATCTGTATAGCCGGTGTAGAGGGTGCCGTCGGCACAGCGCATGATATAGGCGAAGTACATCAGTAGCCCAACACTTCATCTACCAGTATGAGGTGCATCTCGCTTATTGCGCCGGGCTTGGCTTCGATGATGGTGGTCACGCTGCATATGCGCTCCTTGGAGAAACAGTCCACACACCGGCCGGCGACGGCACAGGGGGTGGACAGGCAGAGACGCTGTGCATTCTTTGCGCAGGCCACAGCTTTTATTCTGTCCATACACTCGTCCATGGTTTCCGCGAACTTGTTTTTGCCTATTATGAGGGCAACGTTCTTTGGCCCGAATAGCATGGAGGCTACCCGGTTGCCGGTGCCGTCGATGTTCACTATTTTGCCGGAACGGGTTATGCCGTTGGCGGAGGCTATGAACCAGTCCGCCCGGGCCGCCCTGCGGGTCACCTCGCCCCGCTCTTCGGCGGGCGCCTCCCAGTGGAAATAAGTGGTGCAGCCCTTGCCGCGCAGCGCCTCGGCAAGGCATAGCTCCTTGGCGGTCATGGAGCCTCCGAAGCCCGCGGTGCTGCCCTCCGGGACGAGGGAAAGCAGTATGTCGCGGGCCTGCGCGCCATCCCTGGCGTTATGCACGGTGTAATTCCTGCGGCTGAGGAGGGATATAAAGGAATCGTAGTTTTTGCAGAACATGGCGTACACCTCGAATCTTAAGATCAATAAATAATGTATCACATCACAGCCGCCCTTGCAATTTGCCTTCGCATAAAGTATTATTTTTACTGGAAGCTTTTAAGGCTTTTATTTTTCTCTGGAGGGACAGCAATGGCATACAGCCGCGAGCTTATAAGAAACTTTTGCATAATCGCCCACATCGATCACGGCAAGTCCACCCTTGCGGACCGCATGATGGAGCTTACGGATACCGTGGCCGTCAGGGATATGGAGGAACAAATGCTGGATACCATGGAGATAGAACGGGAGCGTGGCATAACCATAAAGGCCACCGCAGTCAGAATGTTCTATACCCATACCGACGGCAAAAAGTATATGCTCAACCTGATCGACACCCCGGGCCATGTGGACTTCACATACGAAGTCTCCCGCAGCCTTGCCGCATGCGAGGGCGCGGTGCTGGTGGTGGACGCCACACAGGGAATAGAAGCCCAGACGCTTGCCAATGTATACCTTGCACTGGACAACGACCTTGAGATAGTGCCGGTAATAAACAAAATAGACCTGCCCAGCGCCCAGCCGGAGTTTGTCATAAAGGAGATAGAGGATGTGATAGGCCTTCCCGCGGAGGAAGCACCGCGCATCTCTGCCAAAAACGGCATAAACATAGATCAGGTGTTACAGCAGGTGGTGGATAATATACCGGCTCCCGGCGGCGACCCCGAGGCTCCGCTTCAGGCGCTTATATTCGACAGCATATACGATAACTACAAGGGTGCTCTCAGCTATGTGCGGGTAAAGAACGGCACAATAAAGCCCGGCATGCGTATAAGGTACATGGCGACAGGGCGCGAGTTCGACGTTACCGAGGTGGGCGTGTTCACACCGGGGCTGCTGCCTGCGGATTCGCTCACGGCGGGCGAGGTAGGCTATATATCCGCCTCCATAAAGAGCGTGGCAGAGACTAAGGTGGGCGATACCATAACAGATGCGAACAACCCCGCCAAGGAAGCTCTGCCCGGCTATAAGCAGGCAAACCCCATGGTGTTCTGCGGCATATATCCCGCCGACGGCGCGGACTATGAGAACCTGCGCGACGCCCTTGATAAGCTCAAGCTCAACGATGCGTCGCTGTCCTATGAGCCCGAAACCTCCATGGCGCTGGGCTTTGGCTTCCGCTGCGGCTTTCTGGGCCTGCTGCACATGGAAATAATTCAGGAACGCCTTGAACGGGAATTCGATTTGGACCTTGTTACCACAAGCCCAAGCGTCATATATAAGGTAAAGCTTACGGACGGCGGCGAAATGCTGCTGGATAATCCAAGCAATATGCCAAATGTTGCTGAGATAGAGTATATGGAGGAGCCCGTGGTAGAGGCGCACATAATGACCCCATCCGAATATGTGGGCACCATAATGGAGCTGTGCCAGGACAAGCGGGGCGTGTTCAAGGACATGACCTACATCGAGGAGGACAGGGTAAATATCAAGTATGAGCTGCCGCTTAACGAGATAATTTACGACTTCTTCGATCAGCTCAAGTCCCGGAGCCGCGGCTACGCCTCATTTGATTACGAGCTGAAGGAGTATGTAAAGAGCGACCTCGTGAAGCTGGACTTTCTGCTCAACGGCGACATCTGCGATGCGCTGTCAACCATCGTCCACCGGGATAAGGCTTACGCCAAGGGCCGCGCCGTAGCCGAGAAGCTTCAGGAGGTAATACCTCGCCAGCAGTTCGAGATACCCATACAGGCTGCTATAGGAGGCAAGATAATTGCCAGAGAAACCGTCCGCGCGGTGCGCAAGGACGTGCTTGCAAAGTGCTATGGCGGCGATATTTCAAGAAAGAAAAAGCTGCTCGAAAAGCAGAAGGAGGGCAAGAAGCGCATGCGCCAGATAGGCACTGTTTCGCTGCCCAGCGACGCCTTTATGAGCGTGCTTCGCATAAACTGAAATGGCGGGAATATATCTCCACGTCCCCTTCTGCGTCAAGAAGTGCGCCTACTGCGACTTTGTTTCCTTCCCGGAACAGGGCAGGGCAGACGCGTATTTCCAAGCGCTTTATGAGGAGATAGCGATGGCTGCGGCAGAGTGCGGCGGCAAAAAATTCGACACGGTATTTTTCGGAGGAGGTACGCCATCGGCAGTACCTCTCGAGTTTATATGCACCGCAATGGAACGCATAAGAGCCTGCTTTGATCTGGAAATATCCGAGGCTACAATAGAGTGCAACCCGGGCACTGTTGATATGGACAAGCTGAAAGCATACAGAAGGGCGGGCTTCAACAGGATCTCCATAGGCGTTCAGAGCTTTGACAACGGTTTGCTCAGGTCAATAGGAAGGATACACAGCGCGGCACAGGCCGAGGAAGCCGTAAAGCTATCAAGGGCTGCCGGGTTCGAAAACATAAATATCGACCTCATGTACGGCCTGCCGGGACAGAGCGAGAGGGCGTACATCGACAGCATAGAACGGGGAGGGCTGCTGGGAGTAGACCACATATCCGCATATTCCCTTATATTGGAAGAAGGCACGCCGCTGTACGCTTGGGTGAAGCAGGGCCGCGCCGCGCTGCCTGATGATGATGCTGTGTACGATATGCACAGGGCCGGCATGGCACGGCTGGAGAGCCTGGGCTATAAGAAATACGAGATATCCAACTACGCCAGGCCAAGCTGTCAGTGCAGGCATAATATAAATTACTGGGACGTCGGGGAATATATCGGCCTCGGCCTAAATTCCAGCTCCGCGCTGCGAAGCAAAGAGGGGGAACTGATACGCTTCAAGAACTGCGAAAGCATGGACGATTACATATCAAAGATAGAGAATGGCTGCCTTCCGCGGGAAGATATCGAAAGCATAGGGCGGGAGGATGAAATGTTTGAATGGATAATGCTGGGGCTGCGCAAAATAGAAGGCGTGGAGCTTGGGCGCTTTAAGGCGCGCTTTGGGGCCGATGTATGCGAAGTATACAAGGAAGCCGTAAATAAGCTTGAAAATATGGGCTGGCTGACTGTGGACCAGAGATTTATGCGCCTTACGGACAGGGGCCTCGATATGCAGAACAGCGCGTTGATGGAATTCATGCAATAAAGTACAAATTTTATCAACGTGATTTTTCCGTTTTGTCACAATATAAGGCGCTGCTCCACTTGCAAGAATTGAGGAGCAGTGCTATTATATTACTCGTGAGTTAGCACTCAAACACGATGAGTGCTAACAACAAAACAGTATTTCAGAAAGGAAGGGAGCGGCTATGGAACTGGATATGCGGAAGATGCGTATATTGCAGGCCATAATCGACGATTACATACTGACCGCGACCCCCGTGGGCTCACGGACGGTATCAAAGAAATCCGACATCGCCCTTTCTTCCGCCACTATACGAAACGTGATGAGCGACCTTGAGGAGATGGGATACCTTGAGCAGCCCCATACCTCCGCCGGACGCATACCTTCCGAAAAAGCATACAGGCTTTATGTGAACAGCATAATGCACAGGGCGATGCTCACCGAGAGCGAGCAGAGGTTTATTCAGAACTGCTATTCAAATACCATCAACAAGGTGGACGAAATAGTGCGCCAGACGGCATGGGTGCTGTCAAACATGACCAAATATACCTCCCTTGTGCTTTCTCCCAACATCAATGCCGTAAAGCTGAAGCACATTCAGCTGGTGCCGGTGACCGAGGGCAAGGCTCTGGTGGTGATAGTTACCGACGCGGGTATTACCCGCGACTACATGATCAGAGTGCCCAGGGACATCACTGCGGAACAGCTTGAGCGCATTTCCAGAATACTTACCGAGCGCCTCCGCAACAAGCGGCTGGATACGGTAAATCAGGAGGAGATACCCGAGCTGTACGTCACCATGAAGGAGCAGAGGGATTTCCTGAATGATACTCTGGATACCGTGCGCAAGAGTGCCGAGAACGGTTCAAAGCTTGAACTGTCAGGCGCCAACAATATGCTCAATTACCCTGAGTACAGCGACATGGACAAGGCGAGGAGCTTTCTGAACGTTATTGAGTCCAAGGATATGCTCCGCAACATGCTTACTGAGGCAACAAAGGTCGAGTTTTCGGTGACAATCGGCACGGAGAATCCTTCAGAGGATATGAAGGATTGCAGTCTGGTCACGGCTACGTATAAGGTAGGCGGGACGCCCCTTGGTTCCCTCGGGGTGATAGGGCCTACAAGGATGGATTACGCAAGGGTGCTTGCGGTGCTGGGCCAGCTTGGCAAGAGCCTCGGCACCATACTTACAAATATGTTTGAAGAGGAGCAGCGGTAAATTGGATAAAGATCATGAGAACAGGAAAAAGGACGACAAGGATCCCGTAGAGCCGAAGCCTGAAAAGAACGAGGCCGAAGAGGAGCTTGTACCCGAGGAAACCGTAACTCTCAAGCAGGATGAGTTCCAACAGGTAAGGGATCACATCACAAAGCTTGAAGGCGAGCGGGATGAAATGAAAAATCTGGCTCAGCGCGTTCAGGCGGATTTTGATAATTTCCGCAGACGCAATGCCAGCGTTTATGCGGACAGCCTGGCTGAAGGCGAACGAAACGTAATAAAAGAACTGCTGCCGGTGATTGATAACTTCGAGAGGGCGCTGAATAATTCCGAAAATGTGGATCAAAACTACGTTGAGGGAGTGAGGCTGGTCTACAAGCAGCTGATGGATGTACTCACAAAGAAGGGCCTTGAGGAGATAGACGCCAGCGGCAAGTTCGATCCCGAGCTGCACAACGCCGTGATGCAGGGCGAAAGCGACGACGCTGAGTCCGGCGACATTCTGGAGGTTTTCCAGAAGGGCTATAAAGTAAAAGATCGCATAATCCGCCATAGCATGGTGAAGGTTGCGAA
>OLXL01001108.1_pt1 | contig 10312 bp, 9 predicted proteins | sample 1673891 | NCBI WGS metagenome assembly OLXL01 (sample SAMEA103958131, study PRJEB25191) | human gut metagenome | reverse complement strand
TCCTCGATGCGCTCCAGTGGGAACGGCGGCTCACACAGGGGCCTCATGGCGATAGACATGAGCTTCATGGGATTGTCGTCCGCCGCCACACGGTTGGAGCTGAGCGTTCCGCAACGCTTGCAGCGGTGGATGATCGCCCATTCACCGCCCCTGCGTACCCAGACCGCCACCGGCTCCATGATGCCGCCGCAGTCGGCAGCCCGGTCGCCGGGCTCGATGTCTACGTGCAGGCTGGAGAGGCAGTTGGGGCAGTGGTTGCGGTGGTCGCTGCCGGCCCCCTGCGGTGTGCAGAGCCGGTCGCAGACCTTGCAGGTGAAGGTGTCATTGCAGGGATGGGTCTTGTAGTAGCCTTTTTCAAAGGTCTTCCGCTTGTTTTCGCGGTTCATGGTGTTTCCTCCTGAAGATGTGTTTTCATGCTCCGGGAGGAATGGCGTGCATATCGCCATCGATCGACAGGGGCAGGCGTGTTTGCTCTTGTCAATCGATGGCTGCCAGACCTCCCGGTCAGGCCACACGCTCCAGTGTCAGAGTATTGAGATTCAAACGCGTCTCCTTAATAAAATGTGTATTGCGCCCTGCGGGCACTGACGACAGGGTACTCTCCGCGCCGCCGTTTGTCAAGAGCCTACGCGTGCCTGAACACCTTTTTCTCCAACGCAAAGATGCGCGGACTGAAGGTGTCCGGCTCCATCGTATCATACGTCTCGCGGTAGATCTCCATACGGCTGTCCACCGCGTCGATCAGGCTCAGCAGCTCCGCCTCGGCGCACAGAGGGCGCACTGCCGCGCCGAATTCCGGCTCACCGTGGTGGGAGAGGATCAGGTGCTGCAGCAGCACAGACTTCTACTCCGGCACGCCCAGGCGGGCGGCAATCTCCGCCGCGTCCTGCGCTCCCATGACCAGGTGCCCCAGCAGCTGACCCTTAATGGAGTAATCCGTGGCCAGACCCAGCTGCGAAAACACGAACTCCTGCGCCTTCGCCATATCGTGGAGCAGCGTCCCCGTCAGCAGCAGGCTGCGGTCGATCGTCTCCGGGTACATTCCCGCCAGGAAGTCCGCGATCTTCACCATGTTGGCGGTGTGCATCAGCAGGCCGCCCAGGAAGGCATGGTGTACGCTCTTGGCGGCGGGGATGGACGCGAGCGTCTCCCCGTGGGCCTCCAGCATGGCCTCGGCCATGGCACGGTAGTCCGGGTCCGTAATGGAGGCCGCCGCACGGCGCAGATCCTCCATCGCCGCGCCGCAGTCGATGGGCGCAGTGGGCACCAGGGCGGACACATCCACCGGATCCTCCTGGACCGCCTGACGGATACGCGCGGCGGTGAACTGCGCGGTGCCCCGATACTCACCCACGGTACCCCGCACCTTGACCACGGTGCCCTCGTCGGCGGCGGTCAGCGGCCCAGCATAGTCCCAGACCTTCAGTTCCATCGTGCCGGTACGGTCGCTGAGCGCTCCGGTCAGGAATGGCTTGCCGTTGGCGGCCACCTTGGGGTTGGCGGACTTGAGTATGTAGTAGCCCTCGACCTCGTCGCCGGGGGTCATGGCGTTGATGGACTTGTTGTATTCCACAGGCATATCCTCCCTTTCTCATATTATTGCTATGATACCACGTTTGCCGAAAGCGGGCAAGTGCCCAGGTGATCTTGCCGTTTCCCCTGCAACGTTACCGCCAGACAAAAATTTTGGCAGTCAAACACCGTTTGTATTTTGGTTCGCGACAGGAAAACTCGTAAAAGTCCCTCATTGTTAAATACTTTTACAAGTTTCTTTTTACGGCAATTCTTTACAGGTTTCGACCTTTTATTTATGACATTTTTATGTACACGCCGCAAAGATTAACGTGCAATTTATTCACTCAGTGTTATAATCTGAGCATGATTTTTCGGGACGATCCGGACGTTCCGGAAAGAGAAAATCCACTTTACAAAGGAGAGTGTGTTTTTGTGACGACATTCATCATCGGCCTCGTTATTTTGCTGGGCGGTGCTGCACTGTACGGCCGCTTCTGCGAAAAGGTCTTTGGTCCTGACGACCGCAAGACGCCCGCCTACACCAAGGAGGACGGCGTTGACTTCGTTCCCATGCGCGGCTGGAAAAATAGCCTCATCAACCTACTGAACATCGCGGGCACCGGCCCCATCCTCGGGCCGATCCAGGGCATCCTGTTTGGACCCATCGCGTTTTTGACCATCCCCATCGGCAACATCATCGGCGGCGCCATGCACGACTATTTCTCCGGCATGATCTGCCTGCGCGACGGCGGCACCCAGATGCCGGAAATGATCCGGCGCTATTCCACCAAGGGCATCTATAAGTTCTACAACGTGTTCGTGTGCGTGATGCTGCTGCTGGTGGGCGCTGTGTTCATCTACACTCCCGGCGACATCGCCGCAACGCAGGTGTTCAACCTCAGCGGCAAGGCCAACGACCCCACCACCTGGATCATCTACGGCGTGATCTTCCTGTACTACCTGATCGCCACCGTGTTCCCCATCGACGCCATCATCGGCAAGATCTACCCCATCTTCGGCGGCATCCTGCTGTTCTCCGCCATCGGCGTGTTCATCGGCATCTTCGCCAATGGTATGCCCCTGCTGAACGTCTGGGACGACTGGTCTGCCCCCGTGCTGGCACTGGGCGACGGCACCTTCACCTATGCTTCCTATTTTGAGAACGGACACTTCCTGCCCATCTTCTTTGTGACGGTGGCCTGCGGTATTCTGTCCGGCTTCCACTCCACCCAGACCGCTATTATCTCCCGCACCATGAAGAGCGAGCGTCAGGGCCGCAACACCTTCTACAACATGATGGTGCTGGAGGGCTTCATCGCCATGGTTTGGGCTGCCGGCGCTATGGGCGTGTACAACCTGGCTCTGCAGGAGCCCAATGCCGGGCTGGCTACCGGCACCGTGGGCGTGGTCTGCAAGTACCTGCTGGGTCATGTGGGCGGCATCATCGCCCTGCTGGGCGTCATCGTGCTGCCCATCACCTCCGGTGATACGGCACTGCGCGCCCTGCGCCTGAGCCTGTCTGAGACGCTGCACATCGACCAGTCTACCAACGGCAAGCGCATCAAGCTGGCTGTGCCCATCTTCGCGCTGGTCATCGCCATCCTCGTGTTCGCCAAGACCAATGCCGACGGCTTCAACATCCTGTGGCGTTACTTCGCATGGGCCAACCAGACGCTGTCCCTGTTCGCCTTCCTGTGCATCACCGCGTGGATGTTCGAGAACGGCAAGGGCAAGTGGGCTTGGATCCCCATGATCCCCGGCTGCTTCTACACCTTCATCTGCGTCACCTACATCGCCAACGCCCACATCGGCTTCAACATTCCCTGGACGCCCGCCTACATCATCGGCGTGGCCTGCGCCATCGCCTATGTGGTGGGTTGCTGCGTGTACGGCAAGAAGCGCGCTGCTAAGCTGCTGGCCAAGTAAGTCCTCTCCTCTCCTCAAATCGGTATAGCAAATAACGTACAAAACATGAGGGACGGCCTACGCCGTCCCTTGTGTTTTTTTCTCCCGGCTGGTATAATCCCCTTATCAAAACGAAGGGAGTGCGCTCCATGAAACGCTGTCTTGTCCTCTCCGACTCATTCAAAGGCACGCTGTCCTCCCCGGACATCTGCCGCATCGCCCGCAGTCTCCATATCCCCGGCTGGCACATCGACGCCCTGCCGGTGGCCGATGGCGGCGAGGGCACCACAGACTGCTTTCTGGATGCCTGCGGCGGACAGCGTATCGCCCTTCCCGTGTCCGGTCCCTTTGGCGGCACTATCGACGGCTTCTACGGCCTGCTGCCAGACGGGACGGCGGTGGTGGAGTGCGCCGCAGCAGCGGGCCTGCACCAGGCCGAGGGCCGTCCCGACCCGGAGGCGGCCACCACCTACGGTGTGGGACAGCTTCTGGCCCACGCGCTGGATCACGGCGCAAAGCGCCTGATCCTGGGTCTGGGCGGCAGCTGCACCAACGACGGCGGCTGCGGTGCGGCTGCAGCGCTTGGCGTTCGGTTTTACGACCGGCAGGGCCGCGGCTTCGTGCCCACCGGCGGCACGCTGGCGGACATCGAGACTATCGACCTGTCCGGGCGGCATCCCGGCCTGCGGCCCGGTGTGCTGACGGTCATGTGCGACATCGACAACCCCCTGTACGGCGAAACCGGCGCAGCGTACATCTTCGCTCCGCAAAAGGGCGCGGACGATGCCTGCGTGCAGCGTCTGGACGCGGGACTTCGGCATCTCGCCGCGGTGCTGCATGCACAGCTGAACGCGGAGGTGGATACCCTCCCCGGCGGCGGTGCCGCCGGCGGCTTCGGCGCGGGCTGCGCTGCGCTGTTGTGCGGTGCCCTGCGCTCCGGTATCACGACGGTGCTGGACACCGTGGACTTCGACCGCCGCGCAGTGGGCTGCGACCTGGTGGTCACCGGCGAGGGTTCCTTTGATGCCCAAAGCCTGGGCGGCAAGGCCATCAGCGGCGTGGCAGGCCGGTGTCAGAAGCTGCATGTCCCCGCTGCCGTGCTGGCCGGGCGTGTGGCACTGACACCGGAGCAATGGGCACCGCTGGATCTGCGGGCCGTCCGCAGTATCAACCCCACCGGGGCGACCCTTGAGGACGCCTGGGTCAACGCCGCCGCCTATTACCGGACGGCACTGGAAACGCTGCTGAAGGAGTGGAAGTGATATGGCACAGGTCATTGAGATACACGACTTTTCCGACCCGGCGCTGGACGTCTACGCCCGGGCCACGGAAAACCAGCTGGTCAACCGGGCCGACCCGGCCAACGCCCTGTTCATCGCCGAGAGCCCGCTGGTCATCGGCCGTGCGCTGGACGCCGGGTGCGTACCGGTGTCGTTCCTGATGGAGCCGCAGCACATCACCGGCAAAGGCGCCGAGATACTGGGTCGCTGTGACCCGGACCTCCCCGTCTATACCGCCTCCCTGGAGGTGCTGACGCAGCTCACCGGCTTCCACCTGACCCGCGGGATGCTGTGCGCCATGCGTCGTCCGCCCCTGCCCTCCGTGGCGGAGGTCTGCGCCGGCGTGCGGCGCATCGCCGTACTGGAAAACGTGATGAACCCCACCAACGTGGGTGCCATTTTCCGCTGCGCGGCCGCCCTGGGCATGGACGCCGTCCTGTTGACCACAGAGGGCAGCGACCCCCTGTACCGCCGGGCTTCCCGGGTAAGCATGGGTAATGTATTCCTGGTGCCATGGACCTATCTGCCGGAGGGCGACTGGACGGCGGCACTGCACGATCTGGGCTTCACCACCGCGGCCATGGCCCTGCGGGAGGACTCCCTGCGGCTGGATGACCCACGCCTGTTGTCAGCGGAGAGGCTGGCGGTGGTGCTGGGCACTGAGGGCGACGGGCTGGCCGACGGCACCATCGCCCAATGCGACCACACGGTGATGATCCCCATGACCCATGGGGTGGACAGCCTGAATGTAGCTGCCGCGGCGGCCGTGGCCTTCTACCAGTTGGGCCTGCAATGCCAATAAGCGAATAAATATCCCCCCGGCTCCGCCGGGGGGATACACTGTATTTACAGGAACTTGTCCAGCTCCCGTTCCACATTGTCCATTTTCTTCACTTGGGGATGTTCCACACGATAGCCGGACTTAATGACCATATCCAGCGTCCGCAGGGCGGTCAGATCGGCCAGCGGGTCCGCCGCGCAGACGATCATATCCGCGCACTTGCCCGGCTGGATGGAGCCGGTCTCGCCGGCAATACCCGCCAGCGCCGCATTGCCCAGCGTGGCGCTGTGCAGCGCAAACGCCAGCGTCACGCCGCAGTACTTCACAAAGTAGCATAGCTCCCGCCACATATCGTAGTGGGTGATATAGGGGCAGCCGGTGTCGGTGCCCAGACCCACGGGGACACCATCCGCCAGACAGGCCTTCGCCATGGCGATAATACCCTCAAACACCACCTTGCCGTTCTCCTGCTGCTCATAGGTGGCGTGAGAGATACTGCGGTCGAACAGCGCATAGGGCACGGCAGGCGAGATGGTGGACACCTGGAAAGCGCCGCGTTCCTTACACAGCTGCATGATGTGCTCATCCGGCTTCGCGCCGTGCTCGATGGAGTCCACGCCGTTTTCCAGCGCCACCCGGACGCCCTCCGGGCTCTCCACATGAGCGGCCACCTGCATTCCCAGCGCATGGGCCTTATCGCAGGCCGCCTTGACCAGTGCCGGCTGCATCCGCAGCACGCCCGGCTCGCCCACCACCTCGGCGTCCATAACGCCGCCGGTGATCATCAGCTTGATCAGGTCGGGCTTTTCCGCCGCGATCTTCTCCACGAAGGCCGCGGCCTCCTCCGGCGTGCGGGCCTCATAGGCCAGCGACCCGGCCATGTGCCCGCCGGGTACCGACACCGCCACATTGGACGCCACCACCCGGGGAGACAGGATCTCGCCCCGCCTGGCCGCATCGCGAATGATCGTGTCGAAGTCCGCCACGCCGCCCACGGTACGGATAGTGGTCACGCCGGACAGCAGCTCCGTCCTGGCGTAACCCTCGCACATCTTCACGCCGATGCGGCGCATCAGGCCGTTGGAGGTAATGAGCTTCACCAGCTTCTTAGGGTCGGAGGGCTTTTTCCGGGGCTTGCCGGAGGCGGGCAGATGCACATGCAGATTGATCAGCCCCGGCAGCAGGTATTTGCCGTCCAGGTCCACGCGCGCATAGCCCTCCGGCACATCGGCCGCGTCGCAGACGGCAGCAATGCGGTCCCCGTCCACACAGACAGCCAGCCTCGTCCGAGGCGTCATGTCCCGCGTACCGTCCAGCATCACGCCGTTCACCAGCGCATATTTCTCATGGTTTATGTACATATGCATCCCTCCTGTTGGGAAATTTTTTCGCATGATACCACAACGCGGTGGAAATTGCAACAGACAATTTCCACCGCCAGCCAAAGCAGATCCACGCACGTTTGACGTTCTCAGAATACGACCACCAGCAGCATTTTGAATTGCTCCTGTCCATACACCGCGTGCGGATGCCGCGCCGGCATGAGGATGGACTCGCCGGTGTGCAGCACATGGGGTACGCCGTCCACGGTCACGCGGCCCACGCCGTCCAGGCACGTCACCAGCGCGTCGCCGCCGGACTCGTGGGTGCTGATCTCCTCGTCCTTGTCGAAGGCAAACAGCGTCACACTGACGGCGTCGTTCTGGGCCAGCGTCTTGCTGACCACCTGCCCCGGCTGATAGGCCACCTGATCCCGCAGGGTCAGCACGGTGGCCACATCGAGGTTCTTCATCATAGCGATACACTCCTTTTTATTGGATAAACGGGGGCGGCAAAGCCGCCCCCGTTATCGAAAACTTACTTGCCCAGGGCGGCCTTCAGGGCCTCCACACGGTCGGTCTTTTCCCAGGAAACACCCAGGTCCTCACGGCCCATGTGGCCATAGGCCGCCAGCTGGCGGTAAATGGGCTTCCGCAGGTCCAGATCGCGGATGATGGCGGTGGGGCGCAGGTCAAAGACCTTCTCCACAGCGGCCTCCAGCTCGCTGTCGGCCACCACGCCGGTGCCAAACGTCTCCACCAGCACGCTGACGGGTCTTGCCACACCGATGGCGTAAGCCAGCTGCACCTGGCACTTGTCCGCCAGGCCGGCAGCCACCACGTTCTTGGCCACCCAGCGGGCGGCGTAGGCCGCGCTGCGGTCCACCTTGGTGGGGTCCTTGCCGGAGAAGGCGCCGCCGCCGTGGGGGGCGCTGCCGCCGTAGGTGTCCACGATGATCTTGCGCCCGGTCAGGCCGGTATCGGCGGCGGGGCCGCCGCTGACAAAGCGGCCGGTGGGGTTCACATAGATCTTCGTCTCGCCGTCCAGCAGCCCGGCGGGCACGGTGGGCTTGATGACCAGCTCGATCATATCCTTGCGGATCTGCTCCAGCGTCACGTCAGGGCTGTGCTGGGTGGACAGCACCACGGTATCCACGCGGACGGGCTTGCCGTCCTCACCATACTCCACGGTGATCTGGGTCTTGCCATCGGGACGCAGATAGTCCACCAGACCCTGCTTGCGCACGTCGGTCAAGCGCTTGGCCATCTTGTGGGCGATGGAGATCGCCAGAGGCATCAACTCCGGCGTCTCGTTGCAGGCGTAGCCGAACATCATGCCCTGGTCGCCGGCGCCGTTGTCCAGCTCGCTCTTGCCGGAGGCCTTGGCCTCATAGCTCTTGTCCACGCCCAAAGCGATATCGCCGGACTGCTCGTCGATGTTGGTGATGACGGCGCAGGTGTTGCCGTCAAAGCCGCACTCGGAGGAGTTATAGCCGATGTCCAGCACCACCTGGCGGGCGATCTTGGGGATATCCACATAGCAGTTGGTGGTGATCTCACCCATGATGTGGATCAGGCCGGTGGAGGCGCAGGTCTCGCAGGCCACGCGGCCATTGGGGTCCTTCTCGAAAATCGCGTCCAGCACCGCGTCGCTGATCTGGTCGCAGACCTTGTCGGGATGTCCCTCGGTAACGGACTCAGAGGTAAACAGATGTCTTGCCATGATTTTTTCTCCTTTCATCTCGCGGATGGTCATTGAAAAAAGCGCTCTGCCGAACCGACAGAGCGCTGTGCTTCTTTGCTCATCCTCATCTTTCGATTCGTTCGCCGGATTTGGCACCTTGAAAAAACAGGTTGCCGTGGCTTCATCGGGCCGGTCCCTCCGCCACTCTTGATAAGGTATTTACTTGTACAGCATATTGTAACAGTTTTTTTAGCATTGTCAATAGCATTTCCATGACTTTTGCAAATAATTCAACTGTACGGAAACTTTGCCATTGTTCAAAAAAATGACATGACTTTTCCGCCGTTATGGGTTATACTGAACACAATTTGTACACAGGAGGACACTCCCCTTGAAAAAACTCTATGACGGGATGCAGCGCTTCTGCGCCGCCCATCCCCGGTTCGGCATTCCCAACCTCATGCGCGTTATCGTCATCGGCAACGTGGCGGTCTATGTGCTCATGCTGCTGACCCAGGCCAACGACGCCAACGCCCTGAGCTTTCTGACTTTCAATCTCAATGCCCTGCTCCATGGCGAGGTGTGGCGGCTGGTGACCTTTGTGTTCGTGCCCGCCTACTCCAGTCCCTTTGCCCTGCTGATCAGTCTCTACTTCTATTACTGGATCGGCTCCACGCTGGAGCGCCAGTGGGGCACGGCCAAGTTCAACCTGTACTACATCAGCGGCGCGCTGCTGACGGTGCTGGGCGTGGTGCTGGCCAGTCTCATCACCGGCAACCCCTACCTGACCGCAGCGGGCACCGGCTATGTGAACCTGTCCATGTTCTTCGCCTTTGCCTTCCTGTTCCCGGACACCACGGTACTGCTGTTCTTCATCCTCCCGGTGAAGATGAAGTGGCTGGCGTACCTGGACGGCGCACTGTTCGCCTTCGACATCATCAAGGCCATCGGCGCCCACAACTGGGCCGGTGTAGTGCTGCCCATCGTGGCCCTGCTGAACTTCGCCGTGTTCATCTGGCCGGAGGTCCACTACCTGAAGGAGCGCGCCAAATACCAGAACTCCCGCAAGACCGTCCAGTTCCGTCAGGCCCAACAGCAGCAGGCCAAGCAGGCCCAGCAGCAGGGCTATCGCCACAAGTGCGCCGTCTGCGGCCGCACGGATACCGACTACCCTGATCTGCAATTCCGTTACTGCAGCAAGTGCGTCGGGTACCACTGCTTCTGTCAGGACCACATCTTCAACCACGTGCATTTCACGGAGGAATAACAAAATACAGACGGGCCGCCCGCCGGGCGGCCCTTTTTTTGCACATATCTTAATAAAATCTTACCGTCCTGTAAGTTGACAGTGAAAACGTTTTCGCGTACAATAAGCCTGTAGCAAAAGGGGAAAACTGCCCAAAAATCCGAAACGCAACCGCCGGTTGACACATTTCCAGCCCCGGTTTATAGACCGCAACCGGCAAAACCCGTATGATAGCGCCATCAAAACCAAACGGCGGCACCCGCCGTCATACGGAAGGAGCGCATACCTATGATTTTAGCTGACAAGATCGTGTCCCTGCGGAAAAAGGCAGGCTGGAGCCAGGAGGACCTGGCCGAGAAGCTGGGCGTCACCCGCCAGTCCGTATCCAAATGGGAGGGCGCACAGTCCGTGCCCGATATGGATAAGGTCGTGATGATGAGCCGCCTGTTCGGTGTCTCCACCGACTTCCTGCTGAAGGACGAGTTGGAGGAGGAAGCCCCCTGCGCCGCGGCCCAGGACGACGACACGCCCCTGCGCCGCGTGACCATGGGCCAGGCCTCCGCCTATCTGGCCCTGCGTAAG
>OLXL01001090.1_pt1 | contig 10394 bp, 8 predicted proteins | sample 1673891 | NCBI WGS metagenome assembly OLXL01 (sample SAMEA103958131, study PRJEB25191) | human gut metagenome | reverse complement strand
TTTCCAGCGCTTCCAGACGCTCTTTCGTTGTCCGGGTGTACAAGCCGTCCTCGATCGCCTTCATCAAGTTGTCCAACTTTTTGTTGACCTCTCGCAGTTGCTTTTCCAGCAGCGGAATCGTGGTGTTTTCCTGATTCTGGACATCCATGACGAGCTGAACGATCTTGTCGATCACCGCATCGTCCTGAATCAACTTCATAGTCTCCCGGACGACCATATCTTCCAGCCAGTCCTTCTGCACGGTCTTTTTGTTGCAGCCCTTGCGCCGTTTGACGTTGGCGCATTTATAATAATAGTAGGTGCGTCCGGTGGCACTGGTTCCGCTTTCGCCGAACATCAGCGCACCGCACTTGCCGCAGAACAGCTTGGTGGTCAGCAGATATTCCTCGTCTGCCTTGCCACAGGCAGGGGCACGCTTGTTCTTATCCAGACGCTTCTGCACCCGGTCAAACAGGTCCTTCGGAACAATAACTGGAATCGCTTCCGGCACAACGATATCCCGGAAAGACAGTTCGCCAATGTACCGGCGGTTCTTGAGCATGGTGTTCACGCTACTGTGGGTCATTTTGCCGCCCAGCATATTGCGGACACCCTTGTCGTTGAGGAAGTTTACGATCTCCACCATTTTATCGCCGTTGTCATACCGCTGAAAGGCTTCCAGCACCAGCGGAGCGGTCAGCGGGTCAAGATGATAGAACTTGTCATCGTCGATTTTATAGCCGATGGTTCCCGTACCGCCAGTACACTTTCCCTTCAAAGCATTCTCCGTCTGGCCACGAATCACCTTTTCGGACAGCTCTGCCGAATAGTATTCCGCCATACCTTCCAGGAGGGTTTCCACCAGAATGCCCTGTGAACCATCGGCAATGGGTTCCATAACGGAAATCAGGTGGACACCGTTCTTTTTCAGGATCATCTTATAGTTTGCGCTATCAAAACGATTCCGGGCAAAGCGGTCAAATTTCCAGACGAGAACAACATCAAACAGCTTTTTGCCGCTGTCTTTGATCATCTGCTGGAACTCCGGGCGATTGTCCGTTTTGGCAGAGAATGCACGGTCAATGTAGTGCTTGATGACCGTAATGCCGTTCTTTTCCGCATAATCTGTGCATTCCCGAATCTGGCCTTCGATAGATTCTTCGCGCTGGTTATCCGATGAATAGCGGGCATAGATTACGGCGGTCATAGACTCACTTCCTTTTTTTATCGAACAGATGGGTAGCTTTTTGCATACTTGTAGATCTGGCGCGCACAGTCGAGGCTCATTTTGCTGGAATCGTTATGTTTGAGCCATGCATTCACATTGCCGGGATTCAGCTTCAAGTCTGTGTAGAGACGATAATTCGTCAGTTTCTTTTTCTGCTGAAGTTCCAATACCCGGCGATGGATCAACGCTTTCGTATCATTGTCCGCAAGAGAGGTATCCCGCACCGAGCAATAGCTGCGCCAAACCTTCAAATAGCCTTCCGGCAGTTCTGATGATTGCTTTTCAAGAAGCACCAGCATTTGCTCCAGCGAATAGAGATTAGAAAGTTGCTCATATTCCGCAGCAATCGTACTGTTTGCGGTGTAGCGGAGCAGCAGTTCTACTTTATCAAAGGCCAAAGCATAGAGAAACAACGGTTCTTTCAGGCGGGGATTCTCGCTCAGACAATCTGCCAGCTTATGAATACTAGCCGTCTGCACCCCGGAAAGCTCTGCCACATACTGCTTCAAGAAACCCTCAAATGTCAGCTTTCGCATGGTCTCCACCTCTCCACATACTCCTGATAACGGATATAAAAATCCCGATACCGCCAGTCGTTCAAGATGCTGGCTTTCAGTTCATCTTCATCCGTTGCAAGGTGTTCCAGCAAATCCCAGTCCAAAGAGTTCCGCACGGCCTCGCTCTCTACGTCTGCTTTGTCGGTGTCCCGGAAAGAGCACAGCTTTGCAATCACCAAATCTTCCAGACTGGGTGTGTAGAACTGCACCTTTGTACCACCAAAGGGTAGCGGCTGAAGCCGGTCTTGGAAGTTATATGGGAAATTGTCGATGTAGGCTTCCACATCGGTGTTGATGTCGTACTTGCCAAGCAAACTGTACAGTTCTTTCGGAACACTCAAGGCATCAATGTCATGAGTAGCGCGGGTCAGCTTGCCCAACAAAATAAACGCACTGCCACCTACAATCACCATCTGATAGCGGTCGTTATTGTCGATCATCAGGTCTGCGTCTTCGTCCAGACGTTCCAGACGCTTGCGGAGGTCATCTAAAATCATCTTTCCCATAAAGTAGCCTTTCACTTTTTCAATAATAGTATTCTTTAATTAAATTTTACATGGAAAAGATTTAAAAGTCAACACCTAATTTTTCAGATTTATATCTCATCGAGTTGAAGCATTCAACCGGCACTCATTATTCAACGGTCTAAGGTACACACTGTCTCCAACACATCCTTTTAGGTCTGTTCTGCTAATAATCATCCATGTGATACCGTTTCCATCTTCATCCTCCAAATCACATCTATAAAATTGATAGCCAAACACCTCTAACACAATATTTACTGTAAATGTTTCGTGCTTAACACACAAAAAACCAAGTGTGAGAAAAAATATCAAAAACAACGCAACGCTTTTCCATTGTGTGAAGTCAAATGCAAACAATGGTAAAATATATGAAAGTAAAAATTCTGATGTCACCGTTTTTTCTTCGGTAACAGTAAGTATTGTATATCTTTCAGCTTCAGAGTTTGCTTCTACTCGAAGTTTTTTTAACACGAAAACAAGAGATATTGAAAAGACAACTAGTATTGTTGAAATGCCTATCTTCTCTATACCTGATGACTGAGTATCTTCTAAAAGGCTCACAGTGTCAACAAAAATAACAGACAACCATAATGGCGCAAATGATATGAAAAACAATGCGCTTGTAAAAAGTTTTGACACTCTATTCACTCCCACTTTCGAGGACTGGACACTTCCATCGGAAGATCATCAAATGGGTCAACCATACCTTTATTACATAGCAGTTTAACAAGCTTTTCAGAAACACCGTTTTGTGTTGTGTCGAATTTTCCTTCAAGCAACGGAAGACCAAACTTTTCGGCCAAACGTCTTCTATCATCCGAATTTTCTAACTTTTTTAAATGCTCGTCATTAAAAGCCACAAATCTTCTCGGATTATGGCCACTTGATGCACATGTCCTAAACAACTCAAAATCTGTCACAATGCGCATTTTTTCTACTGCTGCAACTTTTTGCAAACAGATTCCCTTATATGCTCTTTCTATATTAAAAAGTTTTTCTCCTGCCATGGATAGCATATAAGCTGTATCGTCTATTATTATAATATCCAAGTTGGTTCTGAGTGAAAGTACTTTGTTATCGATTTCGCTAAATGTGCCACTCGATTCCCAAAATTTATGCCGCAATGTTGTAATCGGATTTTGCATTGAAAAAAGTTTAATACGATAATCTTCTCCATTTATACTTAGGGTTTCTTTGATTAGCTGAGCCGATGCGGAAAATTTCAAAGGATTAATTTCCACATCTGGTTTCGATATCGCTTCTTGAAGTGTTTTAAATTCATCACAAATCAATACATTTTCCGCTGGTAGCTCATAAATTGTTTGTGCATCAGCACTCCCATCATATTCTTTTACGGTATGATATTTCTTAAATTCTTTTTTGTAATGATCAGAAATTTCACCAACAAAATGAGTCAGTCTTCCCTCTGGTGAAAGATTGACCTTACAAGTAGAATAACTTGTTTTATTTTTTGCCGACACCTTAATTTTGAGGAGTTGAAGGCTTAAGGAACTTCCTTCTTGGAGCTTATTAAAGATGGACTCAATTTGCTCTAATGTCATTTTTTACTCTTCCTCCTCAAATCGTCATATTGTCCGTCCACATCTCACACTGGCTAATGACCGTGCTGATTGCCGTATCATAATCTTCCGGTGGATACTTATACTTTTTCAGAAGGTGCTTCACCATCTTACGCATACTCGCACGAGCAGTTTCTTTTTTCTGCCAGTCTATTGTCCGATTTTTGCGCAGCATTTCCGTAAGTTCTCTGGTTAAGTCAATCAGTTCATTGTTTTGGTAGAAATCCTTGATGTTTTCCGGCTTTGTCAGAGCATCGTAAAAAGCCAGTTCTTCCTGCGTCAAGCCCAGCTTTTTACCGTTGTTATACAGTTCTGTAATCTCCTGTGCCGTTTTCAGAAGTTCCTTGATGACCTCCTCGTTTGTAATCAAGCCATTGTAGTAAGAGTTCATCAACTGTGTAATCTTTTCTGAAAACTTCTGAGACTGCACAACATTTGTCCGTTTATACAGTGAAACTTGCTCTGCCATAAGTTTTTTCAAAATTTCTACGGCAATGTTCTTTTCCTTCATTTTTGAAATTTCATCCAACACCGCCGGGTCAAACAGGCTGATATTTTCATCTGCCTTCTTACTGTCAAACAAACTGATAACACCTTGACTCTGGATACTTGCTTTCAGCAGTTCATTGATTTGAGCATTGATTTCTTTCAAAGAAAGTGTCTTGCCGCCACTCCCACCATAGGTGATCTTCACCACCGTAGAACGGACTGCTTCCATATAGGCCGCTTCATGTCGCTCCTGCTCCGTGGTCATGCTGGAACACAGCGAATGCGACTGTTTCAGCAACAGAGCTTCTCGCAGGAACAGATCTTTGCGCTTGGGTGCTTTTGCGTCCAGAACAAAGTTTACGCCGCCAGTGACCAGCTTTGCCATCATCAACGGAGAACCACCAATAAATCCGCTGAAATCAAAGCCGTGCAACAAATCTTTGCACACCTGAAGCTTTTCCTGAAACTTTGGATAAGCAACTTTGGCAATGTCCATATCGCCATATCGGGACTGGTCACGCTTGGTATACTCCTTCATAGCGGCTTTGAGGGCAGATGCAATGCCAACGTAATCTACAATCAAGCCGCCCTCTTTGTCCTTAAACACGCGGTTGACACGCGCGATGGCCTGCATCAGATTGTATCCGTGCATTGGCTTGTAAACATACATCGTAGCCAGTGAAGGCACATCAAAACCTGTCAGCCACATATCCACAACAATGGCAATCTTCATCGGGTCATCGTTGTCTTTGAATTTCCGGGCAAGTTCTTCTTTGTGAGATTTTGTACCGATGATTTCTTTCCAATCCTCCGGGTCATTGTTGCCACCCGTCATAACTACGCCGATTTTTTCGTTCCATGTCGGGCGCAGCTCCAGAAGTTTTCGATAAATCTTCATCGCAATCGGGCGCGAATACGCCACGATCATCGCCTTGCCCGTCAAAAGATTAGCGCGGTACTTTTCGTAATGGTTGACAATATCTTCGCACAGGGATTGAATGGTAGACTCTGCTCCCAACACACTCTCCATCTGCCCCAACATCTTTTTGCTTTTTTCAATCGTTGCAGCGTCCGATTGCTGTTCCAGCGCATCGTAGGTTGCATCAATCAAGGCCAGCGTATTTTGGTCAAGGTGGAGTTTGATAACGCGGCTCTCATAGTAAACCGGACGCGTTGCACCATCTTCCACCGCCTGTGTCATATCATAAATATCGATATAATCACCAAAAACTTCACGCGTATTTCTATCTTTTGCCGAAATAGGTGTTCCTGTAAAGCCTATGTAAGTTGCATTCGGCAGGGCATCATGAATGATACGGGCATTGCCAATGACCGTATGTGCTTCTTTTTCACCCTGTTCATTTTCTTTGATGACAATTTTTTCATCAAAACCATACTGTCCACGGTGGGCTTCATCGGCCATCACCACAATATTCCGCCGTTCGGAAAGCGGCTTCTCGCCACGCTCGAACTTGAACATCGTGGTGAAGATGATGCCGTTTGCTTCTCGGCCATCCAGCAGCTTGCTTAGATTTTCCTTGCTGGTTGCCTGTACAGGTGTCTGGCGCAAAAACGGCGCGCACCTGGCGAACTGCGTGTAAAGCTGATCGTCAAGGTCAATGCGGTCCGTCATCACAACGATAGTGGGGCTATCCAAAGCTTCTTGCAGCAAATGGGCATAGAATACCATCGACAGTGATTTTCCGCTGCCCTGCGTATGCCAGAACACACCACCCTTGCCATCCGTTTTAGTGGCAATTTTGGCTTTTTCAATTGCTTTCCGCACCGCGAAATACTGATGATACCCCGCCAGAATCTTGAACTGCTTCTGTCCATCGCCAGAGAACAGAATAAAGTTTTTCAGGATGTCCAGCAGCCGCTCTTTCTGGAACATTCCCTCATAGAAGGTATCAAACTGCGCATACGCAGTGTTTTCATAATCACCGTCTTTTGTTTTCCATTCCATAAAACGGTCAAGCCCGGAAGTAATCGTACCTGCTTTGTTGGTGGACAGGTCGCTGATCACGCAGATGGCATTATAATAGAACATGGAGGGAATGTCCTGCATATAGTTCCGAATCTGATTGTAGGCGTTTTCTGCGCCCACTTCATCCTTGGAAGGACTTTTCAGTTCCATCAAGACCAGTGGCATTCCGTTGATAAACAGAGTGATATCCGGGCGGCGGTTGTTTCCATTTTCCACGAAGGTATACTGGTTTACCACATAGAAATCATTTTTGTCTGCATCTGCATAATCAATCAGCTTTACTACCGAAGACCGTTCTTCACCCTTGACTGCGTATTTGACCGTGATACCGTTTTGCAGATAGTCCATAAAAATAATATTCTTCTGCAATAGGCTTCCTGCATCAAAATCATTCAGTTTCAGGATGGCTTCATCAATTGCCACAGCCGGAAGGCTGCGATTCAGCCGCACCAGACAATCCCGCAAAACATCGTCCAGCAACGGGCGGCTGTAATCCGTCCGGTTCATATCGGGAGCATAAATATGGGTGTAGCCCATATTCTCGAACAATTCTACGACGGCTTGTTCAAAGGTATCTTCGGTAAATGAAAACATGACTTTTCTCCTCAACTATTATCTGAAGTTGCTGTATTCGATTCTTGAGCAATGGCATTCACAATCTTTGTAACGATAGAATGCGCCGCTCTTTTTGCCACCGCACGTCCCATCGGCGTACCATTATCCAATGTATCCGTTAGTGCCAATCGAACTTTACTGAGTCCAATTTCCTTACGATACCAATCCGGCATCAGATTCTTTTGAATTGCAACGTAACAATCATCAAAAATTTCTGGATGCACAGCATTATGCAATGCTTCTCGAATAATCTCGTCCACTTTATCGTCTGAAACATCTGAATCACGCACTTCTCTAGTACTTGTTATCGGAACTTCTGTTTTCACAAACCGATCAACCATAGGCTTTTGTGTGTTCGCATAATTGCTTTTAATATATGCCATCTGGTGCTCAAGTTCCGGGAACAGCGTCCCTTCGTTAATGTTGTAAAAACTCAGTTCCTCTAAAATCGCATCTTTTCTTCCCGCTGGTATTCTAAAACTTTGAAGTTCAAATTCATCTTGGACATCACTATATGCCCGTTTAACAATGCTCTGTCCGAGTTTTTCTTTCAGCTGAACATTATATTTTCCGCAGATCAAAAAAGAGCCACTTTGCCGTACCAATCTTTCATTATTCAAGTTGGAAATCACAAAATAATTTCCTTGAATAGTCGAAAGCAAGCTTTTGTACTCGCTTGCCTCGCACTCTTTTACCTCTTTATCTGTATAAATTCCATACTTGTTCAAATCCGAGAGCAGCTTTTCTAATGTATAATCGCCCGAAATTTCATGACTCGCTAAATATGCCAGCACTTTGATCTCTATGTCGCTATAGCTTTTTCCGTAATCGCGCTTATAATAGATTTTCCCATCGGTCGGCGGCAATAACGTAGTCTTCCCGTCAGTTATCTTTTTCTCTTGATTGTTTTGGCAAGCAAAATACAGTGCCACTAGCGGATTTTCCGTCACGTCCAACAGTCTTGTTGGCAACCCGTAGTGCTGCAATTTTGCGAGTTTTTCAAAATCTGTTGTCAATTTTCGAAAGTCATCAGGATTCCGTGTGTAAGCTGCGTTTATCAATTCTGCTTCATGTGGCAGCATCCCACCACGGAACACTCCCGGCATGACATTCCATTCGTTGCTGGCCTGTCCACGGAAGAAATAGTGCTTTGTGCTTATCTCCGCGCCTTCTTCTTTCTTTATTGTTTCCTTTATATCAGAAATGTAGGTCAGGTAGCTATTAAGGTTTGTAACAACGCATTCCTTCGGATTTCTTGTCTTAGCATTATCAAAATCTTCCATATTATCCCTTCATTTCTTTTATAAACGATAATTTAGTGGCTTAAAGGTCGATGTCGGATACATCCAGTTCGCCGGACATCAGCTTTGGTAAAAGAGTATCTCGAAGTACAGCAAGATGTTCGTTTTGCTTGCCATTGGCAAAAATCTGATTGAAAATTGATTTGCAATAATCATCAAATGCTATAACTTTATCTACTGGCGGAATTAAAATAGTTTCCGTTTCAATAAAGCCCGAGAAATCGAGGTTCTTAATGCCTGTTGTACCGTTTTCATAAGAGAAAAAGACCTCTTTAAGAGGTCTAAAGTCAATGAATCTTCTATTTTTTCTCATTAAAAAGCACTGATATTAAGGATTACTGTCATAAATCATTCAGCTAAAAGTACTTCTTTGATGGTTTGCTTTTGGAGTTTTCTGTTGGATAGATAAAACAGGCTTTCATAAACCACAGCAAAGCCAATCAAGGTCCAGAAGCAAACATTCCAATCAAAGTTATGCTCAATCTTTTCAGGAACTGTATCTTTGATTACACCAATCAAGATTTCCATGATGCCATATTGATAAACCGTCCCAAGAACAAATCCTAAATAGGCCCAAAAACGATAGGGAGCGAGAATATGATTTTGGCATTCACGATTGGTGTAGCCAAAAGCCTTCATCAAGGCTAAGGTTTCGCGACTTTCTGAGACGACAATCCCCAATGACAAAAAGAGAATCGAGAAAGAAAGAATTAAGCCAATCATAATCATCATGGTTTGGATGATGTCATCTGTGTAATCTCTTAAGCCAAAGGACAATTGAACCATGGCTGCAAAACACATGGAGCCAAAGACCACAAAGAACAAGATAGATTTTCTCCCCCAAATCAGTGACGAAGACAGCTCTTTTAAGAAGGATTTGTCTTTCTTGGGAGCCCTCTTTCTCCTTTGGACCTTGATTGGACTTGGAGATTTTTTCAATAAGCGAAGTGCCGGGGTTTGCAGTTGTCTTCTAGCATAACCAATCGCGAGAAGCATAAAGAAGGTCGTTGGTAGCATCACCAAGGCAAGCAAGAGCTGCCAATGAAAGTGAATGGTAATTTCTGGCAAAATCCCCTTCTCATTACGGAAGTCGTAAAAATGTCCCATCATGAGAAATGAAGCGAAATAGCCAAGAAGCGCTCCAGCTCCAAAACTGAGTCCAAAGGCCCAAAATCGTTTAGCCAACTGGCCATTGCTGTAGCCCAAAGCCTTTAAAATCCCTAATTGTTCCTTGTGGTCATCGACAAATTGTTTGATATAAAAACACATGAGAAGGACCGACGTCAAGGACAAGACGACCCCACTGACCATGGCCACCATCCAAGAAAGCGAGACCTGGGCATCATAGTAAGTCTGAATCATGGGATTGGTTTTAGAAATCTCCAACTGCTCGATATCCAGGTAAAAATTCAAGAAGAGATTGGCCACAAAGACCGCACAGGCTCCAATGATACTAACGACAACTAATTTTCGAATATCTTTTACTGAAAACATGGCTTACCATCCAATCTCATAGGCAGTCTGAGGCTGATCATTGGTCACAACTTCGAGAATTTTGCCACTATTGACACGAATGATGGTTCTGGCCATATCCGCAATATTTTGGTTGTGCGTCACCATGATCAAGGTAAAGCCTATCTTTTCTTTCAGTTTCCAGATATAGTCGAGAATCTTGCGTCCTGTTTCTTCATCGAGGGCACCCGTCGGCTCATCCAAGAAGAGAATCTCTGGCTTTTTGGCCAAGGCCCGAGCAATGGACACTCTCTGCTGTTCCCCACCCGACAATTCACTCGGATACTTGTCCAGCTTATCGCCAAGACCCAAATCTTCTATGATCTGCAAAAAATCATGATTGTTTGCCAGATCAGCTCCCATCTTTACATTTTGTCTAACCGTCAGATTCGGTAATAGATAATACTGCTGGAAAATAAAGGCAATCTTCTCACGTCTAAAGGCCGTCAATTGAGCATCCGTGAGTTGAGACAAATCTTGTCCTTGAATGAGGATATGCCCCTCGTCCACCTTTTCTAAGCCTGATAACACATTTAAGAGAGTTGATTTCCCTGATCCAGAAGGACCGAGGATAACCACATCATCCTGGTCTTGAATCTGCAAATCAATCCCCTTTAAAACC
>OLXL01001083.1_pt1 | contig 10445 bp, 8 predicted proteins | sample 1673891 | NCBI WGS metagenome assembly OLXL01 (sample SAMEA103958131, study PRJEB25191) | human gut metagenome | reverse complement strand
ACGATTTATATCAATGACATGTATAAGAAGTATCAGGACTGTGGTGATCTTGAGGTGTCACATCATTGACAAATGTACATCGCCATGATATGATTTGAAAAATATATATATTTTTTGTCGGAAGTGTAGAGTTTTTTGTCGGATACTTTTCTAAAATAAATAAGCTATTACATCTTTATGAAGGTGTTTCAGCATTTGGCACAAGGGGTTATCGCAGAAAGACCTATTTTTTGCAATAACTCAAGTAGAAATTAGGTGAATATCGATGATGCAGCAATTGTATAAATTGACATATGTCAAAAATGGGGGGGGGTAGAAGCCTACTGACCGTGAATGACGCTCAGGAGAGAATGACAAAAGGAGGACTTTATGAATATTATCAAACATAAATATGGCAAACGAACGGTATCTCTGCTGCTTGCGGTAATTTTGGTGCTATGCCCTTTGCAGGTTAGGGCGGCAGATAACAAGCCAACCATCGAAATTGGTGACTACATTCAGATGGGTACTTATGGGGGAGTGCCAATTGTGTGGCGTTGTGTAGCGAAGGATAGCAATGGGCCATTGATGCTTTCGGATAGAGTATTGTGTGATTACATGCCCTATGATGCAAAAACCAACAAAAATGCCGAAACAGGCTCGCACCGGCGCAATAGCTGGAGAGATAATTTTGGTTCTAACCACTGGAGAGACAGCAACATACGTTCTTGGCTCAATTCCAACGCTGAAGCAGGAAAAGTGAAATGGCTTTGCGGAAATCCGCCAACAGAGGATTCTGTCTATCCTAAAACGGCAGCATATGACCAAAAGGAGGGCTTCCTTCGCAGCGAGACCAGCCTGATACAGACCATCGGCCGCGCCGCCCGCAACGCCGAGGGCCTGGTCATCCTGTACGCCGATACCGTTACCCCCTCCATGCGGGCAGCCATGGACGAGACGGAGCGCCGCCGGAAGCTGCAGGACGACTTCAACAAGGCCCACGGCATTATCCCGCAGACCATCCGCAAGAGTGTCCGCGAGATGGTGGAGATCAGCCACAGCGCCGAGGAGGCCTCCAAGCTGTCGAAGAAGAAGCTTTCTGACCGTGAGCGAGCTGAGACCATCGCACGTCTGGAGAAGGAAATGAAAGAGGCCAGCCGTATGCTGGAATTCGAATATGCCGCCCTGCTGCGTGACCAGATCATCGAACTGCGGGGGGAGAAATAAACCGAACCGAGAAACGACCTATGAAAAAGTACCTTTCCTATATCTACGTGATCCTCAGCGCCGTGTGCTGGGGCTTTATCGGTTTTTCCAACCGTATGCTCACGGAGGTGGGCGTATCGCTGGGCAACCGGGTGTTCATCCGGAACTTCGGCACGCTGGTGATCCTGACCATCGTATTCGCCCTGTTCCACCGTCAGGTGTTCCGCATCAAGCTGAAGCATCTGCCCATTTTCCTGTGCTCCGGCCTGCTCAGCATCCTGACGCTGAGCCTGGTCTACTTCCAGTGCCAGACCATGTGCTCCCTGTCGGTGGCGGCGGTGCTGCTGTATCTGGCCCCGTCCTTTGTGGTCATTTTCAGCGCCGTGCTGTGGAAGACACCGCTGACGAAGCGCAAGCTCATCGCCCTGGTGGTGTCCCTGCTGGGATGCGTGATGGTCAGCGGCATCATCGGCGGCGATATGACCGCCTCCTGGGCGGGTATCGGCCTGGGCGTGCTGTCCGGCCTGTGCTACGCCAGCTATACGGTGTTTGCCCACTACGGTCTGGCCCATTACGAGAGCTATACCATGATTTACTGGACATTTCTGGTGGCGGGGCTTGGCTCGGTATTTTTCGCGGACTTCGAGACGCTGCCGCTGGCCTTTTCCGGCACGCAGGGCATCGTGGGCGTGTGCGGTGTGGTGATCGTGGCCACGGTGCTGCCCTATATCTTCTATACGAAGGGGCTTGAGGGCGTGGAAAGCGGCCGCGCCTCCATCATTACCAACATCGAGCCGGTGGTGGAGACCCTCGTAGGCGTGTTCGTGTTTAAGGAGGCGCTGACCGTCTGGACCGTGTTGGGTATGGCCTGCGTGTTCGGCTGCGTGATCCTGCTGGCCAATGGAGATAAAAAATGCGAAGAAAAACCTGCCAAGTCCTGAACGGCTTTCACCTGAAGCTCATCGCCGCCTGCACCATGTTCATTGACCACATGGGGCACACGCTGTTCCCAACGGTTTTGTGGCTGCGCTGCATCGGACGGCTCGCCTTTCCCATCTTCTGCTTCCTCATCGCCGAGGGCTGCGTCTACACCCGCGATCGGAGGAAATACGCCCTGCGGCTGCTGGCGTTTGCCCTGCTGTCCGAAGTCCCCTTCGACCTGATGGTGGGCGGCACGGTGTGGTATCCCTATTCCCAGAACGTGCTGTGGACGCTGTTGGCCGGTGCGCTGATCTGCTGGTGTGTCGATTGGGCGCTGCGAAAGAAAACGCCGGCGGCCTTTTTGCTCACCGGCGCGGCCGTGGCCGCCGCGTTCTGCCTGCTGGAGCTGGCCGGGACGGACTATCGGGGCTGGGGTATGCTGCTGGTGGTGCTGTTCTACGGTGTCCGCCGCGTGTCCTGCGGCACCGTCGTGAAGCGAACGGCGCAGGCGGTGGGACTGGCGGTATTCAGCATCGGCATTATGGGCGGCGTGTCCATCGAGCTGTGGTCGCTGGCGGCACTGCTGCCCCTCTGGCTCTACAATGGTCGTCGAGGCTATTCCAACCGGGCGGTGCAGTACGGCTTTTACGCCTTTTACCCCGTGCATATCCTGATACTGTCCCTCATCGCCCTGTATGTGTAAACAGATAAGGAGGCTGGCCCTATGGCAAAGAACAAAGAAGAAAAAACCAACGTCATGCGGACGCTGGACCAGAAGAAAATACCCTATACCGCCCACAGCTACGACCCGGATGGCCCCATCGACGGCGTGTCCGTGGCGCAGATACTGGGCCAGCCGGCGGAGCAGGTGTTCAAAACGCTGGTGACAAAGGCCGCCAGCGGGGCATACTATGTGTTCGACATCCCTGTGGCCGAGAACCTGGACCTGAAAAAGGCCGCCAAAGCGGTGGGGGAGAAGTCCGTGGCCATGCTGCCACAGAAAGAGCTGCTGCCCCTGACCGGCTACGTCCACGGCGGGTGCAGCCCGGTGGGCATGAAAAAGCAGTTTCCCACCGTGTTCCACGAGACGGCACCGCTGTACGGCACCATCTGCGTCAGCGCGGGCAAGATCGGCCATCAGGTGGAGTGCGATCCCAACGCCCTTATCGCTCTCCTGCGGGCGAAAACAGCTGACGTGATCGTATAAAAATTATTTCGCTGTTGACATTAAAAATTGATTTCACTACACTTATCTGCAACCATATGTTGCAGAAATGAGGCATACCATGCAGACTGAAATTTTCATCAAGGGTGCGCGGGAGAACAATCTGAAGAACATCGATGTCACCATCCCCCGGGATAAGCTGGTGGTGCTGACGGGCCTTTCCGGCTCCGGCAAAAGCTCCCTGGCCTTTGACACCATCTATGCCGAGGGTCAGCGGCGGTATGTGGAGAGCCTGTCCTCCTACGCCCGTATGTTCCTGGGGCAGATGGACAAGCCCGACGTGGATTACATCGAGGGCCTGTCCCCGGCCATCTCCATCGACCAGAAGACCACCAGCAAGAACCCGCGCTCCACGGTGGGCACGGTGACGGAGATCTACGACTATCTGCGTCTGCTGTGGGCTCGGGTGGGCACGCCCCACTGCCCCCACTGCGGCAAGGAGATACGCCGCCAGACGGTGGACCAGATCATCGACCAGATACTGGCCCTGCCCGAGGGCACCCGTATCCAGGTGATGGCCCCGGTGGTGCGGGGCCGCAAGGGCGAGCACGCCAAGGTGCTGGAGGATGCCCGCCGGTCCGGCTTCGTCCGGGCCCGGGTGGACGGCAATATGTACGAACTCTCCGAGGACATCTCTCTGGAGAAGAACCTCAAGCACCGCATCGACATCGTGGTGGACCGACTGATCGTCCGCCCGGACATCGCAGGCCGGCTGACCGACTCAGTGGAGACGGCCTCCAACCTGGCGAATGGCCTCGTCACCGTCAACCTGCTGCGGGAGGAGAGAGATATCACCTTCTCCCAGAACTACGCCTGTGACGACTGCGGTATCTCCATCGAGGAGCTGACGCCCCGTCTGTTCTCCTTCAACAGTCCCTTTGGCGCCTGCCCCACCTGCACCGGCCTGGGCCTGCAATTAAAGGCTGATCCGGCCCTCATCATCCCCGACGGCAGCAAATCCATCCTGGAGGGCGCCATTACCGCCACCGGCTGGGCCTCCATCCGGTCCGACGGCATCAGTCGTATGTACTTCGAGGCCCTCAGTAAGAAATACCGCTTCTCCCTGACCCAGCCCTACGACAGCCTAAGCGACGAGGTGAAGAACGTTATCCTCTACGGCACCGGCGGCGAAAAGCTGGAGCTCCACTATGACCAGCCCCGGGGCAAGGGTGTGCTGTACCAGGCCTTCGAGGGCATCTGCAACAACCTGGAGCGCCGGTATCAGGAGACCCAGTCCGATGCCAGCAAGAAGGAGATCGAGGGCCTGATGACCCCCTGCCCCTGCCCGGCCTGCCAGGGTAAGCGTCTGCGGCCGGAGGCGCTGGCCGTCACCGTGGGCGGCAAGTCCATCTACGACGCCACTACCCTGCCGGTGGACGACGCTCTGGCCTTTTTCGACCATCTGGACCTGACCGGCAATCAGCAGATCATCGCCGCCCAGATCCTGAAGGAGATCCACGCCCGCCTGGGCTTTTTGCAGTCCGTGGGCCTGAGCTATCTGACCCTGTCCCGTGCCTCCGGCACCCTGTCCGGCGGCGAGAGCCAGCGTATCCGTCTGGCCACCCAGATCGGCAGCAGCCTCATGGGCGTGCTGTATATCCTGGACGAGCCCTCCATCGGCCTGCACCAGCGGGATAACGATAAGCTGCTGGCCACGCTGCAGCGCCTCCGCGATCTGGGCAATACCCTCATCGTGGTGGAGCACGACGAGGACACCATGCGCGCCGCCGATTACCTTATTGACATCGGTCCCGGCGCCGGTGCCCTGGGCGGGCAGGTGGTGGCCTGCGGCACCCCGGAGGAGGTCATGGCGAACCCCAACAGCCTGACGGGCCAGTACCTCAGCGGCAAACGCACCATCCCCCTGCCGGCACAGCGCCGCAGGGGCAATGGCAGGCTGCTGACCGTCCGCGGCGCCCGGGAGAACAACCTGAAGCATATCGACGTGTCCATCCCTCTGGGGACGTTCACCTGTGTCACCGGCGTCAGCGGCAGCGGAAAATCCTCTCTGGTCAACGAGGTGCTGTTCAAGGCGCTGGGCGCCCAGTTGAACCGCATGAAGGTGCGCCCCGGCAAGCACGACGCCATCGAGGGCATGGAGCATCTGGACAAGGTCATTGCCATCGACCAGAGCCCCATCGGCCGGACGCCCCGATCCAATCCGGCCACCTATACCAACCTGTTCAACCTGATCCGCGACCTGTTCGCCTCTACCCCGGACGCCAAGGCCCGGGGCTACGGACCGGGCCGGTTCTCCTTCAACACCAAGGGCGGCCGCTGCGAGGCCTGCGGCGGCGACGGTATGCTGAAGATCGAGATGCACTTCCTGTCGGATGTGTACGTCCCCTGCGAGATCTGCCGCGGCAAGCGCTATAACCGCGAGACGCTGGAGGTCCGCTACAAGGGCAAAAACATCGCCGACGTGCTGGATATGACCGTGGACGAGGCGTGGGAGTTCTTCTCCGCCGTGCCCGCCATCTGTGACAAGCTGACCACCCTGCGGGATGTGGGGCTGGGCTATGTGAAGCTGGGCCAGCCCAGCACCACCCTCTCCGGCGGCGAGGCCCAGCGCGTCAAGCTGGCCACGGAGCTGAGCCGCCGCGCCACAGGGCGGACGGTGTATATTCTGGACGAGCCCACCACCGGCCTCCACGCCGATGACGTGCGGAAGCTGTTGGAGGTGCTCCAGCGGCTCACCGATGGTGGCAATACGGTGCTGGTCATTGAGCACAACCTGGACGTGATCAAGTGTGCCGACTATATCATCGACCTGGGCCCGGAGGGCGGTGTGGGCGGCGGTACGGTGGTGGCCTGCGGCACGCCGGAGGAGATCGCCGCCTGCCCGGCGTCCTACACCGGCCAGTATCTGAAAAAATACCTGAAGTGACCGGCCTTTCCCCTGCCGCATAGGATAGGGCAGGGGGGTGGCTGCATGGAGCTTTTACAGGACGGCGTGGTTGCCGCGCTGGCGGCCATCGGCGTCACGGCGCTGATATGGCTGGCGGCATCGCTGCTGCTGTGGCGTGAGCGCCCGGTGGACGCGGTGTATCTGGTCCGGGTCTCCGGAGACGGGACGGGACTGGATGTGACGCTGCGCCGTCTGGCCCAGAGCCGCCGTCTGCCGGTGCTGCTGGTGGACTGCGGACTGACCGACGAGGGCCGCCGCGCCGCGGCGCTGCTGTCCGATATGAACACGAAATTGCTGACGCCCCAGGAGCTGGCGGCGTACTATACGGAGGAGAATACCACCGAACAGGGGAGGTGAGCCGATGGGCGAGCGCGTGACCGTGGAGGGCACCGTAGAGAACGTCATCTTTCATAACGAGGAGAACGGCTATACCGTGCTGCTGCTGACCGTGGAGGGCGAGGAGGAGCCTGTCACCGTGGTGGGCTGTATCCCCTGTGCTGCCGCCGGCGAGGGCATGACCGTCACCGGCGTGTGGAGCGTCCATCCCGTCCACGGCAGCCAGCTCACCGCCGAGAGCGTGGAGCGCCGGATGCCGGAGCGTGAGGAGGACATGATCGCCTACCTGTCCTCCGGCATCCTCAAGGGTGTTGGTCCCGCCACCGCACAGCGGCTGGTGGAGCGCTTCGGCACGGACACCATGCTGGTCATCGAGCAGGAGCCGGAGCGCCTGCGGTGCATCAAGGGCATCACCGCCCAGAGGGCGAAGGAGCTGTCCGACGCCTTCCGGGCGCTGACGGGCCTGCGCCAGCTGATGGAGTTCCTGGCCCGGTATGACCTGCCGGTGTATCTGGCCATGCCCCTCCAGCGCACCTACGGCGACGGGGCCATCCAGGCCCTGCGGGACGATCCGTATATCCTGTCCCGGGCCCAGTACGGGGTGGATTTTTCCATAGCGGACGAGATCGCCATCAGCCTGGGCTTTGACGGGGACGATCCCTGCCGCCTGCGGGCGGCGCTGACCTATGAGCTGGAGCACAACGCCGCCAACGGCCATGTGTTCCTGCCCCGCGAGAAGCTGCTCTTCGCCACGTCGCAGCTGCTGGCCGTGACGCCGGACGAGCTGGAGCTGGCGCTGGACAAGCTCATCGAGGGCTTCGGCGTGGTGGAAAAGACCATTGCCGGGGTGCAGGGCTGCTATCTGCCCCGGCTGTACCAGGCGGAGACCTTCGTGGCGGAGCGCCTGCTGTCGCTGGTGCGGACGCCGGTGGAGGTGCTGCCCCGGGCGGAGAAGGTCATCGACGATATCGAAAAGGAACAGGGCGTGGCCTATGCGCCTCTGCAGCGGCAGGCGGTGTGCCTGGCGGCCCAGGGCGGTATACTGCTGTTGACCGGCGGCCCCGGCACCGGTAAGACCACGTCCCTGCGGGGCATCGTGTCTCTGTACGAGCGTATGGGGCTGGATGTGGCGCTGCTGGCACCCACCGGCCGCGCCGCCAAGCGCCTGGGCGAGGTGACGGGCCGGGAGGCCCAGACCATCCACCGTGCCTTGGGCATGAGCTACAATGAGCTCACCGGCCAGACGGCCTTTAAGAAGAACGCACAGGATCCGCTGGAGGTCCACGCTGTCATCGTGGACGAGATGAGCATGGTGGATATCGAGCTGATGCGCTCCCTGCTGGAGGCCCTGCGGCCGGGAAGCCGCCTGGTGCTGGTAGGCGACCCGGACCAGCTGCCCTCCGTAGGCCCCGGCAGCGTGCTGGGGGATATGCTCCGCAGCGGTGTGGTGCCGGCGGTGTCCCTGACCCAGGTGTTCCGTCAGGCGGAGCAGTCGGCCATCATCCGCGCCGCCCATGCCGTGGACCGCGGCGAGCTGCCGCCGCTGGAGAATAGCGGCAGCGGCGACCTCTTCTTCCTGCGCCGCCGCGCGCCGGATCGTCTGGTGCAGACGGTGGTGGAGCTGTGCCGCGACCGCCTGCCCAAAAACATGGGTATTCCCGCCGAGCAGATACAGGTGCTCTCCCCCACCCGAAAGGGCCCCTGCGGTACGGCGGCGCTGAACCGGGCCCTGCAGGCGGCGCTGAACCCGCCGGAGCGCGGTAAGCGCCAGAAGCAGTGGGGCGACATGACGTTCCGGGTGGGTGACCGGGTCATGCAGACCCGGAACAACTACGATGTGCTGTGGGAGAAGGAGGATGGCTCCGGCGGCAGCGGTATTTTCAACGGCGACGTGGGCGTTATTCAGGACATCGACCCCGGCGGCGAGCTCATCACCCTGCGGTTTGACGACCGCACGGCGGTGTACACCGCTGACCTGCTGAGCCAGCTGGATATGGCCTACGCCGTCACCGTACATAAATCCCAGGGCAGCGAGTATCCGGCGGTGATATTGGCCGCGGCGTCCGCCGCGCCGTCGCTGCTGGTGCGCGGCGTGCTGTACACAGCTATCACCCGTGCCCGCAGGCTGCTTATCCTCGCCGGGGACGATACCGTCCTGGCCCAGATGGCCGCCAACAACAAGCAGCAGCGCCGGTATAGCGGCCTGCGCCGCCGACTGAAGGAGGGATACCATGAGCAATAACGGTAGTATCAACGACGCATTGGACAAGGCCCAGCGTGGCTTGCTGGACTTCTTTTTCCCCCGCAAGTGCCCCTTCTGCGGGCGCGTGGCGGGCCGGGAGCTGCTGTGCGAGGCGTGCAAGGCGTCGCTGCCCCGGTGCGATAAGGTACGCACCGGCACCTTCGGCGAATGTGCCGCGCCGCTGTATTACGAGGGCCGCGTCCGCGACGCCCTTCTGGCCTTCAAATTCAAGCGGCGCATCGAGGACCTGAACGCCTACGGTGTGCTGATGGCCGAAAAGGCGGCGGAGGTCTACGCCGACCGCTTCGATGCCGTCACCTGGGTGCCGGTGAGCAAACAGCGCCTGAAAAAGCGTGGCTTCGACCAGTCGCGTATGCTGTGCGCCAGCCTGTGCGTGGACTGGCACACGGAGCCACAGGAGACACTGCGTAAGGTGCGGGACAACCCGGCCCAGTCCGGTATCGGTGACCCGGCGGAGCGCCGGGCCAATGTGCTGGGCGCTTACGAGCCGGTGGACCCGGACGCCATCGCCGGAAAGCGCTTCCTGCTCATCGACGACATCATCACCACCGGCGCCACGCTCACCGAGTGCGTCCGGGTGCTGAAAGCCGCCGGGGCGGCGGACGTGGTCTGCCTGACGCTGGCCATGGCCCGTGATAATTGAGGTATGGACTTCGGCATTTCCGTATAGAATACAGAAAATACCGCGATTTTCATTTCGCAGTTGCAATATTCTTTCTCAATCGGTATAATAGATAAATCAGAGGGTAACGGGCGCACCCGCCCGAAACGAAAGACAAGATAGAGGTGCAGTAGTATGTGTTCCATTGCAAAAGATATCGGCATCGACCTGGGCACCGCCTCCGTACTGGTGTACGTAAAGGGCAAGGGCGTCGTATTGAACGAGCCGTCCGTGGTGGCCATTGACAAGAATACCGGCAAGCTTCTGAAGGTGGGCGCCGAGGCTCAGGCCATGCTGGGCCGTACCCCCGGCAACATTGTGGCTATCCGTCCCCTCCGTGAGGGCGTGATCTCCGACTACGACATGACCGAGCGTATGCTCCGCGAGTTCCTGCACAAGGTGGTGGGCGGCTTCCAGCTGTTCAAGCCCCGCGTCATCATCTGCGTGCCCTCCGGCATCACCGAGGTCGAGGAGCGTGCCGTGGTGGACGCCGGCATCCAGGCGGGCGCCCGCCGTGTGTATCTGATCGAGGAGCCTGTGGCCGCGGCCATCGGCGCCGGAATCGACATCTCCAAGCCCGACGGCCACATGGTGGTGGATATCGGCGGCGGCACCAGCGACATCGCCGTCATCTCCCTCTCCGGCGTGGTGGAGAGCGCCTCCATCAAGGTGGCCGGCGACCAGTTCAACGAGGCCATCGTCAAGTATATGCGTCGCAAGCACAACGTGCTGGTGGGCGAGCGCACCGCCGAGCTGATGAAAATGCAGATCGGCTGCGTCTTCCCCAAGGAGCAGGAGACGTCCATCGAGATCAAGGGCCGCTGCCTGGTGACAGGTCTGCCCAAGGTCATCAACGTCAGCTCCACCGAGATGCTGGAGGCATTCGAGGAGCCGGTAGAGCGCATCCTCGAGGCAGTCCACGGTGTGCTGGAGCGCACCCCGCCCG
>OLXL01001054.1_pt1 | contig 10698 bp, 6 predicted proteins | sample 1673891 | NCBI WGS metagenome assembly OLXL01 (sample SAMEA103958131, study PRJEB25191) | human gut metagenome | reverse complement strand
AGCTTAATGAGATAAAAAAACGCTTTTCAGATGAAGTATTTCTGAGCAACAAGGGGCTTTCAAATGAAGTCGGGATACACGTTTTCTGCTACGAACCAAAGGACGAAATGCTTGTGCGGAGCTATTTTGCTGACCTGATAAATGCACAGGGACAGCCATTCCGTATCGTGGAGTGTGATCTGTATAAGATTTTCCTGCGGATATGCGAGGAAAAGCGGATCCTGAAAGGCATTCCCAATATGGAGAAGAAAAAAGGCTCGGAGTGTCTGCTTAAACAGTTGCAAAAAGCTGTTTCGCCCGAAGCCTTTGTAGAAAAAATGAAATACGAGCCGCATGAGCATGGGGATATTTTGTTGATTACCGGAGTCGGAAAAGTTTATCCGTTCATGCGGTCTCACAATATCCTTGACAATATTCAACATATCTTCTCGGATATTCCCGTGGTGATGCTTTATCCAGGTGCTTACAATGGTCAGGAACTTTCACTGTTTGCAGAATTTGAGGACGGCAACTACTACCGTGCTTTCAATATGATCTAAGGAGTTTTTTTATGCGTTTACAGAGTATCTATAAATCCGACATCAACCGTGACATTAACGGTGTTATCAAGGTCGCACAGGATGATGAACAGTCTATCGTGCAGGAACTTTCGGAGTATATTATCACGAGGGAGCTGCGCCGTCATTTCAATACATTTCTGAATCATTATGAACGTTCGTTGGAACAGCCCACCGACAAGATAGGTGTGTGGATCTCGGGCTTTTTCGGAAGCGGTAAATCTCACTTTCTGAAAATGCTGTCCTATCTGCTTGCGAATAAGACGGTTGGTGGAAAAAAGGCAGTGCAGTATTTCTCGGATAAGTTCGATGACCCCATGATGTTCGCACAGCTTGAAAACTGTGTAAAAGTTCCTACCGAAACTATTCTTTTCAATATAGACTCCAAAAGCCCTCTGACAAAAGATAAAACGGCTATTTTAAGAGTTTTCGCAAAAGTATTCTATGAACATCAGGGCTTTTACGGCAACGATCTGAAAGTCGCAAAACTGGAGCAGTTCATCGCAAAGTCAGGTAAAACGGAGCAGTTCAGAGAATGCTTTGAGCGTATCAACGGTGGTACTTGGGAAGAAAGCCGTGATTCCTTTGCTTTCTTTGAGGACGATATTGTAGAAGCTATGTCCGAAGCCCTCGATATGAGTGAAACTGCTGCGCGAAACTGGTTCAACGGCGAGGAAGAAATTGAGCTTAGTATCGAACAGCTCGTGAAGGAAATTCGTGAGTATATCGATAGCAAGGGCAGGGACTACCGCCTTATGTTCATGATAGATGAAGTCGGTCAGTACATCGGCTCAGATTCTGACCTCATGCTGAACTTACAGACTATCGTTGAAGAGATAGGCACGAAATGCGGCGGCAGAGTGTGGGTCATGGTGACTTCGCAGGAGGCTATCGACAGCATTACCAAGATAAGCGGTGATGATTTTTCAAAGATTCAGGGCAGATTCAATACCCGTCTGAGCCTTAGCTCCTCAAGCGTTGATGAAGTCATCAAAAAGCGTATCCTTGCCAAGACCGATACAGCAGAACAGGTGCTTAGCCTGCAATATGAGAAAAATAATCAGGTGCTGAAAAATCTGTTCACGTTCAATAATGCCGTTCTTGACCTGAAAGGCTATTCGGGCGAGGGCGAGTTTATCGAGACTTATCCCTTTGTGCCGTATCAGTTTAGGCTGATGCAAAACGTCCTTGCCGAAATACGCAAGCACGGCAATTCGGGCAAGCACCTTTCCAGTGGTGAGCGTTCCATGCTGTCGGGATTTCAGGAGGCGGCACAGGCAATTCAGGACAGGGACGAGTATGCTCTTGTGCCGTTCTATCTTTTCTATGACACAGTGCATACTTTCCTAGAAAGCTCTATCCGCCGTGTTATCGACCGATGTCAGAATGCTGCCGACAATCGTGATGGTATTGAACAGACAGATGTAAATATATTAAAGCTGCTGTACCTTGTGAGATATGTCGATGATGTCAAGGCAAATATTGACAATATAAGCATTCTTATGGCGGACGATATACGAACCGACAAGGTTTCCACAAGGCTTTCGATACAGCAGTCCCTTGACAGGCTTGTTTCTCAAAACTATGTTTCCCGCGCAGGAGATACATATACATTCCTGACCGATGATGAACAGGATATTGCCCGTGAGATAAAGAACACCCCTGTTGACAGTGCGATAATCACCAAGGCAATTTCAGATATTATCTTTGGAAAGCTGTTTGTCAGCAAGAAATTCAAGTACGGCAAATATGATTTTCCTTACGATCAGCGTATCGACGAAACCGTTATCGGACAGTTGACAGGCTCGGTGGCATTACATTTTATCACAGTAGCATCGGAGATATACACAACAGATGATTCTGTATTTCTCATGAGATCAGCGGCGGACAATGAAGTTATCGTTGTGCTTGCGGAAAGTCAGCCATATTTCAAAGAACTGGAAGACGCCATGAAGATTCGCCGCTATGTCAAAAGCAAGAACGTGGCACAGCTCCCCGAGATGATACAGAGTATTATCAGGGGCAGGCAGAATCAGGCATCGGCACATGAAAAACGTGCGGAGGAGCTTATTTCGGCGGCTATCGCTGAGGGCAGAGTTTACGTTGCAGGCGATAAATTAACACTGAAGGTTTCATCGGTGAAGGAACGTATCGAAAGAGCAATGTCGATTCTCGTGGAGAGCGTTTATACTAAGCTGAGTTACGTCCGAAAGAATTATGACAGCGATGCAGATATTTTACAGATACTCAGCGGTGATAAGCAGATGATGCTTGATGGTGCGGAGTCACCAAATGCCGAGGCTGTCAAAGAATTATATCAATATCTTGACATTCAGAAAATGAAACAGTTGCCGACATCTATGGGGGATATTCAGAAACGTTATCAGGCTATTCCCTACGGCTGGCGAGAGATCGACATAGCAGGGGTGACTGCCGAGCTTATCGCAAGTCAAAAGTTGACCCTCAAATACGGCGGTGCTGTCATTCAGCCGAGTGATAAAAAAATGCCCGATTATCTTCGCAAGAGAACGGAAATAGACAAGGCGATCATCGGGTTCAGAATCGCTCCTCCGACTGCACTTATCAAAAAGGCGAGGGAGTTTTTGAGCGAATATTTCAACTGCACTTTGGGCGCGATACCCGATGATGAGGACGGAATTATTGCTTATATCATAAAAAAATTTGAAACTGAGCGTAACAAGCTGAATGACTTGATTATAAAAGAATATAGTGCAAATGCTTATCCCGGCAGGAGTGTTGTGGAGAACGGTATCAAGCTGTGCAATGAGCTTTTGGGGCAGAAAAATGACAATATCGCTCTGCTGAAAAAGGCTGTGGATATGCAGGAAGATTTCCTTGAACTTGCGGAGGATATGTCTGAGGTGGATACGTTTTTCCGTGTTCAGAGAAGCATTTTCGATAATGCAAGGTCGCAGGTGGAGCGTGTGAATGAGGAAAAAGAGTATTTCCAGACAGAGGACAATACACTTGCGGTTGTCGAAAAGATAAAGCAGATAATCGCCATGCAGAAGCCTTACAAGCGTATCAGCGAACTGCCCGAACTTATACAAACGGTGCAGGAGGATTATCAAAAGCTGTTGTCGCAAAAGCGTGAGGAGGTCATCGGCGAGATACAGGCGGCTATGGGCGAGATACACCAGACCGCAGACATAAAGCAGGGTGACATCGTGCAGAGGGCGGACGATGCGCTGACAGAAAAGCGAACCGCAACTGAAAATGCAGACAAACTCATAAATCTCGATGCGATGAAAATTCAGATCGGCAATATCAGACAGCAATATCTGCAAAAACTCGTTGTCGTTGACGAACCTGATATTGATACCGTGACAATGAGCCGCAGTGCAGTTTGCCACACGATGAAACTGCAAAGTGAAGCCGATATTGACGAGTATATTGCGGAGGTCAAAAGGACGCTCATGGACAAGCTGAACGGTCACGATGTTCTGCATATAATCTGAGGAGATGTGAAAATATGAACAAAACTGCTATCAAAAATTTTGCTGTTGAAGCGAGAGTAATGCTTATCAATGCTGTAACACAGCTTGCTTATGAATTTGAAGTGACGGAGAAAGGCACAAATGACCCTGCGCAGGAGTCTGTCAACGGACGGTCGCTTACGGCTGCGGAGAAAAATCAGCGTTCACAGCTTATTGCAAATATCCGTCAGAACGGCTTTACGCAGACGATGGAGGAAGCCGCCTATACTTGGTTCAATCGTTTCATCGCACTGCGGTTCATGGAGGTCAATAATTATCTGCCGTCCCATACGAGAATATTCTCGGATGAGAGCGGAAATTTCAAGCCCGAGGTGCTTTCCGACGCAGCTAATGTTGAGATCGACGGGCTTGATAAGGAGCTTATTTTAGAGCTGCTCGAAAATCAGGAGAACGAACGGTTATATAAATATATTATCATCACGCAGTGCAATGCTTTGAACAAGGGTTTGCCCGAGATGTTTGAGCAGATAGGCGGCTGGACGGAATTGCTTTTCCCAAGAAATCTGCTGCGTTAGGACAGCGTTATTGCTAAGATGATAACTGAGATACCCGAGGAGGACTGGAGAGATCAGGTGCAGATAATCGGCTGGCTGTATCAGTATTACAACACCGAGCCGAAAGACAAGGTTTTCGCTGATCTAAAGAAGAATATCAAGATCTCTGCACAGGCTATCCCTGCGGCTACCCAGCTTTTTACGCCCGACTGGATAGTGCGTTATATGGTGGAAAATTCCCTTGGACGGCTTTGGGCTGAGGGTCACGGAAAGCCCGATGATGCCGACTGGAAATATTATCTTGATGAAGCCGAACAGGAGGATCCCGTCAAGGCTGAGCTAGAAAAGATCAGGGCGGAATATAAAAATATTCAACCAGAAAATATCAAGATAATCGACCCATGTATGGGTTCGGGACATATACTGGTGTATGCCTTCGATGTGCTTATCGACATTTACCGTTCCTGCGGCTGGGGTGAGCGTGACGCGGCGAAGTCTATCCTGCGAAACAATCTCTACGGGCTGGACATCGACCGCAGAGCCTATCAGCTTGCGTATTTTGCGGTGATGATGAAAGCAAGGCAGTACAACCGCCGCATTTGCAGTCCCGAAAATCAGCCGAATCTTGCGAATTTTGCCGATGTTATGGGTGCTGACACGGATATGCTCTCGGGCAGTATCAGGCGTTTTGCGGAGCAGTTCGCATTTGCCGATACCTACGGCTCGCTGATGACGGTGAATGCGCCTGATGACATCGACGCCGCCGTTTCGGACTTTTCTCCCACCTTCGGGCTGAATATGCGACAGTTTGACATGATGATGAAGATATACAAGATACTTTCACAGAAGTATGATGTAGTCTGCACAAATCCGCCTTATATGGGCGGTTCGGGAATGAATGCGAAGCTGTCGGAGTTTGTCAAGAGTAAGTTTCCTGACAGTAAATCCGATCTGTTCGCCTGCTTTATCGAGAAGTGCGGACAGCTTGCAAAGCCACACGGTTTCTATGCGATGATTACCCAGCACGCTTTCATGTTCCTGTCGAGTTATGAAAATCTGCGTAAAAAGCTAATGCAGAAAACCACTGTAAACATGGCGCACCTCGGTGCAAGGGCTTTTGATGAGATAGGCGGCGAGGTCGTGCAGACAACTGCGTTTGTTATGACGGGGCATATCAAGGACTACAAGGGTACATACGCAAGGCTTGTTGACACTGTGGGCGAGAATGAAAAGCGTGACCTGTTTTTGAGCGGTGATAAGCGTTTTGCAGCCAAACAAGAAAACTTCTCCAAAATCCCTGGCTCGCCTGTGGCTTATTGGGTGAGTGAGAATTTTATTAGGGCGTTTGAAAACGGAAGATTACTTGGAGAAATAGCTTCTTCTAAACAAGGTATTGCTACAGCAGACAATAATAGATTTTTAAGAGAATGGTATGAAGTAAACGTAGAAAAGATACTTTTTGACTGTTCAACACATGAAGAATCTAAAACAAGTCCTGCAAAATGGTATCCATATAACAAAGGTGGAGAGTTTCGGAAGTGGTATGGAAATAATGATTATGTTGTAAACTGGCAATATGATGGAGCAGAACTTCGCAATTTTAAGAAATCCGTGATAAGAAATCCGAATTTCTACTTTATGCCTTGCTTCAGTTGGTCACTTATCTCCTCAAGTGTGGCAGCATTTCGCTATAAACCGAAAGGGCATATATTTGATGTGGCAGGTATGAGTTGTTTTTCAAATGACAAATTGCACTATTTGCTTGCACTATGTAATTCAAGTTGTGCAATGAAGGTGCTTGAAGTTATAGCTCCAACAATCAACTATCAATGCGGAGATATTGCAAATATTCCGGTCATTATTCCTGATTCTGATGAAGTGGAAAACCATGTTAAAGAATTGGTTAAAGACAATATTGATAGCTGTAAAACAGATTGGGATTACTATGAAGTTTCTTGGGACTTTGAGAAACACCCGTTGATTTAATGGAGGTATGAAAAATGATTAAAAAGTACACAATTGACGGTAATTATTGGGAGATCATTGATAAAGTTGTTGCTGAATACAAGGCAACAGATGAATATAGAAAAAACAAAGCATCGAATGATAGTGAACTTGATAAGCGGCACGCAGCTAATTGGCTGACTGACAGGTTGGATAAAACTGTTCCTTTGGGCTCACTTGCTGCTGAATGTTTTACTATTACAGAAGGTGAAATGTGCGGTTTAATCCAGATTGTAGAAGAAAGTAATAGAGATGATACTGAGGAACTTTTAGATTATCTTCGTAATCATAAAGGAGAAGAGAATGGGTAAATTGATAGCTGACAAATACAACCAATGGGAATCCGAATGCGAAGCCCGTTTCCAAAAGCTAAAGGCGAACGAGGAAGAACTCAACCGCATTTTCATCGACATTTACGGCTTGCAGGACGAGCTGACACCCGAGGTCGAGGACAAGGACGTGACCGTCAGAAAAGCCGATCTACAGCGTGAGATAAAAAGCCTGATAAGCTATGCCGTGGGCTGTTGGTTTGGCAGATATTCCCTCGATGTCAAGGGGCTTGCCTACGCAGGCGGTGAGTGGGACAGCACGAAATACAAGACGATAATTCCCGTCAAGGACAACGTTCTGCCAATATGTGACGACGATTACCTGCCCACCGACCTCACTGGGCTGATCGTGGATTTCGTGGCGAAAGCTTATGGCGAGGACACGCTTGACGAAAACCTGAAATTCATCGCAGATGCCCTTGGCGGCAAGGGTACGCCCCGTGAGGTGATACGCAGTTATCTGCTGAACGGTTTCTATGCCGACCACTGCAAAATTTATCAGAAAAGACCGATTTACTGGCTTTTCAGCTCCGGCAAAAAGAACGGTTTCAAGGCGCTTGTGTATATGCACCGCTGGGAGCGCACCACCGTTGCGACCGTCCGCACCGACTACGTTCACGAGTTGCAGGAACGCTACCGCACACAGCTTTCCTTGCTTTCCGAGCAGATAGATTCGGTGGCACAGTCCGACCGTGTGAAGTTGAAAAAGCGTCAGGAAAAGCTGACCGCACAGCTCACTGAGATAAACACCTACGAGGAGAAAGTCCACCACCTCGCTGACATGATGATAGACATTGACCTTGACGACGGTGTGAAGGTCAACTATGCGAAATTTGCGGACATACTGGAGAGGATCAAATGACGATTGATAATATTAACCGCAGTCTGGCGGAGCATTTTGCGAAAGATCTGCCAGACTGCTACGACCGCAGGATCATATTTTGGTTCGATTCCGAGCGTGAGTTTGAATCCATGCTTGATGAACTTGACCTGACCGATGTGAAAATATTAAAGCTGACCGGTGACAATTTTTTTGAAGCGAAAATGCTACTATCTGAGACGGACACGCAGTCGAATTATCTTGTATATGACCCTCTGACCTACAAAAAGCGTGAGGACAACTGGCTTAGGGATATACAGTTATACAGCGAGGAATTTCGTGCCGATCTCGTTTCCATGCAGATGAACGAACTGAAAATGCCCCAGACAACACAGCTCCGCCGTGCCATGAAGCATTACAAGAAATTCTTTGAGAGCAAGGAGCGTGTAGGCAAGCTGGCGGCACTCGCCACAAAATATGAAACCGCAGGACAGTTGCACATCGATATCATGGCGGTGCTTTCGGGTGCAAAACATAATACCGTCAATGGTGTTATACGTGCGATACTCTGCGATTCGCTTGACAATGAAGAAAATGGTGCATTGGAGCGTATCGCAAAATTTGGAAGCGAACAGGCACTGCATGAAATGACAGCGAAGTTTTTCGGCTTTTCAAATGAAAAAATACCGCTGTACGATCTTGCAACACATATCCTGCTGACGGCATTTTCGACCCTCGGTGATGACCGCGTGACTTCGGGGCTGGAACAGTATATCTCACCTGAAAAACAGACCGCCTGCTATGCTTTTCTTGACGATTGGAACAATTCTGACGACAGCGAAAAGCTGTTCGACATGGCGGATAATATTTCAAGGCACTATAACCTGACAGACCGCCTTAAAAAAGTCAATACAGATATTCTGCTGAAAGCCGACAGCCTGCCTTGCATTGATGAGGTAATAATCGGCAGATTTATGAGCGAGATCGGTGAGGATATTATCAAGGCTGAGGAGATACTCAAAGCTGTCGAAAGCCGCCGAACATCAAAATGGTATGACAGATATTCCTATCTGTATGACGGGCTGTATTATATCGCCAAAATGCAGGAGTTCCACTACGAGCATATTACGGGATTTCATTATGGCAGATATGACGACCTGTGGAAAGCCTACGGCAAAGACCTGTACATCATGGATACATATTACAGACGTCTGCATATTGCGTTCCGCAAGAGTCTTGTCAGCACATCGGGGACGCTTGATGATCTGTTCAAGGGTGCAATCGTGACTGCGGAAAAAATATACAAGAACTGGTATCTTTCCGAGCTGAATGGGCAGTGGTGTGACCTGATAAAGGACTATATTTGTGATGGCTTTGCCCTTGATGGTATTTCATATCAGAAGGATTTCTATAAATCAAATATTAAGCCGATAGCAAGCGACAGCAGAGTATTCGTGATAATATCTGATGCCCTGCGTTATGAAGTGGCGATGGAGCTTAACGAAAAACTTCTTCGTGAAACAAATGGAACAGCAAAGCTGACAGCGATGCAGTCTGTATTCCCAAGCGTTACGAAATTTGGCATGGCAGCACTTTTGCCACACGATGAACTGACCGTCAACGATGATATGAAGATACTCTGCGATGGTCTGCCGACAGAAAGCACCGAAAACCGTGACAAGATACTGAAACGTTGTTCACCTAAAAACTGTGCCATAACATATGAAAATCTGCTTTCGATGAACCAGACACAGCGCAGAGAGCTTGTCAGCGGTGCGGAGGTCGTGTATATATATCACAACAAGATAGATGCTGTAGGTGATAAGGCGAACACGGAAAAGCAGGTATTTGAAGCCTGTACCGATTCAGTCGAGGAAATGAAAAATCTTGTGCGAATGGTCGTAAACTCCATGAGCGGTTCAAATATCATCATTACCGCAGACCACGGATTCTTGTATTCCAATGAGCCGCTTTCTGAGAGCGATAAGGCTGAAACGAGCCTTGTTTCAGGGAACATATCTGAGACGGGCAGAAGATATATCATAGCTGACAAAAACAGCAGTTCGGATATTCTGATGAAAATACCTATGGACGAGTATTCTGAAAGCATTAAAGGTTTTGCACCTTATGAAAATATTCGCATCAAAAAACAGGGTGGCGGCATGAATTTTGTTCACGGTGGTATTTCCCTGCAAGAATGTTGTGTGCCTGTCATCATATTCAAGAATATATCAAAGAATTCAAAGAAATTCGTTGATATAAAGAAAGTCACGCTGAAACTTATCAGCATGACAAGAAAGATCAGCAACAATATATTCTCGCTTGACTTCATGCAGCCCGAAGCAGTGGGTGGCAAGATCGTTCCCGCAACGTATGAGATATATCTGTGTGACAAGCAGTCAGTTCCTGTGAGTGATGTCCAGACGGTAACAGCCGACAAGACAGGCGAACTGCAGGACAGAGTTTTCAAGATAAGATTCACGCTGAAAAGTGCGGATTTTGACGGCAATGCGGTATATTATTTGAATGTTGTTGACAAGGAAGCAGGCACTATCATTGAGCGCACAGAATTTTCCGTAAAGATAGCGTTTGCAAATGATTTTGATTTTTGAGTGATAAATTATGAAAACAAGAAAATTTAAGGTAAAGAACGGAATTGGAGGCACATGGGTAACTCTGCAAGGAACTACCAAACATGAAGTCCAAACTACGCGTGACCGTGAAAACAGAGAAACATTAAAATCGATCGTTACAGTTTGTGCTATCGGCTCGAAACTGCTCTTATCCCCCGAAAAGAAAAAACGCATTTACCGCTGGCGAGCTGCTCAAAGTCGGAGAGAGCCTAATTATTACGCTGCCAATAAACAGCTTGAATCAGAGATGAGCATTCCTGTAGGGAGTGTGATTGGAGGAATGATTATGGATGAATTTGATAAAAGGGTGATCGAAGCGTTTCCCGGCAAGGCAGTCCGCAAG
>OLXL01001038.1_pt1 | contig 10784 bp, 7 predicted proteins | sample 1673891 | NCBI WGS metagenome assembly OLXL01 (sample SAMEA103958131, study PRJEB25191) | human gut metagenome | reverse complement strand
TGTCTTTGCATCCTTCTCTACAAACCAGATCTGGTCTCGCCTCAACAGGTCGTTAGAGAGGAAGGATAGGTCATGCGTCGTGAATACGAGCTGAGCACCCTTAGCATTGACATCATGGTTAGAAAAGAGAGATACAAGGTTCTTAAGCAACACAGGGTGCAAGCTTCGTTCCGCTTCATCGACAAAGAGAGTCTTCCCCGTATCGATAGCATCAATGAAGTCACACGCCAAGTCCAGCATCGTAATAGTGCCCAGCGACTCCTCATCAAACCCAAAGCCAACCTGCTTACCATCAATCATGTGTCGAAACTGAAGCGCCACTTTCTTATCCGGCAATTGCAAAGCGCCATCAGGCTTTTGGCCAGTAAGCACTTCGAAAATCTCTGCAAAGCGACTTTGCAATCTTACACCGTGCGCATGGATTTTGCAACCGTTACCGGCGGCATCGACCCTTAAAATTTTGGATGAATGTTTTTCAATGAAAACGAAAATAGAATGTTTTCTGCGTTTTGGGCGCGATATCCGGCCGGAGGGCTTGACTTTGCCGGGAAAAATCAATATGCTGGTAAGGAAAAATTCTATCTGGAATAGGAGCGATGTTTGCATGATTCTCGATTGCAGCAAATATGTCGGCCCGTGCCGCTGCGGCCGCGAGCACACACTGGAGACGAAGAAGGTCGTCGTGGAGTATAATGCGCTCGACAAGTTCGACCAGTACATGGACGAGGTCGGCCTGAGCGGCAAGCGCGCCGTCATTTACGATACGAACACCTACAACCTCCCGACGCTCAGGCACGTGCGCGCCGACCAGGAGATCGTCCTCAACGCCGAGGGCCTGCACTCCGAAAAGGGCATGATCGAGGACATGATGCGCCAGCTTGACCATCCGGACGTCATCGTCGCGGTCGGCTCGGGCACGATCATGGACTTCGGCCGCTACCCGGCCTACCACCTCGGCATCCCGTTCGTCGCCGTACCGACGCTGGCGAGTTCCGACGGCTTCACGGCCAACATCTGCTCGATCATCATCGACGGACAGAAAAAGTCCATCCCCATGCAGGCGGCGGCGCTCGTCGTCTGCGACCTGAACGTCGTCTCCGGCGCGCCCCTGTGGCTGACCGTGAGCGGCATTTCGGACATTCTGGCCAAGTACATTTCCCTCGCGGACTGGAAGATCGCGCACCTCGTCTCGGGCGAGTATTACTGCCCGATGGTCGCCGACCTCGCGCAGGAGGCGCTGACCATCATGCGCAAGGCGGCCGACGATATGGCGGCCGGCGGCAAGCCGGACTTTGAGGCCATGACCATGGCGCAGATGATCTCCGGCCTGACCATGCAGCTGCTCAACCACTCCCGCGCCGCCTCCGGCGCCGAGCACCTGATGGCGCATCTGGTGGAGATGAAGCCGCCGCGGTTTGAAAATGCGCACGGCATGCACGGCCAGTGCGTCGGCGTGGGCACGTACCTGTGCGCGAAGGAGTACCACTACCTCGCCTCGCTCCCGACGCCGAAGGCCAAGCCCTTTGAGCCGCTGAGCCGCGCGTGGGTGGACGAGAAGTTCGGCCCGCTCGCCGACGGCATCATGAAGGAGAACGAAAAAGACGTGCTCGGTACGTTCGACCCGCAGAACATCGTCGACCACTGGGACGAGATCCGCGCCATCATCGCCGAGATCCCCTCGGCCGAGGAGCTGGCCGCGCTGTGCGAGAAGCTCGGCGCGTTCTACAAGCCCGAGCAGATCGGTATCGATCCGGCCCTGTCGGAGGACATGCTCAGCGTTTCGGCGGCCATCCGCAACCGCCTGACGCTCATCCGCATGCGCCGCGTGCTCGATTTCGGCGAATAATTGCAGACATGTGTGCGCCCGGAAGCAGCCGCTTCCGGGCGTTTTCCGCTTGTGAAACAAGGCGGATGGTGGTATAATATTCTGATTCGATTTTTCACGAAGGGAGGCCGTTTCGTGCCGGATTTTGAAGTTGTTTCGCCCTACGAGCCGTCGGGCGACCAGCCCGAGGCGATCGACACGCTCGTGCAGGGGCTGGAAAACGGCATCGACGAGCAGGTGCTGCTCGGCGTGACCGGCTCCGGCAAGACGTACACGATGGCCAAGGTCATCGAGCGCGTCCAGCGGCCGACGCTCGTGCTCGCGCACAACAAGATCCTCGCGGCGCAGCTGTGCAGCGAGTTCAAGGAGTTTTTCCCGAACAACGCCGTGGAGTATTTCGTCTCCTACTACGACTACTACCAGCCGGAGGCGTACATCCCGCACACGGACACGTTCATCGAAAAGGACGCCTCCATCAACGATGAGATCGAGCGCCTGCGCCACTCGGCCACGTCGAGCCTGTTTGAGCGGCGGGACGTGATCGTCGTCTCGTCCGTGTCCTGCATCTACGGCCTCGGCGACCCGATCGACTACGCCAACATGGTCATCTCCCTGCGCACCGGCCAGCAGCGCGACCCGGAGGAGCTCATGCGCAAGCTCATCGACATCCGCTACGAGCGCAACGACATTGCCTTCGCGCGCAATATGTTCCGCGTCCGCGGCGATACGATCGACATTTTCCCGGCCTATTCCTCGGACCATGCCGTGCGCGTGGAGTTCTTCGGCGACGAGATCGACCGCATTTCGGACATCAACGTCGTCACCGGCGCACCCATCCGCACGCTCAGCCACGTGGCGATCTATCCCGCGTCGCACTACGTCACGACGCACGAGAAGATGGAGCGCGCCATCAGCGAGATCCGCGCCGAGTGCGACGCGCGCGTGAAAACGTTCGAGCAGCAGGGCAAGCTCCTCGAGGCGCAGCGCATTCGCCAGCGCACGGACTATGACATTGAGATGATGCAGGAGCTCGGCTACTGCTCCGGCATTGAGAACTATTCGCGCATCATCAGCGGCCGTGCCCCCGGCAGCGCGCCGATGACGCTGCTGGACTATTTTCCGAAGGACTTTCTGCTCTTCGTCGACGAGAGCCACGTCACGCTGCCGCAGGTGCGCGCCATGTACCGCGGCGACCGCGCGCGCAAGGACTCGCTCGTCGAGTACGGCTTCCGCCTGCCGAGCGCGTATGACAACCGCCCGCTGAAGTTTGAGGAGTTCGAGCAGCGGGTGCATCAGGCCATCTACGTCTCAGCCACGCCGGGCGACTATGAGCGCGAGCACGCGGGCCAGATCGCCGAGCAGATCATCCGGCCGACCGGCCTGCTCGACCCGCAGATCTTCGTGCGGCCCATTGAGGGACAGATCGACGACCTCATCGGCGAGATCAACGCGCGCATCGCCAAAAACGAGCGCACGCTCGTGACGACGCTCACGAAGAAAATGGCCGAGGATCTCTCGGCCTACCTCACGAATGCGGGCATCCGCTGCCGCTATCTGCACCACGACATCGGCGCGATCGAGCGCATGGAGATCATCCGCGACCTGCGCACCGGTGCGTTTGACGTGCTCGTCGGCATCAACCTCCTGCGCGAGGGGCTTGACTTGCCGGAGGTGTCGCTCGTGGCGATCCTTGACGCGGACAAGGAGGGCTTCCTGCGCAGCGAGACGAGCCTGATCCAGACGATCGGCCGCGCGGCGCGCAACGCCGAGGGCACGGTCATCATGTATGCGGATCAGGAGACGGCCGCCATGCACGCGGCCATCCTGGAGACGAACCGCCGCCGCGCCAAGCAGGCGGCCTACAACCAGGCGCACGGTATCGTGCCGAAAACGATCGTCAAGAGCGTGCGCGAGCTGCTTGAAATTTCGAGCGACGTCGAAGCGCCCAAACGCGCCGACGGCGTGAAGATGACGGAGGCCGAGCGCCGGGCCGAGATCGCGCGGCTCGAGGCGCAGATGAAAAAGGCGGCCGAAATGCTCGAATATGAGTACGCCGCCGTGCTGCGCGACCGGCTCATTGAGCTGCGCGGCCAGTGACGTGCAAGGAGGACACCCGAATGAAACTCATGATTCTCGACGGCAACAGCATCGTCAACCGCGCCTTTTACGGCATCCGCATGCTCAACGCGCCCGACGGCACGCCGACGAACGCGGTCTACGGCTTTCTGACCATTTTCCAGCGCATTCTCGAGCTCGAGCAGCCGCAGGCGGTGTGCGTGGCGTTCGACGTGCACGCGCCGACGTTCCGTCACGAGCAGTACGCGCTCTATAAGGCCCAGCGCAAGCCCATGCCGGAGGAGCTCGTCGTGCAGATGCCGCTGCTCAAGCAGACGCTCGACCACATGGGCATCCAGCGGCTGGAGCTGGCCGGGTGGGAGGCGGACGACCTGCTCGGCACGGTCGCCAAACGCTGCGAGGCCGCCGGCTGGGCGTGCGAGATCGTCACCGGCGACAAGGACAGCCTCCAGCTCATCACGGACACCACCCATGTCTGCCATGTCAAGACCCGCATGGGCCAGACGGAGACGATCGAATACACGCCCGAAGTCTTCCGCGCCGAGTACGGCTTCGACCCCATCCACATGATCGACCTCAAGGCGCTCATGGGCGACAGCTCGGACAACATCCCCGGCGTGCCCGGCATCGGCGAAAAGACGGCGAAGGATCTGCTCGTGCGCTTCGGCACGGTGGCGGATATTTACCGCGATCTCGACACGCTGGACATCAAGCCCGGCGTGCGCAAAAAACTCACGGAAGGGCGCGAGAGCGCGCAGCTGTCGTTCGACCTTGCCACCATCCGCACGGACGCGCCCATTGATTTCGCGCCCGAATCCGCCGTCTGGGATCGGGACTACCGCCCCGAGCTCTATGACTGGTTCCGGCGGCTGGGCTTTTTGAAGCTCTCGGAAAAGTGGGGGCTGCAGCCGGCTGACGGCGCGGCCGCGCCGGAAAATGCGCTGCCGCCCCTGCCGACCGTCGACGTGACGGACAGCGCAGCGCTGCACGCGCTTGAGCAGGCGGTCACGGCGGCGCCGTATGTCGCGGTGCTCGCGTCCGAAGGGCTCGACGCGCTCACGCTCTGCGACGGCAAGGCGTGTTATGCGCTCGCGTGGGCGCAGCTTGGCGATGACTATAACGCATTTTTGCGCCTGCTGTTTTCCGACCGCGTGCATAAAGCGGGGCACAACATCAAAGACCTCATGCGCGCGCTGCTCGCCGAGGGCCTGCCGACGGACGGGTTCGTGTTTGACACGGCGCTGGCGGCCTATCTGCTCGACGCCACGGCCGGGAACTATGATCTCCCGCGTCTCGCGCAGGCGTATCTCGGCGGGGAAGCGCCGGATGCGCAGACCGTCTGGGCGCTGCAGCCGGTGCTGCGGGAAAAGATGGACGCGCTCGGCATGCTGCCGCTCTATACGGACATCGAGCTGCCGCTGTGCCCGGTGCTGGCGCGCATGGAGCACACGGGCTTTCTCGTGGACCGCAAGGCGCTGTATGATTTCGGCGAGAGCCTCACGAGCGCCATCGAGCAGCTGCAGCAGAGCATTTGGGCCTGCGCGGGCGAGCCGTTCAACATCCAGTCGCCGAAGCAGCTCGGCCACGTGCTGTTTGACCAGCTCATGCTCCCGGCCGGGAAAAAGACCAAGACTGGCTGGAGCACGAATGCCGCCGTGCTTGAAAAGCTGCGCGGCAAGCACCCGATCATCGATCAAATCCTGGACTACCGCATGCTCACGAAGCTCAAGTCCACCTATGCCGACGGGCTGCTCAAGGAGATCTCGGCCGACGGGCGCATCCACACGAACTTCCAGATGACCGTCACGGCGACAGGACGCCTGTCGTCCACCGAGCCGAACCTGCAGAACATCCCCGTGCGCCGCGAGCTCGGCGCGCAGATCCGCAACATGTTCGTGGCCTCGCCCGGCAAGGTGCTCGTCGACGCGGACTACAGTCAGATCGAGCTGCGCCTGCTGGCGCATATTGCCGATGATGAGACCATGATCGCGGCCTTCCGCAGCGGGGAGGACATCCACGCCGTCACGGCGTCGCAGGTGTTCGGCGTGCCGCTCGACGAGGTTACGCCGCTGCAGCGCTCACACGCCAAGGCCGTCAATTTCGGCATTGTCTACGGCATTTCGGCCTTCAGCCTCGCGCAGGATATCGGCGTGTTCCAGAGCGAGGCCAAGGCGTATATGGACAGCTATTTTGCCAAGTACCACGGCGTGCGCGACTATATGAAGCGCATTGTCGAGCAGGCGAAGGCCGACGGTTACGTCACGACGCTGTTCGGCCGCCGGCGCGACCTGCCGGAGCTGAGATCGTCGAATTTCAACCTCCGCAGCTTTGGCGAGCGCGTGGCGCTCAATATGCCCATTCAGGGCACGGCGGCGGATATCATCAAGGCCGCCATGGTGCGCGTGGATGCGCGCATGCGCGCCGAAGGACTGGAGGCAAAGCTCCTGCTGCAGGTGCACGACGAGCTCATCGTCGAGTGTCCGGCAGCGGAGGCCGAAACGGTCCGCACCATCCTCATCGAGGAGATGGAGCACGTGGTCGATTACCGCGTGCCGCTGCTCGTGGACGCGAAGATCGGCGCGAGCTGGGCGGAGGCGCACTGATGGACTACACGATCTGCGACGCCGCGGCGGTGCACCTGCCGCAGCTCGCCGCGCTCGAGCGCGCGTGCTTTTCCGCGCCTTGGACGCGCGCGCAGCTGGCCGGCCAGCTGCCGGACGACCGGCACGTGTTTCTCATCGCGGCTGCGGGGGAGACGGTGCTCGGCTACGCAAACTTTCTGCACGTGCTCGATGAGGGCGACATCGGCAATGTCGCCGTTGCGCCGGAGCACCGGCGGCAGGGCATCGCGGACGCGCTGCTCGACGCGCTGTGCGCGCGGGCGGCGGCGCTCGATCTCGCGTTCCTGACGCTGGAGGTGCGCGCATCCAATGCGCCCGCCATCGCGCTGTACCGCAAGCACGGGTTTCAGACCGTCGGTCAGCGCCGAAATTACTATCAGAAGCCGGACGAGGACGCGCTCCTCATGACCTGGTTCCGGAGAGAGGCAGAGACGATATGATTATTCTTGCGATTGAATCCTCCTGTGACGAGACGGCCGTCGCCCTCGTGCGCGACGGGCGCGAGGTGCTGACCGATCAGGTCTTTTCCCAGGCTGACCTGCACGCCATTTACGGCGGCGTCGTACCCGAGATCGCCTCGCGCTCGCACGTGGAGGTCATCTCCCAGCTGGCCGACCGCGCGCTGGCAGTGACCGGTCTGACCCGCGGTGACATCGACGCCGTGGCCGTCACCTGCGCGCCGGGGCTCATCGGCGCGCTGCTCGTCGGCGTGAACTTTGCCAAGTCCGCCGCGCTCGCGCTCGGCGTGCCGCTCATCCCGGTGCACCATGTGCGCGGCCACATCGCGGCCAACTACATCGCCTACCCGGAGCTGAAGCCGCCGTTCGTGTGCCTGGCTATTTCGGGCGGCAACACGCTCATCTGCGACGTGCGCGACTATACCGACCTGCGCATCCTCGGCACCACGCGCGACGATGCGGCCGGTGAGTGCTTTGACAAGACTGCGCGTGTGCTCGGCCTGCCATACCCCGGCGGAAAGCCCATCGACGACCTGTCCAAGACCGGCGACGACCGGAAGTACAAGCTCCCCATCGGCCACGTGGACGGCTGCCCGTATGACATGAGCTTCAGCGGTCTGAAAACGGCCGTCATCAACCTTGCCCACACGGCGGAGCAGAAGGGCGAGCCGCTCGATAAGCCCTCGCTCGCCGCGTCGTTCTGCCGCGCCATGAGCGAGAGCCTCGTGCCGCGCACGATGGCGGCGGTCCGCGAGCTCGGCTATGACAAGCTCGCCGTGGCGGGCGGCGTCGCGGCCAATTCCCGCATCCGCGGAGATTTTCAGGCCGCGTGTGACGCGGCCGGCATCCGCCTGTTCGTCCCGCCGCTGAAGCTCTGCGGCGACAATGCCGCCATGATCGGCTGCCAGGCGTATTATGAGTATCTGCGCGGCGCGCGTGCTGGCAGCGAACTCAACGCCTGGGCCAATATGGAGATCTCCGAGGTGCCGTTTTATGGGCGTGCATGACGGCCACCGCGCCCGTATGAAGGCGCGCTTCGTGCGCAATGGGCTCGATAATTTCGATGACCACAGCGTGCTCGAGCTGCTGCTGTTTTACGCCGTGCCGCGGCGCGATGTCAACGAGCTCGCGCACGCGCTGCTGGATCATTTCGGCACGCTCGACGCGGTCTTTGAGGCAAGCTACGAGGACATGATGCGCGTGCCCGGCGTGGGGGAGAACGTGGCCACGCTCCTCACGCTCATCCCGCAGGTCGGCCGCCGGTACCAGATGGCCAAGCGCCGCCAGCAGACGATCCTGCGCTCGAGCGAGGACGCCGGGAACTATCTCGTGCCGCTGTACCTGTATGAGCGCACGGAGGTCGTCTACCTCCTGTGTCTGGACGCCAAGTGCGGCCTCATCAGCTGTAAGGAGGTCGGCCGCGGCGTGGTCAATGCCGCAGAAGTGTCCGTGCGCGCCATCGTCGAGACGGCCCTGTCGCAGAAGGCGGTGTCCGTCATCCTCAGCCACAACCATGTGGACGCTTATGCGCTGCCGTCGCGCGAGGATGAGCTCACGACGCGCCGCATCCGGGACGCACTTTTGCTCGTAGGAATCACGCTCGCGGATCATATCATCGTCTGCGGCGAGGATTATGTGTCGTTTGCCGACAGCGGCCTGCTCTGAATCATCACCAGCGGCACAAATCCTGCATTTTGCCTGTCAAGCTTTTTTTCAAATCTCTCGCGGCTGCGAGAGATTTGTGTTATGGTAACAAAATCGGTTTTTGCGAAATCCACAAAGTCCGTTTCCAACGTTTCCTTATTTATGCAGAATCGGAGCAAACACTTGAAATAGAAAAGAAAATCCGGTGTTGAAAAGTCGGTTGAAAATGTTGATAACTCACAGCAAACAGGAAGCCGGCAAAAAGTTATGTAAACACATTGTCACGAAAATGTAAGAACTTTGATCTTCTCCGCGGGCGGGAAAGCCTGAAACAGCGCGTGTTTTTCGGGGTGGTGTAACAGTGCAAATTCTGCACAACTGACAGGAAACGAAAAAAATCGACAGCTTGTGCAGGAATGCGACATTTTTTCATGCATGAAAACAAATAGTAATCGTCGAACTTTTTTGTTGACATCCATGGAGACATGTGATAGAATGTGCAAGCTGTAAGAAATGTGCTAGTGTAGCTCAGTCGGTAGAGCAGCTGATTCGTAATCAGCAGGTCGTGTGTTCGAGTCACATCACTAGCTCCAGAAACGCCCTGTGGTCTTTGGCCGCAGGGCATTTTTGTACTCTGCCGCTTGACGCGGCGGCAGGGGCACGGTATAATAAAGTATGCATAGAGCCGTTTGGAACGGCGCTTTTATTTTCCTACTAAATTAGACACATCTAACTAAAAACAGGAGGTGCGGCGCAATGGCCACAGCAAAGCAAAACGAAACTTTCGCGGACACACTGGCGACGGTGCTGCATCAGGATGCCGAGCACACGGTCTATCGTCTCGGCGGCGCCGATGGGGAAGTGGTGCAGACGGTCTTCCCGGTTTTCCCGGGCATTGAGATCGTGTATCACGACGTGCACGCCACGGCCTGCGCCATGCAGCGCACACGCGCGCCCGGCTGTCTGGAGATCCACCACTGCCGCGAGGGGCGCATCGCCTACCCGTATGGCGACGCATGCTTTTTCCTTTCGCCGGGCGATCTGGCGATCGTGCGGCGCTCGGCGGCAGCGGCTCCGGCGCGCTTCCCGACCGGGCACTACCACGGCATCACGGTGTCGATCGACCCGGCACGCGCACCGGACTGCCTGTCGTGCTTTCTCGAGGACGTTGAGGTGCGGCCGAGCGCACTCATCGAAAAATTCTGCGCGGACTCAGCCTGCTTTGTCACGCGCTCGTCACAGGGCGTGGCGCACATTTTTGCCGAGCTCTACTCCGTGCCGGAGGCCATCCGCAAGGGCTATTTCAAAGTCAAGATCCTGGAGCTGCTGCTGTTTTTGAGCGCGTTCCCCGTGCAGGCGGCCCAGCCGCAGCACAGCTATCCGCAGGCGCAGGTGCAGCTCGCCGAGCAGATCGGCGCATATCTGCTCGAGAACACGGAGCGGCGGCTGACGGTCGCGGAGCTCTCGCAGCGCTTCGGCGCCTCGGCCACGCTCATCAACAGCAGCTTTCGCGGCGTGTACGGCATGTCGCCGGCGGCGTTTCTGCGCGCGCAGAAAATGCATGGCGCTGCCCGGCTCCTGCGGCAGACCGACCGCACGGTGCTGGATATTGCCGGCCAGTTTGGGTATGATAACGGCAGCAAGTTCGCCAAAGCGTTCCGGGACGTCATCGGCGTCTCGCCCAACGCCTACCGCAGCGGCATCGACTGCGACAGCTGCGCGCCGGAGGCGCCGGCGGTCTGACGGCGGGGCGGACGACATTTTTCATTTTGGAGCCATGTTCCGATGATTTGGAGCGGATGCCGGGTGTATCATGCAGTATCATAGCATCAGAAAGCAACAAAACGCGCAGCTTTTCACACATGAGTTAGGCAACTTTAACTATCAGCCGCGCAGCATTGCTCACTGCGCGAAAACCGGTAAACAACCACAGACAAGGAGGCAAGCCATGTCGGAGGAAAACGTCGTACGGCTCTGCGCGCCGACACTGGCCGGGATCAAGACCGGCAGCCTGTTCCCCTGTCCGTATGAAAACCGGGAGACTTTGCTCATGGAGATCCGCCAGTATAACCAGGTGCTGGTTCCCAAAGGACTCTGCCTCCTCCCGCTGCGATTCACGGACAAGAGCGCACTGCTGTATCTGTACCGCCCACGCGATCT
>OLXL01001028.1_pt1 | contig 10866 bp, 8 predicted proteins | sample 1673891 | NCBI WGS metagenome assembly OLXL01 (sample SAMEA103958131, study PRJEB25191) | human gut metagenome | reverse complement strand
CCGATAAAATTACAATAGCGACTAAGGAAAAGATGTTACAAAATCGTGCATGGAATTTTGTATATCTGTTTGACTTAGCTGGTTTTTGGTAGTATAATATAAGCATACACACAATGGAAAGTTAGGATAAAATGACAGATTTTCGCAATAAGTATTCAGTGCTTCAGGACTTTTTCGGACACTCTCAGTTCAGAAACGGTCAGGAGCAGATAATAGACAGCATACTTGCAGGGCGTGACTGCCTTGGAGTTATGCCAACAGGCGCAGGCAAATCTATGTGCTATCAAATACCTGCTCTTATGTTTGACGGGATAACTATAGTTGTTTCGCCACTCATATCCCTTATGAAAGATCAGGTGAACTCGCTGATACAATCGGGAGTGAGGGCAGCGTATCTGAACTCGTCACTGACGGCGGCACAGTATGAAATGGCTATATCAAATGCCGCCCGTGGTATGTACAAGATAATATATGTTGCACCTGAAAGGCTGATGACAGGATCGTTTCTGTCACTGGCTTCGTCGGTGAAGATATCCATGCTTGCGGTGGACGAAGCCCACTGCGTTTCTCAGTGGGGACAGGATTTCAGACCTTCCTATATGAAGATACCCGAGTTTCTTGGCAAACTTCCCTACCGTCCCATAGTCAGTGCATTCACCGCCACTGCCACCGCAGAAGTAAAAGCGGACATTATCAAAATGCTTGAACTCCGTGACCCTTTCACCATAACCACAGGCTTTGACAGAAAGAATCTCTACTTTGGCGTTTCTCACCCTCATGACAAATACAGTGAAACAGTGAGGATAGTTGAGAAATACAAGGACAACTGCGGAATAATCTACTGCTCTACAAGAAAAAATGTTGAGAGCGTGTGTGAAAAGCTCTGTGCCGACGGCTACAACGCTTCACGCTATCATGCAGGACTTTCTGATGAGGAAAGGCGTAAAAATCAGGACGATTTTATCTTTGACCGTGTCCAGGTCATGGTGGCGACCAATGCTTTCGGCATGGGAATAGACAAATCAAACGTGAGCTATGTAATACATTATAATATGCCTAAGAATATTGAAAGCTATTATCAGGAGGCAGGCAGAGCGGGACGTGACGGCAACGAAGCAAAGTGCATTTTGCTCTACAGCGGTCAGGACGTTGCGACCAACAAGTTTCTTATAAACAATTCTCATGACAATCCCGACCTTGACGATGACACACTTGAAATGATACGCAAACGTGATCTTATGCGTCTGAAAAAGATGACCGATTACTGCAACACAAGCGGCTGTCTGAGAGAGTTTATCCTTGGATATTTCGGTGAGAAGCAGGACAAGCCTTGTCAGAACTGCTCAGGCTGTTTGGGTGATTTCGGAGAAACAGAAGAAGTTGACGTGTCTGTAGATTGCCAAAAAGTGCTTTCCTGCATTTATAGACTTCACCAGCGAAACCTTTCTTTTGGAGCAGGTGTCATAGCACAGATACTTAAAGGCTCAGACTCCGAAAAGGTAAAGCGTTTTGACCTTTCCACTCTTTCAACCTACGGCATAATGAAAGACTCCACGCAGGTCTATATCCGCAGGCTCATAGCTTTTCTTGAAGCTGATGATTACATCACACAGACTTCACACGGGGATTTTTCTGTGCTTACCCTTACAAGAAGGTCTGCAGAGATATTAATGGACAAAAAGACTATTACAATACGCCTTCCAAAGAAAAAGCCAAAGAGCGAAACGGTCACAAAGATCGGCAGAGACGAAGTTACGACATTTGACAAGGAGCTTTTCGGACGGCTCAGAGCTGTGCGGAGCAAGCTTGCGACACAGGCGAGTCTGCCTGCATATATCATTCTTACAGACGCTTCACTGCGTGATATGTGTATAAAGCTTCCTAAGACACAGACGGAGCTTTTGAATATCTCAGGGGTGGGCAAGTCAAAGCAGGAACGTTATGGAAGATACTTTGTAGCTGAGATACAGAAATATCTCAAGGAAAATCCTGACGCTGCTTCGGGTTATAAATATATCCCAGAGGGCTATCTGCAAAAACAGATGGCGGAAGGCGGTCAAAGCACAAAGGAATATATAATCGCCCACGCAGGTGAGCTTTCAGGCAAGGAACAGGATATGACCCTTTCAGAAGTATGCGACAGCATTTTCTATCAGCTCGGCACAGACGGCGATATAAGAAGCATAAAACTTGCCATAAAAGAATGGCTCATAGGTGAAAATTATCTTGCAAAAGACGGAGCAAACGGCAGGGGCTTTCTTGAAACCACAATACTTTCCCCTGAAGCAGGAATAATAGAGCGTGAAAAAATATCACAGCTTGGAAACAGCTACAAGACGATACTTTTTCCAAAGCAGGCGCAGGAGTTTATCTTTGATAACATAGAGGAGATACTCAGCAAAGATGTACAAAACTAATAATAAAATGCGATTTTGCGGCTGTTTTCATTCATGCAGAAAAAAGGACGAACACAAAATGTTCGTCCTTTTATTTATCAGTTATAACCGCAGGCAAGACGTTTCTCAAACTCAGCCGCAGGCAGAGGCTTGTCAAACACAAAGCCCTGAACAGCGTCACAGCCAACTTCTCTGAGATAGTCAAGCTGCTGCTCAGTTTCAACTCCCTCGGCGATAGTTTCCTTGCCAAGCTTTTTAACCATTTTTATAATGTAATAGAACATTATAAGATCTTTATCCTTGCCCTCATAATCCTTTTCAAGAGGAATAAAGGACTTGTCTATCTTTATTACCTGCAGATCAACGTTCTTTATCATATTGAGCGATGAAAAGCCAGTACCAAAATCGTCCATAGATGTGACGATACCATTAGCTCTCAGACCATTCACGATCTCTGTGATAAGCTCAAAATTCTGATAATCCTCGCTTTCAGTAAGCTCTATTTCTATAAGCTGGTGATCAAGCTCGTATTTGTCGATCAAGGCAACTATATTGCCTATCATATTTTTTTCTTCCAGGTGCTTCCTCGAAAAATTCACTGATATCCTCAAGGGTTCAAAACCCATATCTATGCGTTTTCTCAGCCATTTGCAAACTTCTTCAAGCACATAGTAGTCAAGCTTTATTATGCTTCCGTCATTCGTAAGAAACGGAACAAACTCCACCGGTGCTGATATCCTTCCCTTTCTATGCCAACGTACAAGGGCTTCTGCACCAAATATCTCCTTGGTTTCGATGCGTACCTTTGGCTGATAATACACCTCGAACTCACCAGCCATAAGCCCAGCCATGAAGTTTGACAGCACTCCCTGAATTTTCATCAGTTCTTGTTTTATATTTTCGGAATACTCCATTACATGGCCTGCACCAACTCGTCTTGCAGCAGAATATGCAATGCTTGCACGAGCCATTACTTCTCTTGGATATCTTATACCCACAGTTGACGAATATCCGATGGTTGCACTAAAAATAAAATCCTTTGATACTTTGCCATCGTCATACCTTATGTTCATAAAGCTGAGCATATCAATATATTCTCTGAGCGATTCGTTCTTTACAAGCATAACGAAATTATCGCCGCCAAGTCTTGTGATCATCTCACCATCTGAAAGATTTCGGTATATTGTCTTTGTATAATTACGCAAAACAACGTCGCCCTGTTCGTAATTTAATACCTTATTTACATATTTGAAGTTATGTATATTGAAAAAGATTATACTGAAATCCTCTATCCTGTTTTGCGCTATAAGCATACCGGCGTAATTTATCAAAGCGTCTAAAGTTGCTGCACCTGTTTCGATATCCGTTTTTATAACATGAGTAACAAGCTCCTGCATAATTACCCTGTTAAATTGGGTAAAAACAGTGTTTGCGATTATCTCTACGATATTCCTTTGCTCGTTATCAAAGCCATTGGAATTACCAGAATAAAAGGTCACTGTTATAAAGCCGCCTTCAAACAAAGGAAAACTTGCCTCAAAAGGCTTGTTTTCCACGTCCTTCTCTCTGTCATAAAGCACCATGAGCATATCTGCTCCATCCTCACAAAGCTTTGTTGCAGGCATTTTCACTGCAAGCTCCGCTCTGACGATGTCAAGCTTGTCTGCCACAGCAGCCACAGCACTTTTCACCTTGGCACTGCATTCGTCCATATTCTCCGAATCTTCATATATCGTTCGGAAGAAAAGCATCAAATCATTATCAAAATTCATTTTTATCCCCACTAATTTTTTATTCAATGATCACGTTCAGGAAAACGTTTTCAAAAATACCTGTACTTACCTTATTTCATTTTACTACTTTTTATAAAAAAAGTCAAGCAAGCATAGCAAAACGCCGTCATTTTCCGACGGCGTTTTATCGTCTTAGTAGCTATAGCTGCTCTCACCTACAAACTCCCTTGCAAGGGAATTTACAGGCACACTTTCGAGCATCACCGGCTCTATCTCCTCAAGGGCTTTTAGCATAGGCAAAAAGCGTTCAAAATCCTTATAGCTCCTGCTCTCACGTCGCAGTGTATCCAAAAGATAGTTCTTATACAAGGCAGGCTCATAAGCGTGAAAAGTATCCACTGAAAACTCAGCCCTGTGCTTGTATGGCATTATATACTTGTTCTCGCCAGCCTCAACGCTGTCGAACATATCCAGTGTTTCCGCTGCACTTCTGCCACGGAAAAATCCGTCCCTTATAAGTCTGCGCATAAGCCTGATATAGCAAGGATGCAGAAGCTCACCGTCTTTCAATTCAAGTCTGCTTCTTACACTGACGTACATACATCTTGCATAATCCCCAGCCGCACCTGTGACCTCCGGGTTAAGGGCATGGATACCCTCAAAAACAACTATGTCGTTTTTGTTTCGTCTGAGTTTTTCTCCATCACGCCTGCATTGTTCTGAAAATTCAAACTTCGGCAGAACGACTTCCTCACCGCTGTTTATCTTTTCCATATGCTCATAAAGAAGCTTTCGGTCTATTCTGTCAGGAGATTCATAGTCAGGCTTGCCGTCCTCTCCTATAACAGCGGTGAAGTTATCCGCTGGAAGAAAATAATCGTCCATAGAGATAGTGTGGGTGTGTATCCCCCTGCTGTCAAGTATTTCCTCTATTTTCAACGCTGTTGTGGTCTTGCCCGCCCCTGACGGACCTGCAAGAAGAAGTATCGGCTTTTCGTTATGCTGCTCCTCGATGCTGTCTGCAATGGCAACGAGCTTTTCATTATATTTTCTGTCGCACTCTTCAACAAAAAGCTTTTCGTCATCTCTGACCTTTCTGTTTATAGCACTGACGTGTATCTTTTTCATTGTGTGGTTTGTTCCTTTCGTATGCGTCAGGCAACACCACACATAAAGCGTGCAGTGTTGCCCTGTATCTCATATTATATGTGCAGCAAAAGCTAATCGTTCCACTTCGCACAGATATTATTTATGGTATCAGTGAGCTTTGCAAGGTCTTTATTCGTAAGACCTGAGCTTTTATTTACCAAAGCCGTCAGCCTGTCAAGTGCGCTGAGCAGACGCTGATAGTTAGGCGACGCACCTGTCTTCTTGACTATCTTTATAGGGGTCGTGTTTTTGAACTCGCCGCTTATAAGGTCAAGCTCCGCACCGCTGTAAGGTGCAAAGGCGTTAAGTCCGAAATCGTTACGCAAATGCTCCTTATACGCCTCGGCAACTGAATCCTCGCCGTGGTTAACAAAGACTTTCTTAGGCGGCTTTTCATAGCTTTTTATCCACCTGTCCAGACCGTCAACGTCAGCATGACCGCTCACGCCGGGAAGCACAAGTATCTCAGCCCTGACAACGATTTCCTCGCCGAAAAGCTTTGCAGTTTTTGCACCCTCCACAAGACTTCTTCCAAGGGTATTCATAGCCTGATAGCCCACAAAAAGTATGGTGTTTTCAGGTTTCCACAAATTGTGCTTGAGGTGGTGTTTTATTCTGCCCGCCTCGCACATACCGCTTGCGGAAATTATTATCTTAGGTGTGTCGATAAAGTTTATGGCTCTTGACTCGTCACTTGTGACAGCGATATTAAGTCCGCTGAAAGTGATAGGATTTATGCCCTTGTTCACATAGGACATTGCCTCCTCATCAAAGCATGAATTTTTGTTTTTATTGAATATCTGCGTTGCCTCGATAGCAAGTGGAGAATCCACATACACAGGAAAATCCCCATGTCCAGTCACCATATTCTCCGCCTTGATATGCCTTATAAAATACAGCAGTTCCTGTGTTCTGCCCACTGCGAATGACGGTATAACAAGGTTTCCTCCCCTATCAAAGGTCTTTTGAATGACCTCTGCAAGACTCTTTGCATAGTCCTTCGGCTTATCATGGCGACGGTTACCATAGGTGGACTCCATTACAACATAATCTGCCTCCGTTATATACTGCGGATCTCTGATAAGAGGCTGGTCAAGGTTTCCTATATCTCCCGAAAATACGATCTTACGTTCTTCACCGTTCTCTGTGAGCCATATCTCAATACTTGATGAGCCAAGCAAGTGACCTGCGTCGATAAAGCGTACCTTTATGCCCTCGGATATCTCCGTCACCTCACTGTATGGGTGTGGGCAAAGGCAGGCAATAGCCGCCTCTGCGTCTGCCATAGTATAGAGTGGCGACACCTCGCCTGTACCCTTACGTTTGCCCTTTCTGCTTCTCCACTCTGCTTCAAACTCCTGAATATGCGCTGAATCTCTCAGCATTATCTCACATAAATTACAAGTGGCCTCAGTTGCGTGTATCTGTCCAGCAAAGCCGCCTGCCGCCAACAGTGGAAGCAGACCTGAATGATCTATATGAGCATGAGTCAGCAATACAAAATCTATATTTCCAGGAGGACAAGGTATCTTCGCATTTTCAAAATAGTCAACGCCCTGCTCCATTCCGAAATCCACCAGAAATCTCTTTCCGCAGGCTTCTATATATGTACAGCTTCCCGTTACCTCATGTGTTGCACCGATAAAATTAAGTTTCATTGCCCTTATCCCCTCGTTTCGTTCATATTCTGTGACAGTATCTCTATCACACTTACATTATAGCACATTCCCAGTGTGATTTCAAGCATTTTGCATAAAATTATTTGATTATCGGCAATTATTTTGTAAAGTCTGAAAGAACGTCAAGTAATAATGAGGTAAGGAACAGCATATAGATTACTACAGAAAAATTTAATGGGGTGTGAACAATGAATGGATCCGAAAAGGAACGATGTGTGCTGCTGGGAGAATATGTTGCGGCACACAGAGCCACGGTACGCTGTGCGGCAAAGGAATTTGGCATAAGCAAATCCACAGTACATAAGGATCTGACAGAACGTCTGCCGAAAATCTCTCCTCAGCTTTTCAAAAGCGTAAAAGAGGTCCTTGAGGAAAACAAACGTGAAAGACATATAAGAGGCGGAATAGCGACCAAGCATAAATATGAACAGCAGTTCAAAAAGGCTGTAAAATGAAAAAAAGGACGGTTTGAGCCGTCCTTTTTATGTTATCAAAATTTTCTTGCTTCCGCCCTTTTAGAGATAAGATCTTTCCATGCAGAGGGGTGGAAAAGTATCAGCAGAGGGAAAAGCTCCAATCTGCCTGCAAGCATATCGAACATGAAAACGAACTTTGAAAAAACAGAGAAGTTTGAAAAGTTGCCTGTTGGACCTACCTCCGCAAGACCAGGTCCCATGTTATTGATGGTTGTCAGCACAGCAGTAAAGTTTGTTACAAGATCTTTACCGTCAAATGCCACCATAAAAACTGATGAGGCAAAAATTATCACGAATGTTACGATATAAACATTTATAGAACGCACTATCTCATGCTCAACAGGTTTGCCGTCAAGGTTTACCTTGCGTATGCTCTTTGGGTGTATATAGGAGTGAAGCTCCTTTATCATTGTCTTGAAAAGCACGATCACTCTTGATACCTTTATACCTCCGCCCGTACTGCCTGCGCAAGCTCCTATGAACATTATAAGTACAAGCACCGTCCGGCATATCTGAGGCCACAGATTAAAGTCAGTGCTTGAAAAGCCCGTACTTGTAATGAGCGACGCCACCTGAAATACTGATTTTGTAAGTGCGTCAAAAATGCTAACACAGCGGTCGAGGATATTTGCGAATATTATAGCTGTGGCAATGAGGATTATAGCAAAATAGCACCGTACTTCCTCCATTTTGAATGCCTTTTTAAAGTGCCTGTATATAATATAATAGTATGCGTTAAAATTCACGCCAAACAGTATCATGAAAATGGCAACCACCCACTGCAAATATGGCGAATAGCTTCCTAAGCTGTCGTTCTTGACTCCAAAACCACCCGTGCCTGCCGTTCCAACGGCTGTACAAATGCTGTCAAACACAGGCATTTTGCCAATAATAAGGAAAATAAATTCCAATATGGTCATGCCAAAATAGATTATATAAAGTATCCTTGCGGTATATTTCATCTTTGGAACAAGCTTGCCCACTGATGGTCCAGGGCTTTCCGCCCTCATAAGATTTATATTTGAACCACCGCTCAGCGGTATGATAGCAAGCAGGAAAACTAAAACCCCCATACCGCCTATCCAGTGCGTGAAGCTTCGCCAAAAAAGTGCAGTATGAGAAAGCGCCTCAACATTGGTAAGGATCGAAGCACCAGTTGTTGTAAAGCCGGAAACTGTTTCAAACATAGCATCCGTGAAGCTTGGTATCTCTCCGCTTATCCAAAAAGGCATACACCCAACAAGGCTCATAACTATCCAGCTCAAAGATGTTGCTATACAACCCTCTTTGAGATAAAACACATAGTTTTTAGGCTTTTTCCAAGCCATTACCACGCCAAAAGCAAGGCACACAATGGCTGTTCCAAGATAATAAAGTCCCACGCCTTCCCCGTAAACCAGCGACACTATGCAAGGCAGCAGCAAAAAGCAGGCTTCCATTCGCATAACGTTTCCTAAAATATATCGAATGATCGAGCTGTTCATATTTCCTCCGCTATTTCAGAATATCAGTGATGTCGTTAAATCCCGTATGAGTAGTGACGACCATTACAGTATCGCCCCTCTCTATAGTATCCTGACCGCTAGGGATAATGATCTTGCCGTTTCGGTTTATGAACGCCACAAGCAAATGTCTTTTTAAATCAAGATCCTGAAGCGGTGTACCTGTGACCTCTGACTCCTGATCCACCTTGAACTCGATAGCTTCTACTCTATGATCGAACAAATGATACAGCGTTTCGATATTGCTATCTCCCGATTCGTTCTTCGCACGGACGTAGGCTATTATCGCCTCAGAGGTGATATATCTTGGATATACTACGCTTCCAAGGTCCAGTCTGCTTATAACGTCCTTGAAGTTTATCCTGTTTATCTTTGTGATAGTCTTAGCATTTGACACCTGTCTGGCATGAAGAGTGAGCAAGATATTTTCTTCGTCTATTCCCGTGAGAGCCACAAATGACTCTGCATACTCTATGCCCTCTTCCTTCAGAAGTTCCTCGTCAGTGCCATCACCGTTTATTATTATCGCCTTTGGCAAAAGCACGCTGAGATCCTCACAGCGCTGTCTGTCATTCTCGATTATCTTGACGTTGATCCCCATGCCAATAAGACGTTTTGCAAGATAATAAGCCGCCTTGCCACCGCCTATTATCATTGTGTTCTTCACCTGATTTGTCCTCACACTGATATCCTCAAAGAACGTTCTTGAAAAATTTCTTTGGGTGCAAAATGAGATAACATCATTCTTTTTCATTGTGAAATCGCCAGATGGAATATATATTTCCCCTTCTCTCTCAACAACGCATATAAGCAGGCTTGTTGCCGTTTTACGACTAAGCTCAGCGATAGTAGTGCCGACAAGAGGATTGCCCTCAGGTATCTTATACTTTATAAGCTCCGCCTGACCATTTGCAAAGGTGTTTACCTCAAGAGCTGTTGGCAGACAAAGTATTCTTGACGCTTCTCTTGAAGCCTCAAGCTCAGGATTTATGACCATTGCAAGACCAAGCTTTTCTCTTAGATAGACTATCTCCTTGCTGTAATCAGGTGTTCTTACTCTTGCTATAGCTGAACACTTCGCTACTCTCTTGGCAAGTGTACAACAAAGCAGGTTAAGCTCATCAGACTCTGTGACAGCAATTATAAGGTCGGCGTTCTCTATGCCGGCGTCCTGCTGAACGCTAAAGCTTGCACCGTTTCCTACGATGCCCATAATATCATAAAGACTACTGAGTTCCTGTATTTTCTTTGCATTCTTGTCAACTATAGTGATATCGTGACCCTCTTTCACAAGCTGTTCAACAAGGGTCGTGCCTACTTTTCCGCAGCCCACAATGATAATTTTCATGTTCTCTCCCTTCAATGCGAAAGCATTTCGCGTAAAATAGTAAAGACCCGCCAGGCGGCATCGTAAAACCATTTTTCGATGCACTCCAAAAAGCAGATCTGTACCCCTATTGTACGATGGCGATTATATCATATTTCCCGGAAAAGCGGAATAGATTTTAACAACATTTTGGACGGAGTTTTTGTAATGATTGATCAAAAAAGGGAAAACCTGTTGAACCTTGCGCTGGCCGCAACGGAAGTCGAACGGCGGCGTGTGCCGGAGCTTTCGGCAGGTTATAACTCTTACAGCAAAACATGGGAAGTAATTGTACAGTATCAGGGAGACCTGGCTTTTCTGGAGGGGCAGGGAGTTCGTGTGACGCTGCTGCTGTTTTCGGTTTTCGCGTCGGACTTTGTCAACACGACTTTGGGCACGGTGACAGCCATTCTTGCGGGCGGCACAGTATACGCCGCGATGATTGTGCTGCTTAAAGTTTTCGGAAGCGTGAACAAGGTTTACGGCAGGATAAAGGCGCGGCTTACCGGGAGAACAAATGAAAATTGAAGAAAATGCAGTTTTTTTAACGGTTCCTTGCGCGGAC
>OLXL01001021.1_pt1 | contig 10913 bp, 9 predicted proteins | sample 1673891 | NCBI WGS metagenome assembly OLXL01 (sample SAMEA103958131, study PRJEB25191) | human gut metagenome | reverse complement strand
ATCTTTCTGGCCTGCCTGCTGCCCACCGGCATGGTGTCGCTGGGCAGTGTGACCATGGCGGCACTTTACCCGGTGCTCACCATCCTGTACGGCGTGTTCCGGGGCTACGCTGCCGCCGACCTTACCGTGTGCACCATCGGCTCGGTGATCATGGCCGCAATGGTCATTTATATGCACCGCTCCAATATCCAGCGCATCCGCGAGGGCAAGGAGTACCGCTTTGGCCGTCACGGCAAAAAGTAACAGAAAATAATAGTAAACCACCCCGCAGCAGCCGTTCACCGGCCGCTGCGGGGTGGTTTTTGTATAGGCTTATTCCTTTGTCTCGGTCTCTTCCTCAGGCTTTGCTTCGGAATGCCGTCGCCGGAACCAGTCGGCGGGAATGCCGCTCTGGGCAGGGGTAAGATCCGGCGCAGGGTGACCATCCGGCAGATGCGCACCAAAGGCCGGGACAAAGAAGAACTTGCGCACGATGAAGATCAGTGCGATGGCGCCCACGCTGAGCAGGTTCTCCACGGCGGAATCGTGTCCCACCACCAGATGGCGGGCAATGGCGTAAAGCAGCACCTCAAGGCTGCTGCCGGGGCTGTGCTTGGCCAGCATCTTGATGAACTCGATGCCGATCACAATGTCCAAGCTGCGCTCCAGAAAGGTGCGGATCTCTGCCTCGTTGCCATCGAACAGCAGGCCGGGCATCCAGCGGATCAGAGGCACAACGCTGAGCAGCAGACCGATCAGCACCAGCCCGGATAACAGCACTTCCAGCAGACTGGAAGCCTGAATAATGCGGTTGCGCAGGGAGGTACGCCAGTGGCTTTCTACCGGGTGAGAGGGATGTTCCATAGTAAGACCTTCCTTTCAGCATTCTGCTGCATAAAGATCGACAAAATCCTGCCTTTATTGTAGCAGACGAGAGAAGGTCTGTCAATTTCAATCCACGATGGTGACGGTGGTCTGCGGGCCGACGGCCACATAGCCGGACTTTTTGATGCAGTCCTGCCCGGCGTCGGTGTCCAGCCAGTCGTACAGGCGGCGCTCCGGGCTGTCGGCGGCGGCATCCGGGTGGATGACAGCGTAGAAATCGTTGCACAAGGGGTAGCTGCCGTCGGCAAGGGTGTCGTTACTGGGGGTCACACCGTCCACCGTCAGCAGCCGCAGACCGGGCTTAGAGTACATCTGGTCGATGTAGTAATATACGGAAAAGCCGATGGCATTGGCGCTGTTGTTGTAATCGGCAATGCTGTCCACCAGCTCGCCCATTTCGGCGGGTGCCAGCTCAGAGGGCGGGGTCATCAGCTCGCCACCCTGAATGAGCAGTTTTTTGAACAGGGTCTGGCTGCCGGAGTCCTCGCCGCGCTGAAAGGCAACGATGGCCTGATCCTTGCCGCCTACATCCTTCCAGTTGGTGATCTTTCCGGCATAGATATCCCGCAGCTGCTGCTGGGTAAGCGCCTGCACGGGGTTGTCCTCGTTGACGATGAACACCAGCGCGTCCACCCCGATGGGCTTCTGCTCCAGCTGTACGTTGGCTTCCTGCAGCTCTTCTTTTACATAGTCCGGCGCTTCGTACACCACCAGCATCCGGGTGGTGGTGTCGTACAGACCAAAGTTCTCCCATGCGTAGGCGGTGGTGCTTACCGTAATGCTGCTGCGGGCTTCCTCCAAGTCCATGCCGGTGGTATCGGCCAGCATCTGCGCCATCAGCGGGATGCAGGCGGTGCTGCCGTCCAGCGGGGGAAACTCCTCCACGGTCAGGAACGGCTCCGGCTGCTGCACAGCCGAGGACGCTGCAGAGGATGCGGGCGGCTCTGCGGCAGAGGAAGCGGTGCTGCCGGAGGGCGCATCCGTGCCCTTGCAGGCGGCCAGCACCCCGGCGGCGGAGCAGGCAGCCAGCCCCAGCAGAAAACTGCGGCGGGAAATTTTAGCGTTTTTCATAAGAAAACCCTCCTAACTCAATAGCCATAACTCGGTACATCGTCCGCAGTGGCAGACGAGAAAATGCTCTGGCAGTACAGCCAGTTGCCGCTCGTGTCCATCCAGCCCACATAGAAGCCCCGCTGTGCGGCAAACACATGGTCGGGCAGGGCATTCAGACTGTTGGAATAGTACCCGGTGCAGCTGGAAAGCCCCTGCAGCACCACCTTGCCGTCTGCATCCAGCACATCGTATACGTTGCCGTAGGCGCTGCCCGCAGCGGCGCGGCTGCCGCAGAACATGGGGCTGCCGTCAGGGTCGGTGGTCAGGTAGTCGACGTAACTGTACTTGCCCTGCAGGGCGGTCAGGTCGCTGACAAGCCCCTGCGGGCCGTACAGCCGGGTGGCGGTGGTCTCGTAGCGGTCGTTGTCCTGCAATTCCAGCCAGACGTAGCCGGTGCCGCAATTGCTCATCCGTACCCGCTGCTGGTGCTCCACCGGTTTTACGGTGGTGTCGGTCAGCAGCTTGCCGTTATCCTTGCTGTACACCCGCAGGCTGCCGTCCAGTGCGTAGACGGCTATGGTACTGTCGGTGGCGTCTACATCGTACAGCGGGGTCTTTGCGCCTGTCTCCAGATCATAGAGTTCGTAGCCGTGATCCTCGCCGCTGTGCCATGTTACCACATAGCCCGGGAAATACTGGCTGGGCTGCTCGTCAAAGGTGGCAATCAGTCCGCGGTCCTCTGTGGTCATGTCCCGCAGCTCGTATCGGCCATCGCCGGTGGAAAAGCTGGCAAGACCACCCGGGTAGACCTGCAAAAAGCCCGTGTACTGCTCACCGGTCTGGGTGTTGTACAAAATCTGGTCGGTGGTTTCCTCTCCGGTGGCAACGTCCAGCTCCACCCAGTCGCTTAGGGTGTCATTGTCGTAGAAAAGGCGGTACGCCGAGGCGGCCTCGGCGCGGTAGACGGTGGTGCCGTCCTTCTCCTGCACCACCACCCAGCTGTTCTGCTGGTAGTCGGTATCCCAGTCGTAATCGTCCAGCCCCTCCGGGCGGGCGTAGCAGCTGAACACCAGCTTATCGCCGCATAGGGTGCAGCTGTATGCACCCTCCGGCACCGGCAGCGCTGCACCGGTAGCAAGGTCGATGACCTGACAGGTGCCGTAGCCGGACTCCGGGACGTATCCGCCATCGATCAGGCGGCTCTCCTGCAGCACCAGCAGGCCGTTTTGCAGGGTGGCGCTCTGCTCGCCCTCAAAGGACATCACCTCAGTGCCGGTCTTGTCGTACAAGGCGGTGCGGCGTCCGCCCCGGCCGGTAGGGTCGGACCAGCTGCGCAGCCAGTAGTCTGCGGTGCCGGTGGCACTGTCCTCCACCAGCGAGACGTTCTCACTGCGGGTAGACTGGTGCAGCGGGGTGCTGCCGCACAGGATGGTGGTGCTGCTTCCGAAACGACCGTCGCAGTACAGCACCCGCAAACGGCTATCGTTCAGCACGGTGGGGTCGTACAGGGGCTTGCCGCTGTCGTCCGTAGGTACCGAAACGGCAGAGCTTGCAGCGCCCGGCACGCCGGTGGCGGGCGGCAGCAGGGCACAGCCGCAGCCTAAAGTAAGGGCAAGGGCAGTGCAGACTGCCCCGCAGCCGATACGCAAGACAACGCGCTTCATAAAAAACACTCCTTTGCAAAAACAGGGAGGAAAATTTTTCCGTTCACTCAGAATACGAAACAGCCGCATTTTTCATTGCAGAACTTGCAGAAAAATGCGGCTAAAAATGGTTACAATTGCATTACAGCTGCGCCGGGGCATGGGACGCTTCTGCCTTGTCCATCTGCTCCAGCTGCCGCAGAAAGGCCAGCAAAAAGGGCAGCGAGATGAAGAAGGTGAGCGCGTCCGCAATGGGCTGGCAAAGCTCCACACCCACAAGTCCCAGCACCCGGGGAAGTACAAGAATCAACGGGATAAAGCACACGCCCTGCCGGCAGCAGGCCAGAAAGGTGGCACGCCCGGCCTTGCCCACGCTCTGGAAGGTCATGTTGGTCACCACGATCACCGGCTGCAGAAGGATGGCAAAGCACTGGTAGCGGAAGGCGGGCAGCGCCACGGCAGTGACCGCCGGGTCGTCCCGGAACAGGCGAATCAGGTTTTCATCGTTCCACCAGCACACCGCGATCAGCACCACCAGAAGCGCAAAGGCGGCTTTCAGGGTAAAGACGGCAGCCTGCCGTACCCGGTGGTATTTGCGTGCGCCGTAGTTGAAGGACGCCACCGGCTGCAAGCCCTGTCCCACGCCGATGGCCACCGAGAGGATGAACATAAAAATGCGGGACACGATGCTCATACCCGCCACGGCGGCATCGCCGTAGCTGCGGGCGGCAATGTTCAGCAGCATCCCGCCGATGCTGTTCAGCCCCTGACGGCCAAAGCTGGGCGCGCCGCCTGCAAGGATCTGCAAAAACTCGCGCGGCTCCCGGGTGACGGCAGAAAGCCGGAACTGGCTGACCGTTTTGCCCCGCAGGAACATATACAGCAGAATGCCGAAGCTGATGGTCTGGCTGAGGGCAGTGGCGATACCGGCACCGGCAGTGCCCAGCCCTAAAGCGAACATGAACAGCGGGTCCAGTGCAATGTTCAGCAGTCCGCCGGTGACCAGCCCGACCATGGCAAGGTTTGCTTTGCCCTCATACCGCAGGATGTTGTTCATCACCAGACTGGAGATCATCAGCGGTGCGGCAAGCAGGATGGGCCGGGCGTAGGCGCAGGCGTGGGGCAGAATGGTTTTGGTACTGCCCAGCAGCATCATAAAGTCCGGCAGGGTGGCAAGGCCGACCACCGCCAGCACTACGCCAAAGGCCAGCGCCGTAAAAAAGCTGGTGGAAGCAAAGCGGGTGGCGGCGTGGGTATCCTGACTGCCCAAGCGGCGGCTGATGATGGTGCCGGAGCCGTGCCCCAGCATAAAGCCTAGCGCCTGAATGATGGCCATCAGGCTGGAAACGACACCCACCGCGCCGGAAGCGCTGGTGGAGATGCGCCCTACAAAAAAGGTATCGGCCAGATTGTAGATGCTGGTGATCAGCATACTTAAAATCGTGGGCGCGGCCAGACTGAGGATCAGCCGGGGGATAGGGGTCTCAGTCATTTTGTGATACTGCACCGCAGTGCGGTCCTGCTGGGTCATGGGCAAATATCCTCCTTCAAAAAACGAGAAAACCGCCCCTTTCAGAGCGGCAGATAGTCCTGATGAAAACAGTATAACGCAGTTGCGACAAAATGTCGAGGGAATAAAAACGGCCTTTCTCCCCTGCGAAGGGGCGAAAAAGCAGGCGAAAACAGGATGGTTTCTATATAAAGTGCTAAAGAATTGTCGAATTGCTTGTGAAAAATCACGATATGTGGTATTCTTTATAAGAAGGAATTGGAAAAATCTGTGCATTTTATGATTGGGAGGGATTTGTACATGAAATCCGTAGCACAAACTGTGATCGAGGCCGACCGCTTTTATACCATTGCCGCTCACACCGGCAATGTCATTCAGGCAGTGGAGGGCAGCAAGGACGGCGGCACTGTCCGTCTGGGTAAGTACGACCACAAGCCCGAACAGGAGTGGAGCTTTGTCCGCGAGGGCGATGGTGTGTACCGCATCCGCAACCGTGCCTCCGGCAAGCTGCTGGATCTGACCATGACCGGCACCGCCAATGGCACATGGCTGCACCTGTGGGAGGACGTGGGCGGCACGTCCCAGATGTGGAAGGTGGAGCACACCCCGGAGGGCACCGTGCGTCTGCGCTCTTCCTGGGCAGGCGGCAAGTGCGTGGACACCGTGGGCATCGGTGCCGAGGTGGGCGCTGTGCTGCAGATCTGGCAGGAAGTGCCCGGCGGTGGTGACCAGCTGTGGGTCATCTCTGAGGTAAAGGACCGCGTAAAGCGTGCCGCCAAGGTTGAACAAGCAGCGCCCGCTGTTGAGACGAAGGCCGCACCGGCCAAGGAAGCCGCTCCCGCCAAGAAGCCCGCAGCCCGCAAGCCCCGCACCGCCAAGAAGGTGGAGGAGAAGCCCGCTGCGTCCGCCGCAAAGGCTGCAGAGCCGGTCAAGGCAGAAAAGCCCGCTGCAAAGAAGGCTGCTAAGGCAAAGGCTGAGCCTGCTGCTCCCGCAGTAGAGGTGAAGGCAGCTCCCGCCGTGGCAACCAAGGTCGAGCCTGTTACTAAGGCTGAACCGGCTGCCAAGGCAGCGCCCGCAGCGGAAGCCAAGACTGCCCCTGCCGCCGCAAAGCCCAAGGCAAAGCGTGCACCCTGCAAAAAGACCGTAAAGAAGTAAAAAAACTTTTAAACAGCAAAAAATCGGACAGAGTGCGATCTGTCCGATTTTTTGCGTTTATAGAAGCTTTTTATGCAGCAGGGGAGGCAGCATCATCGCTCTGGGCAGCGGTCTGCACGAACTGCACGATGCTCTCGATGGTCTTGCGCAGCTGCACAAGGCTTTCCACGTCAGAGTCCTGCATCCGGGAAGTAGGGGCGGTCACCACGGTCTGGGCGGCAGTCACCGTGCCGGAAAGTTCTGCATGGATGTGGTGGGCGGGCACGTCCAGCAGGATGTGCACCTTGGGGGACAGGGTCTTGAGCAGACCCTGCTTTTCGATGCCCAGAATCAGCTGCGGCGCATCCTCCCCGGCGGCGAGGTTCGGCAGCTGAAGGTAGAGGTAACCTTCTTTCGCGTTGGCGGGCTGCACGGTTTTGAGCTGTTTCAAGTCCAGCTGGAAGTCGTTCACCTGCTGCAAGCCGGTGGCGGCGGGGTCTACCCCCAGCAGGGTGGCCAGCTGGTCTTGGGAGATGTAGCTGCCCAGCGACCAGCCCGGCAGCAGCAGGCTTGCCAGCGGATACTCGGCTACAACTGTGCTGCGCAGCTTGTTGTACAGCTGTCCGGCGTCGTACAGGGTCTCTTCCTCGCTGATGTACATCCGGGTCAGAGGGGCATCGTTGACGGTGCTGGTGCCCGTCGGGTACAGCGCCAGCTGCACTGCCCGGGGGGTATACTGGCCGGTCAGGCTGCCGGTGGTGCCGCCGAACTTGTCCAGCAGGGCGTAAAGGGCGGGGGGCTCGGCCTCGGTGGAGGTGATGGTGTAGTCCAGCGCAAAGCTGGCACCGCTCTGGAATGCCTTGATCTTGCGGCTGACCAGGCTGTACAGTACCGCCGCAGCCACCACGCACACCAAAACCAGACACAGCAGAACGATCAGCGCCGCCCGCAGACCAGTGCGCTTTTTGTGGGAAGATGCCATGGGAAAACCTCTCCTTCCGGTAAAACGTATTTGCTTCAGCATAACGGAACTGCACGCAAATGTCAAGCGCCGCAAACTGCGGACAAAACAAAAAACCTGAAACATTTCTGTTTCAGGTTTCTGGCGGAAAGATGGGGATTCGAACCCCAGAACGCTTTTGACACGTTACACGATTTCCAGTCGTGCGCCTTAGACCAACTCAGCCATCTTTCCACATCTTCTGTTCTGCCTTTGGGCGGGTGCCCTTAGCGCTCCACTATAATACCTGAAAGCAGGCTTTTTGTCAAGGATTTTTTTGAAAAAAATCAGACTTTTTTAAAAATGACGAAAAAACGCGAGAAAGTATTCTGCCGCATGGATGGAAAGGACAAAAAGCCCTTGACGCACCTTTAAAATAGGTCTATATTGAGGGCAAAGAGCACTGCGGTGGGTCATTTTGTGCCGCAGCGGCGGGAAATATAAGGAGGATGCTTTTATGACTTATTCTGAAGTGCTTGCCAATGCCCGTACCTGCATTGGTCAATACTGCAAGGCCTGCCCGGTGTGCAACGGCGTGGCCTGTAAAAACCAGATCCCCGGCCCGGGTGCCAAGGGTGTGGGCGATACCGCTATCCGCAATTATAATAAGTGGGCAGATATCCGGGTGAACATGGACACCCTGTGCCCCGGCGGTGCACCGGACACCACGCTGGAGCTGTTCGGCAAAAGCTTCCGCTATCCCTTCTTTGCGGGCCCTGTGGGCGCGGTGAACCTGCACTACTCCGATACCTACACCGATATGACCTATAACGATGTACTGGTGCGCGCCTGTGCCGAAAACGGCATTGCTGCCTTTACTGGTGACGGCACCAACCCTACCGTGATGGAGATGGCTACCCGCGCCATTGGCGCTGCGGGCGGCTGCGGTGTGCCCACCATCAAGCCGTGGAACATCGACACCATCCGCGAGAAAATGGCACAGGCCAAGGCCAGCGGCTGTTTTGCCGTGGCTATGGACGTGGATGCGGCGGGTCTGCCCTTCCTGAAGAACATGACCCCGCCCGCCGGCAGCAAGAGCGTGGAGGAACTGGCCGAGATCGTGCAGCTGGCCGAGCGCCCCTTCATCGTCAAGGGTGTGATGACCGTTAAGGGCGCACTGAAGGCGAAGCAGGCCGGTGCCGCTGCCATCGTGGTGTCCAACCACGGCGGCCGTGTGCTGGATCAGTGCCCCGCCACCGCCGAGGTGCTGCCGGAGATCGCCGCAGTCCTCAAGGGCACCGGCGTGAAGGTGCTGGTGGACGGCGGCATCCGCACCGGTGTGGATGTGTTCAAGGCGCTGGCACTGGGCGCAGACGGCGTTCTGATCTGCCGCCCCTTCGTGACCGCAGTTTACGGCGGCGGCGCAGAGGGCGTGAAGTGCTACATCGATAAGCTGGCCGGGGAACTGGCCGACACCATGCAGATGTGCGGTGCCCATACGCTGGCGGAGATCACCCCGGATATGGTGCGGGTCTGAGCGTTCTATTATAAGTAACAAAAAAGGAGATGCCCTGCAGGGCATCTCCTTTTTTGTTACTTCAAGGTGCCATCCAGCACCTGCTGGTAATACCACGGCTTCGGGGCGTGGAAGGTCTTGCCGCTGAGGAAGGCAAAGTCCGGCTGGGTGAAGCGGGGCATGGTCAGCTCCCATGCGCACAGTGCCTGATACTTCAGCTTCAGCTCCCGGTTGGCGCTGTTGTTGCCGTACTTGCTGTCGCCAAGGATGGGACAGCCGATGCTGGCCATGTGGGCGCGGATCTGGTGGGTGCGGCCGGTGATCAGCTGCACCTTCAGCAGGGCCAGACGGCCGGAGACGGCGATGGTCTCGTACCGGGTTTCCACCTCCTTGGCACCGGGCTGCTTGTCCTCCACGATCTTCACAATGCCGCGGTCGGCATCCTTCAGCAGGTAGCCGCCCAAGGTGGCGTCCGGCGGCATGGGACGGCCAAAGGTGACGCAGAGGTAGGTCTTTTGCACCTCGCGGTTTTTGATGGCAGAAAGGAACAGCTCCTCGGCCTCCGGGGTCTTGGCAATGATCACAAGGCCGCTGGTGCCGGTGTCCAGCCGGTGGCACAAGGCGGGGGTGTACAGGTCGTTCTCCTTGTACTCGCCCTGCTTGTTCAGGTACAGCAGCGCACGGTTCAGCAGAGTATCGTCCTCCGGGCCATCCACCGCAACGCCGGCGGGCTTGTTCACGATCAGGATCTGCGGGCAGTCGTACACCACCTGTGCCGGGGTGCGGGCGTTCTTCCATGCGGGGCCTTCCACCCGGCGGTCGGCGTCCAGCACGTCATCCAGAATGAACAGCTTGATCTCATCGCCCGCCATCACGCGGGTGGAAAGCGGCTGTTTTTTGCCGTTCAGCTTGATCTTGTTTTCCCGCAGCGCCTTGTTCAGGCGGCCGGGGGTCAGGGCGGGGTACTGCTGGGTCAGATAATTGTCCAGCCGGGCGGGGGCAAGACATTTTACTTTTAAAATTTTCACGGGAAATTCCTCTCTATCTTAAAATCAGTCGCAATAGAATGGGTTCTTGATTCGTTTTTATTGTAGCGGAACGGAAACGTTCCGTCAAGCAAGAGAAAGAAGGTTTTCGTATGAGATGGAACCATAAAATAGTGACACTTACTGTGCTTTTGGCTATTGGAATAACAATGGTGGGCTGTGGGGCGTCCAGTTCCACGGCTGGAAGCACAGCGGCTTCCACGGCAAGCACGACATCTTCGGAGGCGCAAAAAACGGAAGTACACCCAATGCAAGGTGTTTTACTGAGTGACCCACTTTCGGATGGCACTTATCACATCAGCTTTGAAAGCGATAAAGTATGGGTCGGTGAACGCAAGAATACCATCAACAATGCTGTTGTATACGACTATGACCGGTACACAGCCGCAGATATTGAAGCATTGAGCGAAGGAGATACCATTATAACACATCTAAACGGGACAGAAGAAATTACAGCCCTAACAGTGGAAAGCGTTGAGAGAGAAAACAACTATGTGACCATCAACGGTGGAATAGAAGAAGGTGGTATTGACTTATGCAAAGAGGATGACCACTACCGGACTCTGACATGGGATGATTTTCCCGCTTATTATGAAGTTGGAGTGGCTAAGCAACTTGTTATGGCAGACGATATCGAACTATCGGACGGTGCAGCAGACTTTGAAGCCGACCCAGTGATCGTAAAGGGAGATCGGACGGTTTGTGATGCAATGAGCAATGAAGAAGATGCTTATGGGTGGAATGCAGGAAACACGACCGTGACCATCCAAAACGGCGAGATAACCCGTGCAGACCGCATCTGGGTGCCGTAAATTTTGCTCAAAACCGTTGACAAACGTTTTGCGTATGCTATAATTTAGCTGTACGCGAAGGGACGCTATGTCTGCTTTGCGGAATGTAAAATTATGACAGATGGCAATGATGGGGTCAGAAATGCACACACCACCGTCCAGAGAGAGCGCCCACGGCTGTAAGGTGCTCCGGTCGGGATCATTTCGCGCCACCCCGGAGCTTCCGGCGAATGCAAACCGGACGCTGCGCAGCGTTAATGCGCCGAAAGCGGCAGGGGACAAGTGATCCTTTGCAATTTGGGTGGTACCACGGAGTTTGATGCACAAGCAGCCTTCGTCCCTTTTGGGATGAGGGCTGTTTTTTGTTTTTTCTCCGTGCCGCCCCTCTGCCATAACAGCATAAAAACGGCGCACAA
>OLXL01001019.1_pt1 | contig 10949 bp, 6 predicted proteins | sample 1673891 | NCBI WGS metagenome assembly OLXL01 (sample SAMEA103958131, study PRJEB25191) | human gut metagenome | reverse complement strand
ATAAAATCAAACTACACGGAAAGGTTGGATGAAAAAATGAAAAGCAAACCTATCAATAAGCTGCTGTCTTTTTCAGAACTACATTATCAAAGGTTTTTAAAGATAATGGAGCTGAACGGAATTAAAACATACAGCAATTGTCTTGCGTTTCTTATAGACAGTGCCTACAATAACATCAAACAAACACCAAACGATGAATGTTTGAAAAACATTCAAGATAACATTGAGAAGCTGCTGACGATTGCAAAAGAAAATAACAGCATGATATATCAGGAACGTGACGGAATTAATACGCTTCTGCACTTCTACGAAGTGCAGGAATTCCACTCAGCTGACAAGCGTCTGAGTGACAGCGAACCGCATGACGTCATGTCACGATCAAATGACAACTACAAGAGCATCGTACATCAGCGCTCAGTTGATAAGGGTGCAGACTCCCTGCAAGACGAACAGAGTGACTAATAATGACACCAGGAATATTTCACAAATGCAAATTCGTATACAAGTGGCGAATAAGCGGTGACGGTGGCAACAAGATATTCGATTTTCTGGACTATATGCTCCGCCCTGAAGCTTTTGAGCCGAACAAACACGCCAACGAAATGGAGTATGTATATTCAGAATTTGTGCCAAACGAGAAAAGTCAGGCTCAAAACATAAAAGCTGAACGCTCATTAGGTGCTTTCACAAGCACACAAGATAGTCTGACTCCTGCCGATATAGACAAGATACGTCAGCTTGAAGCTGTCAGCCGCTCTGAGGGCTGTCCGAAATATGCAGGAGTTATCTCATTTGATAACGCATATCTGCGGCAGAATAATTTCATAGTCGGCAATCAGCTCAACCGCCAGGCACTTATTGAAGCCGCACGAAAAGGCATTAACAAAATGATAGACAAATCAGAAAAGCTGGATGCAAGTAACTGCTACTGGGTCGGCAGCATTCACGTCAATACAGGTAATGTACATATCCATTATCAGCTTCTTGAATATCACCGACTTGAAGATAGGCGCATTACATACAAAAACAAAGGTCAAGACGATATCGAGCAGAAAGCTTTCAACGCTTTGAAAACTGAAATGACGCACTTCATTGACAAAAGTGCCGCCGCTGCTAACCTTACTGAATTTCAAAGAAACGTGCTTGCACCTCATATCAAGTCCGAGTTTGCAGGAAGTATTCAAAAAATAAACGCACTTATCGACAAGATTCCTGATGACCTAAAAAACAGCGGCAAGCAGTGGTGGTATGCAAAACAAAATGATGTGACAAAAAACGAGATTGACAGTTGTATAAGATCTGTCATATCAGAAAATCAAACTTTGCAAATAATGTTTGACACATATCTTCATAAGCTCGACAGCACACAAGCAATGTTCCGAAACAGATACGGACAAAATTCAAGGTGGGCTGAGTATAAAGAACATCAGCTTCACGATCCATCAGGGTTTTACTCCAGAGTAGGAAACTCATTTCTTTCTATCTGCCGTGAATACTACAACACAAAGAATGTCAATTTTGAACCACCTGAGGATCTGCATTCCCATATAGATCTTGATAATACTTCTTACTTTCCAAAAACGAAAACGTATCTGTCCGAAAAAGAAAGCGAAGGCTTTTCTGAGAAAAATGAGCCTGACTACAACAACGGTATTTTCTCGCAGAAATCAAAAGTGTATCTGTCTGAAAATAAAAAAGATGATTTTGAGTATGCTATGCCTTATGACTCTTTAGAATACTCTGATATCCCTGATGATTTGGAAATGTACCTATCTTCAAGAAATTATGACGAGTTGTATGAACCAAATGCTCCTGACTACAGCACGGATATTTTTCCGCAAGAGTTTGAAGCGTATCTGTCTGAAAATGATAAAAGCGATCAGGCAGTGGAACGTCTACGCATAGATTGGAGCAAGAACTATAAGCTTGCCCTCGACTATATGTACGGAAATGAACAGAACAAATCAGCAGTCATAAAGAAAGACCCCGAAAAAGCTTTTGAAATACTATCAATAGAAAGCAAAAGCGGAAATATTCTCGCAACATATGACATAGGCAAGCTTTATGACAGCCAAATGCTAAAATCCAATGACGGCGATGCATTAAGTCAGCAATATTACAGCAAAGCCTTTGAAGATTTTCACAAGCTGCTGTCCATAGTAAGCATGAGTGATGACAAACGTGATAATTGGACAAAGTCCTATCTCAACTATCGCATAGGTAAAATGTATGAATATGGGCTTGGCGTTACTCAAGACTATAACTCAGCCATAGAGCATTATAAGCTGTCTGAAAACAAATATGCTTATAATGCTCTTGGAAACATATACAAATACGGCTCTGGTGTTGAAACAGACTATGCCAAAGCATTTGACTATTATATGCGCTCACTAAGCAGCAAAGGCGGAATGCCGTTCGCAAGTTATGCCGTAGGACAAGCTTATGAACTGGGACAAGGAGTAGAAAAAGACCTATCAAGTGCGCATAATTTTTACGCTGAAGCTTTAAAAGGTTTAGAGAAAGTATTCACTAAAAACCATGACGATAATATCAGCTACAAGATAGGTATGATGTATCTGAATGGCAATGGAACGGATATAGACCTTGAATGTGCTGAAAAATATCTGCTGCTCTCGGCGGACTCCAATAACTATAAAGCACAATATATGCTCGGTAAGCTCTATCAGAGCGACAGCAAAAAAGATCTTCAAAAGGCTGAAAAAATTCTGATAAAGGGTGCTGAAAACGCACAGGATAAAACAGGATTGTGTGAATATAGTCTTGGCAAGCTGTATCTTTCACAAGAGAGATATGACAAGGCGGCATCATACTTAGAACGTTCAGCAGCAAAAGATAATTACTATGCAGCATACACTCTCGGAAAACTGTATCAAGAGCAATTTAACGATAATACACAGGCTGAGAAATACCTTCTTCAAGCTGCCGATCACAAAGACGATACTATAGGTATAGCAGCTTATCGCCTCGGCAAGCTGTATTTAGCTCAAGAAAAATCCACAGATGCTGCTGCGTACCTTCAACGATCTGCGGCAAAAGACAACTATTTCGCCGCCTATGCTCTCGGAAAACTGTATCAAGAGCAATTTAACGATAATACACAGGCTGAGAAATACCTTCTTCAAGCTGCCGATCACAAAGACGATACTATGGGTATAGCAGCTTATCGCCTCGGCAAGCTGTATCTGTCTGAAAATAACAGACGAAAAGCATTGCAGTATTTCACGAATGCCGCTGACAAAGATAGCATACCTGGAATGTATGCTGCAGGAAAAATTCTTCTTGACAGCAAAAAAACAACAGAAGTTTCAAAAGGGATACGCTATCTTTCATCAGCCGCAGATAAAGACTTTGAGCCTGCGATATACACTCTGGGCAAATATTATAGCTCATTCAATAATACAAAAGCTAAAGAATACCTTAAGCGTTCTGCGTTTGAATACAACGATCCAAATGCCCAGTATATACTTGGCAAAGTGTATCTGTCTGAAAACAAGCACAAAATGGCTGAGGATTGCTTCCGCAGATGTGCTTTAAACGGCAATGACAGCGGTCAGCTCGCATACGGATTAATGCTGCTCCGTGACGGTCAGAACAAGGCTGCATTTCAATGGCTGAGAAAGTCAGCACGCTCAGGCAATGACATTGCTAAAAAGATAATAAGCGGCAAAAAAACAGATATACCATTTGAATTCAGACTGGCAGGCTGTATGCAGGTTCAGAGGACACTTCTTCATAAATCATCAAATATGCTGCGTAAAGCATTAAAATCAGAGGAGGCAAAGACAGCACGTCTTATGCGAGAATTTGAGATCGAGCAGGAAATGGCGAAAGCCAAGGAAAAAAGCCGCAGCGTTTGACAGGAGGAAATTATATGTATATAGACAAAATAAAACGTATACTCAATGCTGCTATAGCAAAAATACTATGTGTGTTCGGCTGGATCTATGATCAGGCTATGCGTGTTCTTAATGCAGTAAACAAAACACCTATTGAAAAAGACAAAGACCGCAGAAACATCAGAGTAAAGCAGTTTGCCATTGCAACATCGGTAGTCTACATTATCATTAACAGCATTTTCATCTATGTTATAAAGTCATTGAGAAGTATAAGCGCCGTCAATGGCAGTGCAGATTATTCAAGAACGCACTTTATGCCGTGGAATATCATTGTTCCACCCGGATTTATGATGTTCATTTTTGAGATAATTCTTTCTCTTATAGTTGGTCTGGGAATAACGGTAAAACTGCATACACTCTACCGAATGAAAAATGACAGCAAGAACGTTAAGGGTGACAACAAGTTTATGGAGGACAACGAACTGTTAGATCATTTTCTGGCAGTGCCTATGGATAACATCACTTCAGCAGAAAAGGCAGGAATGCTCATAGGAGAAAGCAACGGCGTCTACTACATCGAACCGGGCACATACAACACAATGACCGTAGGTGCTCCACGTTCCGGCAAGGGTGAATGCTACGTGCTGCCAAGCCTGAGGCTTATGGCGAATGCAAAAGAAAAGCCCTCTGTTATCGTTAATGATATGAAAGGCGAGCTGCTTGAACTGACCTATAAGGAATTTGCCAGAAACGGCTACAAGATAGTTACTCTTAACCTTATCGATACTGACCGTTCGGACTGTTGGAACCCTCTTCAGCTTATTATTGACGAGTACCTCACAGCTAAACACGGCAACAATGACTTGTCGCAGACTTCAAAGCTCGTCAGCTCATTCGCTCACTGCCTTACAGACGATACCCAGAGCGAGGCTATATGGACAGACTCCGCAAGGTCGCTGCTCAGTGCCCTTATATACTATTTCTTAGATAAAGGCTATGAGAAAAATGATATGTCCTGCGTTAATATGTTCAGTATCACAACATTCTTTACTGAATTTGGAATTTACAATACTGTTATCGAGGACGAAAGCGGCAACAAGAAAGAAGTCAACGCACTTGATGAGCTTTTCAACGCACTGCCTGTGGGCTGTCTTGCAAGAACATCTTACTCTACGTCAAAGTTTTCTCAAGGCGAAACACGTTCATCGATATATACTGTACTTTCGGGTGACCTTGAGATATTTATGACAGATATGGGTGTGCAAAAACTCACATCGAAAAGTGAGATAAAGTTCAATGATCTTATAGATATCGACAGACCCTGCATTATATATATGCTCGTTCCATATGAGGAAAAATCACGATACGTTATCGCCTCGATGTTCGCAGATCAGTCATTTTTGTATCTCGCAAAACAGGCAAGAAAGTTTCCGGACGGAAAGCTGCCAAGGAAAATAGAGTATATGTATGACGAGTTCGGACAAATGACTAAGCTGCCTGACCTCAGCAGTAAAATGAATGCCTCACCCGGTGCTAACATTCTTTTCAATCTATTTCTTCAGGACTACGGACAGCTTAAGAAATATGAAAAAGAAGAAGATGGCATCAAAGGCGGCTGTAACATTCAGATATACATATTATCTCTTAATGGCAATACAAACAAAGCGTTTTCTGAAATGATAGGCAATGAAACAGTAAACTATTTGACATTCAGCGGCAGCCTGTACGGATTTTTAGATCACCAAGGTGAACGAGTTGACAGCAAGGCGCTGCTCGATACAACACAGCTCTCAAAGCTGCCGTTCGGCACTGCTATTGTCAAAAAAATGCGATGTGAACCAATAAAGACCAATATTACGCCATATCATCTGCTACCTAACAAAATGCCACGCATACCTATAGACGAGCTGCCGATAAAATCTCGCAACATTGACCTTTCCGCAGCAATGTATCCATATGACGAGCTTTGGGACAGTCTGGGCGTAATAGGTTATCAATACAGATTAGACAGCCTCAAAAAGACTGCTGAACGTGCTATGAATGACTACTATATGCAGCTAGGCAAGATAGACCAAATAAAGTCAGACGGCAGCACTGTGTCCGAAAGTATGTATAAGGCTGCACTTGAACTTGAGAAAAATGCCGGTGCGGCTCAACGGCAAGTCATAGAATATCAGCAACAGGTACAAAAGCTCAATGAGTTTCGTGCAAACGAGGCACGAAAGATCTTTGCAGAGGCATATGGAACAAGCGGCTCAGACGAAGAAGATGATTACACCGATCAGGACGAGCTCTATTTCCCAGGAGAATACCCGGACGATGGTCCGTATGTCGATATCACCGCCCTGCTATATAAGATCAACGGACTTGTAGGCAGCGAGCTTGGAGGATTTCTTTCAGATCAGAACTATGCCGCTGCAAGGGGCTACATAAAGAAAATACAGAAACGTCCTGATATACGCAGCAATTTTGTTGCCGATGAATGGACGGCACTGGAACAATACATAAATAACGAGGAATTGAAAAATGCGAATACCTAACAGCTTTGTTACACGTTTTACACAGGCATCAGACTTGAAGCTTGCCTGTGTATTCTATAGTCTTATCCACAAGAATACAAAAAGAAATCTGCTTGGCTATGAGATCACAGTCAAGCAGACGACTCTTGTGTCACTATGCGGCTTTTCGGCATCCACTGTCAAGCGTGCGGTAAGCTCACTGCTCAAAAGTGGGTTTATCAAGTCCCAGAAGCGCCAGACAAATGCTCCCGGAAAGCTTGGCACATATACATACACTATTGATGTCGTATCTACAGCTTCTAAATATTTCACCATGGATAAAAAGCTCATAAGCAGATTGAATGGAAATGAATTCAGAGTTTATGCAATGTGCTGTAAGCTGGCTGACAGCTCGCACAAGAGCTTTTTCCAAAGCTATAATGATCTATCTCAGCTTCTGGGCATGAGCCGTCAGGACGTTCTCAGGACGATAGAAAAGCTTGTAAAAGGTAAGTTCATTCGTAAAAAGAAAATCAGAACTCGTGTAGGTGATTTTACAGACAACACATATACTGTCTGCATATATGTTCCTCACAGCAGAATAAAAAAAGCCCCCCGCCGCTCAAGCAGGAGGCAGAGCATTCATTGTTATACAATGAACACAACCATCAAAAACACAAGTTCATTGTATAACAAAAAATCGGATTTGTCAATAGGTTTTAAGAAAAAAATTCGGCTTTCGGAGATTTTTTTCTTAAAAAGGGGTAGTGGGTAAAATGAACTGTCTATAACTGACCCATTCTTGATTATCTGTCTGAAAACAGATATTTGATGTTTCTGTATCTATACTTGAATTATTTTTTTTAGAATATGCACGCTTTTTATCAAATTTTGCCTTCTTTTTCAGACAGATATTGCTTTGCTGCTGTAAAAATCTCTGCTTTTGTTGTAATATATTATATATTCTAAAAACAAAGGGGATCATTATGACAACTATCGAAGAATTAATCAGCGAAAAGAAAGAGCTTGAAAGGCTTGTGGTAAAGCTTGCTGCGGAAAATCAGCAGCTCAAAGACGAGATTTCTGAGAAAAAGGCAAATGACATTCTGTTTGCAGATCTGATCGAGCAATGGCTCAAAAGCCGAAAGATGGCGGTAAAAATCAACACCTATGAGGCATATCGTTCACAGGTGTATGTGCACATCGTGCCATACTTTCGCAGCAAGAATACAATGCTTTCACAGCTCACGCCCGGTATGCTTGAGGAATATTATCTAGTCAAATACAACGCCGGTCTATCCGGCTTAACGATACGAAAACATCACTCAAACATCAAAATGGCACTTAGCTATGCGGTCAAGAACGGTTTGACAGACCACAATGCAGCCTTGCTTGCGGAGCTTCCCTGCACTGACCGTTACTGTGGAAATTTCATAAGTACAGATCAATTTGAAATAATTCTTAACAAGGTCAAAAATACTGACCTCTACACGCCTGTGTTTCTAGCAGGAACTATGGGACTCAGACGCAGCGAGGTTCTGGGACTGCGTTGGTCAGACATAAACTTTGAAACGCAGACTATGTGCATACAGCATACTGTAGTCAAATGCATTAAAGATCACAAGATAACTTTGGTGTTTTCAGACGTTCCAAAAACCAGAGCAAGCCGCAGAACCTTGCCTCTCCCCTCAGGCGTGCTCAGATACCTCAAGGAGCTTAGGCGCAGGCAGTGCGATAACTACACGGCTCATCGTGACAAGTATTCACGAGAATATCTTAAATACATATGCGTTGACGATATGGGGCTGATCGTCAAGCCCGACGATCTGTCTGTTGGTTTCGGCAGGATAATGGCAGAAATGAATTTCCGCTGCCGTTTCCACGATCTTCGCCACACCTGTGCGTCACTGCTTGTTCAGCACGGCGTTGAGCTAAAGTCCGTGTCGGTCTGGCTCGGTCACAGCAGCATAGCTGTCACCAGCGATATATACACGCACCTTACATATCGTGAAAAGCTGAAAGTCGCTGAAACGATCGATGAGTATATGAAAGATGTCAATGTGTCACCGTGACACATTAGATAATCAGTTTAGCTATAATACGTGTTGACAAAACACGTGCAATGTGATATGATAATTATAGGATATATTCAATATCGAAAGAAGAATAATATGACAAATTTCAATGATTTTCTTAATGCACAACTAACTGATCCTGAGCTTAATGCAGAATATAATTCTATAGAGCCTGAATTTGCAGTAGTTCAAGCGTTAATTGACGTCCGTAAAAAGAAAGGTATAACTCAGCAGCAACTTGCCCACCTTTCAGGTATTGCACAAGGTGATATAAGCAAAATTGAAAATGGAAATGCAAACCCGTCTATAAAAACACTTCAAAGGCTTGCCGCTGCTATGGATAAAAAACTTAAAATTGAATTTGTATAAAATAAAAATCCTTGGTGTGTCACAATGACACACTGTCTAGTGACACAAAAACGGAGTGATTTTAATGTCCAAAAATAAACTTGTTTCTCCTGTTCTCAAATGGGTGGGAGGAAAAAGGCAGCTGTTGCCCTCTATAAAGCTCATGCTACCTAAAAGGATAACCTCGTATTGTGAGCCTTTTGTTGGTGGCGGTGCTGTTTTGTTTGATCTGCAGCCTAAAAAAGCAATAGTCAACGACATTAACATCGATCTCATTCATGTATATACTGTTATAAGAGATGATGTTGACGCTCTTATCGAAATACTTGAAACCTATCCGAATGAGGAAAGTTTCTACTATGAGCTTCGTAATATTGATCGTGATAAATCAAAATACGATAGGCTTAGTGACATCGAAAAAGCGGCAAGGGTTATTTTTCTCAATAAAACTTGTTATAATGGTTTATATCGTGTAAACAATGCAGGAGAATTTAATAGTCCTTTTGGAAAATACAAAAATCCAAATATCGTTAATGCTCCTGTTTTGAAAGCCGTAAGTAATTATTTTAACTCTGCTGAGATAACATTCAGTTCAAACGATTTTGCATTATCACTTGAACAAGTACGGAGAGGAACGTTCGTATATCTTGATCCGCCATATGATCCAATATCAGATACCTCTAGCTTTACTGGTTATTCAAAAGGCGGTTTTAGCAGAGAACAACAGATTAAACTTCGTGAGTGCTGTGATATGCTTAATGAACGTGGTGTAAAATTCATGTTGTCAAATTCTTCAACTGAATTTATAAGAGAACAATATTCTGATTATCATATAACAACTGTACAAGCCAAAAGGGCAATCAACTCAGTTGCAAGCAAACGTGGAGATGTTGACGAGGTAATAATAACAAACTATGAATGACACAGATAAACTTGAACATGAAACCAGGAATGACGCAGCATGGCATTTATTATTTGAAAAATACGATATTCTACATCAAATAGAACAAGAAGGGTGTTTTCAAATATCTGCTACACAAATTAAAGAGTTTCGTGAGCCACGGTTAATGGCAAAATTTGATCACATTATCAATTTGCCTAAATTATTCAAACAAAATAAGCTCTCCATACTTCCTATTACTCGTGGTGATTATATCATTTCTCATTTTGATGCGTATCATAAATTCGAGCCTATGTCACCCGAAGTAACAAGAATAAGCTTACCATACTACATTCAAAGTTTAGATGTAGACTCTATCACCAGTGAAGCAGTTGCTTTAAATTGTGCTTATGTGTCGGGCATAATAGCAGACTTTCTAGAAGATGAGCAACTTGTTCCAACTGTAAGTGGCAGAATGGGATCTGGTAACTTCAATTTTGAGATCAAAGATGTTCTATGCAATGACAAAAGAAACATTGAAGTACATAATTCTCAAATAGAGATAGATGCAGGATATGAGGGATTACAAAAGCTTGCACTAATTGAGGCAAAGCGAGATTTGTCGAAAGATTTTCTTGTAAGACAGCTCTACTACCCTTTCAGGACGTGGAAAGATCGTGTAAACAAAGATGTCAAACCAATTTTCCTTGTGTATTCCAATGGCATATTTCATTTATATGAATATCAATTTTCTGATCCAATGGAATATAGTTCACTGACACTTGTCAAGCAGAAAAATTATTCTGTGGAGGAAGATATGACTATTACATCTGAGGAAATCAATCAATTACTTGACAGTGTACCGATAATTGATGAGCCTGAAATATCATTTCCACAAGCAGACAGTTTTGAACGAGTAATAAATCTATGCGAATTATTAAACGAACACCCTATGACAAAAGATAATATTACAATTAATTACGCATTTGACGAAAGGCAAACAAATTATTATACCGACGCTGCTCGCTATCTTGGGTTAGTTGACAAGCAAAGGAATGATAGCATTACATTTTTCTTAACGTCAAAAGGAAAAAACATTTTAAAACTCAGCTACAAACAAAGGCAATTAGCTTTTTGTGAAGCTATATTATCACATAAGGTTTTTTCAGAAACTCTTAATTTATGGTTTAGTCAGGGAGAAATCAACAAGCATGAAATTGTTGCAATAATGAAACAGTGTAACCTATATAAAGTGAAAAGTGACGAAACATATTATCGTAGGGCTTCAACA
>OLXL01001018.1_pt1 | contig 10952 bp, 10 predicted proteins | sample 1673891 | NCBI WGS metagenome assembly OLXL01 (sample SAMEA103958131, study PRJEB25191) | human gut metagenome | reverse complement strand
CGCCGTATTTCTTGGGCTTTATGGGCAGAAGGCGGAGTATGGGCTTGTCGCCCGCCGCGGCTTTCGCCTGCTCCATTGCCTGCTTTTCTATTACGAGTGGTATTATTCTGGTGCCGCAGAGCTTATCTCCCGCCTTTACGGGGAAGCCCGATGAGCGCGTCGCTATCATCATTCGGCCTAAGGAATTCACCTCCCTGAGCTTTTGGAGATCCGCTATGAACAGCCCGTCTATATCCGCTATCAGCTCTATCTTGCCCTCCTTGGGCTCCGTGGGGTGCATATTTTCCCCCATACATATATCCCGGAGTATCTCCGCCGCGTCGTTTTCATGCAGGGTATTTTCGTCGTTCTCCCATACGTAGAGGTGCTCCTTGCCTACGCTGAGCAGCACGGGGATATCTTCTTGTCGGACTATGTGTCCCTTGCGGAACACCGCGTCCTTTGTAACTCCTTTTATTATCTGGGTTATGTCGTGGCACAGCACGCAGCCCACGGCGTTCTCTGTTCTGACAAGCTTCATGTGTTTCTTCCTCTGACATCGTGTTTTCGTTATTCTCACCTATAAATAACGCATAATCAAATTATACACCAAGCGTTTGGGATTTGCAAGTATATCAGTTGTATTCGACTATGGGCCGTGCTACAATTGAATATAATAATAATCTCCGGGGTGCCTGAATGACAGACAGTTTTGGCCGCAATATCAACTATCTTCGCGTATCCTTGACGGACAGGTGCAACCTGCGCTGCCGCTACTGCATGCCGGAAAAGGGCATTGACAAAAAATCCCACAGGGATATCCTCAGCCTCGAGGATATATATGAGATAATCCAGACCGCCGTAGAAATGGGCTTCAGCAAGGTACGCCTTACAGGGGGCGAGCCTCTGGTGCGGAAGGGCGTAATCGAACTTTGCCGCAGCATAAGCGGGCTTTCCGGAGTGAAGGATTTTGCCATGACCACCAACGGCCTGCTGCTGCCGGAGATGGCAAGGGAGCTTAAGGCCGCAGGATTGAAGCGGCTGAACATAAGCCTCGACACTCTGGATCCCGATAGGTATCATCAAATAACCAGGATAGGCAGCCTTGACGACGCCCTCGCCGGCATAGCCGCCGCGGAGGAGGCCGGCTTTACAAATATCAAGCTGAACACAGTTCTCATAGGCGGCTTTAACGACTGCGAAATACCCCGCCTTGTAGAGCTTACCAAGCAAAAGCCCTATCAGGTGCGCTTCATAGAGCTCATGCCCATTGGCCATACTTACCCATTTGACAGGGAAGCGTATTTGCCCATGCGCACCGTTCTGGAGAGAGTTCCGGAGCTTGAGCCCGTTCAGAGCGACGGCGGCGTAGCCCGGCTTTACAGGCTGCCCGGCGCAAAGGGCACGGTAGGGCTGATAAGCCCCCTCAGCGACCACTTTTGCTCCGGCTGCAACAGGCTGAGGCTTACGGCGGACGGCTGCCTCAAGCCCTGCCTGCACTCTGCCGAGGAGATACCCCTAAGGGGACTTCACGGCGATGCGCTGAAGGAGCGGATAGAATTTGCCGTATCCCGCAAGCCGGAGCGCCACTGCGCCCTTTCCTATTCTGACAGATCCGGGTCTGCCCGCGACATGAACCGTATAGGAGGATAACATGGAATTCACCCACTTTAACCATCAGGGCCGGGCCCGCATGGTAGACGTGTCCGAAAAGGCGGATACCCTCCGCACCGCCACAGCCAGAGCCCGTGTGCTTCTCAATGCCGATACCTACGCACTCGTAAAGTCCGGCGGCATAAAAAAGGGGGATGTGCTCACCACCGCACAGATAGCCGGCATAATGGGCGCAAAACGCACCCCGGACGTTATACCCATGTGCCATCCCATAGCCCTGACCGGCGCAGACATAAGCTTTGAGCTGGACGACGAAAACCACACAATAGACATATTCGCCACGACGAAATGCACGGGCCCCACAGGCGTTGAGATGGAGGCCATGACGGCAGCAAGCATAGCCGCCCTGACGGTTTACGATATGTGCAAGGCGGCGCAGCGGGATATAATTATTGAAAGCATTTGCCTATTGCGCAAGGCGGGGGGAAAATCCGGTGAGTTCAGGAGGAAGGAATAATATGGAAAACCGTTACACCGCGGCAGTGATAACCGTAAGCGACAAGGGCTTTGCCGGGCTCAGGGAGGATACCTCCGGACCGGCCCTCGTCAAGCTGCTCAGAGAGGACGGCTACGAAGTCATAAGCACCTCTCTCGTACCGGACGACATGGAAAAGATAATGACCGAGCTCACCATATGCGCCGACAGGCTAAGTCCCTGCCTTATCGTCACCACCGGCGGCACAGGCTTCTCCAAGCGAGACATCACCCCCGAGGCCACAAAGGCCGTCATACAGCGAGAGGTCCCCGGCATACCCGAGGCCATGCGGGCCGAATCCATGCGCATAACTCCCCGGGGCTGCCTTTCAAGGGAGGCTGCGGGAATTCGGGGGGATACTCTTATAATCAACTGCCCCGGCAGCGAAAAGGCGGCCCGCGAATGCCTTACTGCGGTGCTGCCCGCCCTGAAGCACGGCATACAGATACTGCGCGGCTGGTCGGGGGAATGCTCTTCCCACAACGGCCATGAGCATAAGGAGCGTCATCAGAATGGCTAAGATACTGGCAGTCTGCATATCCGAAAAGAAGGGCACACAGAAGCACGAGGTGCCGGAAATACAGCTCAAAGTGGACCACGGCATAGTGGGCGACGCCCATGCCGGCAACTGGCATCGCCAGGTGAGCCTGCTGGGCGCCGAGAGCGCAGCCAAGTTGCAGGAGAAGATAAGCTTCAGGCTCACCCCCGGCGCATTCGCCGAAAACATACTCTCCGAAGGCATATGTCTCTATGAGCTGCCGGTGGGAACGAGGCTCAGGCTAGGCCCAGATGCCATATGCGAGGTTACCCAGATAGGCAAGGAGTGCCATTATGACTGCGCCATACGCAAGGCGGCAGGGGACTGCGTCATGCCGCGGGAGGGCATATTCGTAAAGGTGCTCAAGGAGGGCTCCGTAAGGCCCGGGGACGAACTGGAGATAATAAAGTAAGTCAAAGGGGGCCGTATGGCCCCCTTTCAGTTTGTCAAAAAACCCCGGGGTTGATAAGGGGCCGCAGCCCCTTATGTTTAATCCGGCTCTGACGACATGTGCGTCAGAACGGATGAAAACCCATAGGTTTTCGTACTTTGCGGGTTTTGCCGCCCGGGAGCTAATGCGAGAGGCAAAACCCGTAAAAGCTCGAAAAAGTGGCGTTCAGCCACTTTTTCGACAGTCACAAAGGGGGCCGTATGGCCCCCTTTGTTTCTGTTCCAGCTAAAACAGATGATAATACCTGCGTACAGTACCATACCAGCTTGCCGTGGGCCAGCCAGGGCAGTCTCGTCTGCATATCCCATTCGGGATACAGCCGCTTCATAAAGATGCTGTCACTTGTAATTATGTTGCCGCAGCCCTGGCAGACGTAAAATTTAAGCTTTTTCATATTCCCTCCGTTAGCATCCTTAGGAGCTATATCGCCAATGATAAGGCTTTCCAGTTCCGCCCCCAGCAACGCCGAAAGTCGGGGCAGCAGTGATATATCCGGGCAGCCCGGTCCCGCGTGTACTTATGCGGGGGATACTTTTTGAAATCTGATTATTCTATTGCGAAAAGTTTTTATTCCTCAAAGCTGCGGACGGAAGTACTTCTGTTACTTCCGCCCGCTTTTCTTATTCATTCTATTTTTTTGAATACCAATCTGTTACAATCTGTCTCCCTCAGGACATCCGATACCGTATGATCTGAACTATCTGCTCCATTCGAACCGTAATGACCGTATCAACAGCCCGGAAGGGTTCTCCGCTCTTCTCGATTGCGGCGAGCAGCTCCGGATATTCATAGACCGCTCCCTCAGATTCACCCTGCAGATCCGCCTGATCTTCAAAGGTACAGTCCTTCGACAGGGACAGCGTCAGGCTTCCCAAATCATAGTACAGGGGCTGCCCATCGCTCCCATTGGTTCGATAAATGCCATCATCTTCCACAAGATCTACGCCGCCTGCTTCTGTACCGCCGTTAATATGAACCGTTCCGTCTTCCCTGGTAATACTTCCTATGGCAACAGGCTGCTGGCAGATCTGTATCCGGCCGCCTTGTTTTAAATTATCAATTTCTTCCATCTCGTAGCGGTCATAATCATAAATCTCCGCAGTCAGGGTATAACCATCCTCTGTTTTCTTCAGATCCGCTGCTGAAAATGCAACCGCGTATCCTCCGTCTGCCACGGCGCTTTCAGCGCTTTCCAGAGGGTACAACGGCATGGTGTATCCAAGATTTTCCACAATAGTCTGTGCTGTATCCAAAAGCTGAAGGGCATTATTTCCCCCGGAAATGCACCACTGTACGCCGGCCCCGAATGCATACCAGCCAACCCAAGCCGCATCATCCGACTGCCGCAGCTGTACAGAAATATCTTCGCCGCTCCAGTCCTCGCTCTTCGCCCATTCATAATTAAGCCCGGAAATATCCTGAACCGTGTTTGATTTCAGTGCGCGGCAGGAATACTCTGTTCCGTTCTGTTCAAAATCCACTTCTGCCATTTTTGCGGAATCCTTCCCCATATCAATGATGTAGTAGGATGGATTCTCGGCGTCCTTCGGAAGCGGCACCGAATACCCCAAATGCTGAATTTCCTCCGCGCTGGCACTTGTTACGGGATTCGGCATTTGCAAGGATTCAGCCTTTTTCCTTTGCGTCAGTGTAACCGCCGTTATCACCAGCACCAAGCAGGCCGCCACTGCCCCAATGCGATAGATGAATGTGTATTTTCTGCGGTAGGGCTTCTGTGCCTCTTCCAAGAGTTCATTATCTACCGCCTGCATCCATAATTTAAAACGGTTCTGTTTCATTGCGATATTCCTTCCTTTTCCAGTTCTTTACGAAGCTTGTTTCTGGTACGGAACAGAGAAGATTTCACCATCGATTCACTCATGTGGCATGCTTTTGCCAATTCACGAATGCTTTCCCCGTACCAGTAACGCCGTAGAAATAACGTTCGTGCTTCTAACGTCTGTTTTCTCAGAAAGCTATTTAGTACCCGGTTGATTTCCGCACTGTCCAGTTCTGCTTCCGATTCCCCGGTTTTCGCAGTCAGCCATGGCTCCAATTGCTCAAAAGCCTCGGTCAAGGCGGTATTTCTCTGATCCGCTGTATTATAGTCATAACGATCCAGGGCCAGATTTCTGGTAATCCGGGCCAGAAATGCTTTCAGAGAATCCGGTTTCTCGGGCGGAATGGCGTTCCATGCATGTAAATAGGTGTCATTTACACATTCTTCTGCATCTCTCGGATCTGATAAAATCCTCCGGGCAACACTGATACAGAGTGATCCATATTTTTGTCTGGTATAAGTGATAGCCTTTTCCGACCGCTTAAAGAAAAGTCGGACGATCTGCTGATCTTCCGGCAGGTTCTGCTGCGTCATTGATTTTAAGTCTGTATGTTCCATGTCAGGTTCCTCCGGTTATTGAAGCTGCTTCACCCTATATGACGGTTTTTCATATCCTTTCGTTGCATGATTTAAAAGCTATCAGAAAAAGATTTAAAAAGCCCTTCTATTACAAAAGAGGCGGATATTTCCGCCCCTTCGATTTAAAGCCTTATTATTTCCCGGCATTCCTGTTCATGATGGCCACCAGCGCCCATATGGCGCAGATCACGGCAAACACGCCGAGAACGCCCTTGCCCAGCACCGGCAGCACGTTTACCAAAGCCTGAGGGTCAAAATGCAGATCAAACATACTTCTTCCTCCTTTACATGCCCGCTATGACGTTCTCTATGAGGGTTATGACCAATCCGCCGGCTATTACCGATGCTATCTGGCCGCTGACATTTGCGCCTGCAGCGTGCATCAGCAGGAAGTTGCCCTGATCCTCCTCGCGCCCCATCTTATGCACTACCCTGCTGGACATGGGGAATGCCGATATGCCGGCTGCACCTATCATGGGGTTGATCTTGTTCTTGGAGAACAGGTTCAGCACCTTGGCGAACATCACGCCGCCCACCGTGTCGAATATAAACGCAACAAGACCCAGCGCCAGTATCACCAGCGTCTCAAGGGTGACAAACATCTCAGCCTTCATGCGGAAGGAAACGGACAGGCCCAGCACAAGTGTGATGAGATTTGCAAGATCCTTTTGCGCGGTCTCTGACAGGCTGCCAAGCACGCCGCATTCACGTATAAGGTTGCCAAACATCAGGAAGCCTATAAGCTCCGCGCTCTTGGGGGCTATGGTGCCTGCTATGACTGTAACGGATATAGGGAACAGTATGCGGGTGGTCTGAGACACCGCCTTGGGATTGTAGGGCATGCGTATGCGCCGCTCCTTTTGTGTGGTGCAGAGCTTTATCACAGGCGGCTGGACTATGGGCACCAGCGCCATGTAGCTGTATGCCGCCACCATTATGGCTCCCTGATAGTTGGACTTGAAGTAGTTCGCCACATATATGCTGGTGGGACCGTCCGCAGCACCTATTATGGCTATGCTTGCGGCGTCCTTCAGCTCAAAGCCCAGCAGCACCGCCATTCCAAGAGTAAAGAATATGCCAAACTGAGCAGCCGCGCCGAAGAGCATCATCTTTGGGTTGGAAAGCAAAGGCCCAAAGTCTATCATGGCGCCTATGCCTATGAACAGCAGCAGCGGGAAAAGCTCGGTCGCTATGCCCGCGTTGAACATCGTCTCTATGGCCTCGGTATTCACAAAGGGCAGATTTACGAGTATCGCCCCAAAGCCCATGGGCAAGAGCAGCGCGGGCTCCATCTCCCGCTTTATCGCGCACCATATAAGGGCGCAGCCTATTACGATCATAACTCCCTGCTGCCAGGTAAAGTTCAGCACATTCCCGAAAAGCTCATTGAAAAGCTGCATCGGCGTTCCTCCTTAGTCGTTTTGTTTTATAAGTAACACTTATAGTTGCCGGACTTGTTATTACTTTTCGCAAAAATGGGCATAAGCCAATTTTTCCAGCATTCACCTATATAAAATGCCTGTTTTGCGCGAAAGTCAACCATAACCCCTTCCTATATCACAACTTTTAGCATTATATTCTATGGAAGTTCTTTTGTAAACAGTAATTATGCATTTTCTTAAATATTATTCCGTTAAAATACCGCCATAGTCCTGCAAAAGTTATAATGCATAACATTATTGCATAATTATGCTGCATATTAGCTTAAAAAATGCATTTCCGGACGTGTTTATGCACATTTTATCAAAAAAATTTATATTTTTGCATTTTAGGTATTTACAAACCGGATTTTGCGTGTATAATAAATCATGTGCTCCGCAAGAGAGCACCGCTGAATAAGTAAAATAAATTTTTTAAAATTGGAGGATACATTCAATGAAGAAACTGTTTGCGCTGGCCCTCGCGGCCCTGATGGTACTGTCCATGGCGGCCTGCTCCGCACCCGCCGCAGAGGAAACCGCCGCCCCCGCTACCGAGGCTCCTGCCGCCGAAGCTGCCGAAGCCCCCGCCGAGGAAGGCCCCGTAATGAAGAAGATCAAGGAAAGCGGCAAGCTGGTTGTAGGCACCGAAGCCCAGTACGCCCCCTATGAGTTCAAGGATCTGGACGCCAACTTCGCAGGCTGCGATATGTGGCTCGCACAACAGATAGCCGATGCCCTGGGCGCAGAGCTCGAGGTAGTCGATATGAGCTTTGACGGCATAATCCCCGCCGTTCAGTCCAGCCAGGTGGATATAGGCATAGCCGCCTTCACCGTTACCGAGGAGAGGGCACAGGTCATCGACTTCTCCGAAGTATATGAGAAGAGCCCCCAGGCCGTTATAGTAAAGAAGGGCAACGAAGCCACCTACTCCACCAAGGAGAGCTTCGCAGGCCAGAAGGTGGGCGCACAGAAGGGTACCGTGCAGTCCCTGCTCATCAAGAACGTGCTGAGCGACAGCGAGCTGTTTGAGCTTGACAAGTACCCTGAGCTGGGCATGGAGGTTGCCGCCGGCAACATCGCCGCTCTGGTAGTTGACTCCGCAGTCGCTGACGCCCTCATCAAGAGCAATCCCGAGCTGGCTCTGGCAGCCTTTGAGTTTGACCCCAACGAGGTAAACTACGGCAAGGCCGCCGTCATCGCAAAGGGCAACGAGGACTTCGTAGCCGCGGTAAACGAAGTGATTACCAAGGTCGCCTCTGACGGTTCCTTCCAGAAGGCATATGACGACGCGGTAGCCCTCGCGGACTCCATGGGTCTTGAGATGGACTAAAGTCCGGAAAAGCTCACCATACCGGCCGTGCCCGAGGCCTGACCGCCCCGGGTTCGGCTTTTCCAGTTTAGCAAGCTAAAAAGAAAGGCGGCTCGCACTAATGGCAGCACTTATAGCATTTCTGACACGGATGTGGACCCTGTTCACAAGATATAATACCTTCTTTGCAGAGGGCATAAAGAACACCCTCATCATCGCCTTTTTCTCCGTGCTGCTCGGCACAGTATTCGGTACCCTCATGGCGATGCTCCGCATGAGCAAGGTAAAGCCCCTGCGCTACCTTGCCACCGCATACATCGAGTTCATACGCGGCACCCCGCTTATGGTTCAGCTCATGTTCATATTCTACGGTCTGCCCATGACCGGCATAAAGCTGCCGGATATATCCTGGATACCCAACTTTTCCCGCTTCGCCGCCGGCATAGTCGCCATGAGCATGAACAGCTGCGCCTATGTTGCCGAAATAATACGTTCAGGCATACAGGCGGTGGATCACGGCCAGACCGAGGCCGCAAGGAGCCTGGGCTTTCGGCAGTCCCAGACCATGACCATGGTGGTGCTGCCCCAGGCGGTAAAGAATATACTGCCGGCTCTGGGCAACGAATTCGTCACAGTCATAAAGGAAAGCTCCATCGTGTCGGTCATTGGCATAGCTGACCTCATGTTCCGCAGCAAGGACGTGATCGCCGTGACCTACATAAGCCTCGAAACGCTTGCCATTGCCGCCATACTCTACTTCATAATGACCTTCATAAGCGGCAGGTTCGTATCCCTCATGGAAAGGAAGATGTCCAATGGAACAAAGTAGCCCCATGATACAGGTAAACCATCTCTGTAAGTCCTTCGGCAGTCTGGAGGTATTGAAGGATATATCCACCACCTTCGAGCGGGGCAGCGTAGCCGCCATAATAGGCCCCTCCGGCGGCGGCAAGAGCACCTTCCTCAGGTGCCTTAACCTTCTGGAAAAGCCCACCAGCGGGGAGATAATATTCGACGGCGTAAACATCTGCGACAAAAAGACCGACATAAACCTGCACCGCCAGAAGATAGGCATGGTATTCCAGCAGTTCAACCTTTTCAACAATATGAACGTGCTCAGGAACCTCACTGCCGCCCCGGTAAAGATAAAGGGGATGTCTCCCGCCGAGGCCGAGGAAAAGGCGGTAAAGCTGCTCACCCGGGTCGGCCTTGCAGACAAGCTCACAGCCTACCCTGCCCAGCTTTCGGGCGGACAGAAGCAGCGGGTGGCAATAGTCCGCGCGCTCATGATGAATCCCGAGGTGATGCTGTTTGACGAGCCCACCTCAGCCCTCGATCCCGAAATGGTAGGCGAGGTTCTGGACGTTATGAAGGCCCTCGCCGATGACGGCATGTCCATGATAGTCGTTACACATGAGATGCGCTTCGCCCGCGAAGTCAGCGACCGCACCATATTCCTTTCAGACGGCATAATCGAAGAGGATAAGCCCTCCCGCGAGCTCTTCGCCCATCCCGAGAGCCCGCGCCTTGTGAGCTTCCTTTCAAAGGTGCTGTAGCTTAAAAGCAGCAAATGCTCGAAAACCGCCTTTCGGGCATTTTTCCATATAGGGCCTCATCTGGTATAATACGCAAAAGCACACCTTGGAGGGTAAACACATGACGGTCACAGAACGGCTTTTCACCTTACAAGATACAAAATACCGGGATTTTTCCGCAAGGCTGACGCCAAATATAAGCAAAGACGCCGTAATAGGCGTGCGCGCCCCGGCCATCAGAGCCTTGGCAAAGGAGCTTTATGGCACAGACGAGGCAGCCCGGTTTATGGCGGAGCTTCCCCATAAATACTTCGACGAAAACAACCTCCACGGGGCGCTGATATGCCGCATCAGGGACTATGCTTCGGCGATGGCCGAAACCGAGCGCTTCCTGCCGTATATCGACAACTGGGCGGTATGCGACATGCTGAGCCCAAAGGTATTTGCCAAGCACCGCGGGGAGCTCTATGAAAAGATAAAACAGTGGATGGCCTCCCGCGAGACCTACACCGTACGCTTCGGCATCGGCATGCTGATGGAGCATTTTCTGGATAAAGACTTCACCCCGAAGGCGCTGGAACTTGCGGCTGATATCCGCAGCGAGGAATACTATATCAACATGATGACGGCATGGTTTTTTGCTACAGCCCTCGCCAAGCAGTACGAGGCGGCCCTTCCCTATATAGAGGACCGCCGACTGGACGCCTGGACCCACAACAAGGCCATACAAAAATCCATCGAAAGCAGAAGGATAACCGACGGACAAAAGGCTTATCTTCGCTCACTGAAGCTAAAATAAAGGAGCAGCATGAAAGACTACACCCTGAAATACGGCAAGGGCAGCGTCACCTTCGCCCTTGATGAAGCACACGTTACAGAGCTTTACGGCACCCCCGTTCCAAAGATCGACGATATAAGGGCCGCTCTTTACGCGACGCTTAGTTCGCCGGTCAGTCACGAGCCTCTGGAATCCTGGGTAAATCCAGGAGATAAGGTGGCGCTCATAGTCAGCGACATGTCCCGCTTCTGGATGAGGCAGGATCTTGTGGTGCCCCACATAATCAGCTATCTGACCGATAAGTGCGATGTGAACCAAAACAACATCACCATAATAATCGCCAACGGCACTCACCCGGGCGGCGACGAAAATG
>OLXL01001014.1_pt1 | contig 10974 bp, 8 predicted proteins | sample 1673891 | NCBI WGS metagenome assembly OLXL01 (sample SAMEA103958131, study PRJEB25191) | human gut metagenome | reverse complement strand
ATGCTTTGCAGCTTGATGATGATATTCTGTGGCTGGCCAAAGAAGATAAATTGGGGAAAGCTTTGCAGGATTTGAGTTTGAAGACAAGGGAACGTGCATCTAAAAAAGAATAGGGATGAAGAAACTGTATGTATATGCCGATTTTGACTGGCTGAATGAGATAGAACTCATTGGCGAGTTGGGCTACGAATCACTTCGTGGCTCTGACAGTTATTGCTTTACATTCAGCGATGATTGGTTGAAAAAGCATGGAGATTTGTTTTTGAGTGATGACTTGAATAATTATCCGGGGCAGCAATATACGCAGCCAGGAAAAGATATATTCGGATGTTTTTCGGATGCATTGCCAGACCGTTGGGGGCGAACTCTATTGTTGCGGCGTGAGCAGCTTGCAGCAATGGAAGAAAAGCGGCCAGTACGAAGATTGTCTTCATTCGATTTCCTAACTGGTATTGATGACTTCTCCCGAATGGGTGCTTTCCGCTTCAAGGAAAACCCGGATGGCGATTTTATAAATGTGAGTGAATCGTTGAAAATCCCACCTTTGACGGATATTAGGGAATTGATTGCAGCCAGTGCGGAGATTGAGAGAAGCGAAGAAGATAACGTGCTGCCTGATCGAAAGTGGATTGTACAACTTGTGCAACCGGGTTCTTCATTGGGTGGAGCAAGACCGAAAGCCAGTGTGATAGACACGGATAAAACGCTTTATGTCGCCAAGTTCCCTTCTCGTAAGGATGATTACGATGCCGGACTTTGGGAGCATTTCAGCCATTTGCTTGCAGCAAAAGCTGGTATAAATGCAGCGAAAACAAAAGTTATTGCCACAGGCGAAAAATATCACACCTTGCTTTCAGAGCGTTTTGACAGAACCAAAGATGGAAAACGGATTCATTTTGCTTCCGCAATGACTCTGTTGGGACTGAATGATGGAGATAATGCGACTACAGGGTATGGTTATCTGGAAATAGTTGATTTCATCATTCAGAACTGTACGGATGTAGATCGTAATTTGCAGGAACTCTATCGTCGTGTGGCTTTCAATATCTGCATTGGCAACAGCGATGACCTTTTCCGCAATCATGGTTTTCTTTTGACTGCAAAAGGCTGGTCGCTATCACCTGCATACGATATGAATCCTACTTTGAATGCGTATCAAAGTCTGCTTATTTCTGCAACCTCCAACAAGGCAGACCTCGGCATTTTGCTTGATGCTTGTGGGGATTATATGCTTAATTGTAAAATAGCGGAGAAGATTATTTCAGAGGTTACTGAAGCGGTGAAAGGATGGCGAGAGTTGGCTGTACGATTGAGCGTGTCTAAGCGTGAGATGGATTTGTTTGCGGGAGTGTTGGATGAACGTCGAATGAATAATTTAAGGTAAGGTCTTTTATGAATATCGATATATTATGAAATTTGTGCACTACATAAATAGTCCGTTACTTTGGAAAGATAGTACCAATACGGCTTTTGCTATACTTGCAGGTATAGAAACATTATTTGCAGTTTCTGCAATTTCTCTGGAGAAATTTTGGGGAGATTATAGTTGGATTATTAAATTATTATTTGTCATAGTTATCTTTTTGATTATAGATGTTGTTATTTTTATCATTAAACACAGTCTTGCAAAAGATGGAATATCGTTAAATATTCGTGGTATAAAAGTTAATATAAGAAAAGGTGATATTTTTAAGGCAAATGGCTGGAAAGTTATTGCTTTTAATGAATATTTTGACACACAGGTCGATGATATAATAATTGCGCATAATACATTGAATGGCAAATTTATAGATAATTATGTCGCTGATATAAATGAACTAAACAAAATTATTTCATCAGAGAACGATGATAACACCTCTTTTAAGAGGCGAACTCGGAATAATAGGTCAATTTTTCCACTTGGGCGAATTATTAGATATAAAGATTATATGTTATTGGCATTTACTCATTTTGATAATAATCAAGCTCATCTTACACAAAAAGATTATGAGAATTGTTTGCGAGTAATGTGGGCGGAAATAAGTCGTACCTATGCGAATAAGCCCATATTTATTCCTCTTTTAGGCTCTGGTATAACACGATTCGACGGGACACCACATAAATCAAATTTTGATCTTTTAAGATGTATGTTGTGTACCTTACGAACTAGTGGAGTAAATATAAATCAAACAATAACAATTCTACTGACTGAAGAAGCGATGCAAAGTATTAATATTTATGAAATAAAAGGAGTAAAATAATGGCGTACAGAACAAAAACTTACATTGCCGCAGATTGGGATGGCGATAAAAATGCTGTAGAACAACTCTACAAATGGAAAAAAAGTAATTATTGGAGCTTGGATTTTCATGATGCACATGATTTAACACAAGCACGTGATAGCAGCCTAAATTGTAGTATTAAAAGTTCTCTTGCTACAAGGCTTGATGTATCTAAGACGTTCGTATTGATTGTAGGTAATACCACAAAAACAGTGAGAAGTGGTAGCTGTCAATATTGCGGTAGTTATAATAGTTGGACACAGAGTTGTGCTAGAGGTCATAGTGTTGATTATCGTAGCTATATCGAATATGAGTGTGAAAAAGCTATCCGTGATGGATTAAAAATAGTTGTTTTATATAATGCTGGTTCTGTGAATAAATCCAAATGTCCCGATTCTATAAAATATCATGGAACTCATGTCGCTATGTGGAAATGGGAGAATGGGCAATATTATTGGGATTATCAATCTGTAAAGCGTGCGTTAGAATAATATCATATGTAATCGAATTGTAGAATCTTATATTGTCCATTATCAAAAACGCTTTTTGCAATATAAAAGCATTGAATGTCAAGGTACTGAATAGCAATATAAAAATAAAGTAACCACTCATAACAAGGCAAGAATATGTCAACACAAAGCGAAGCGGCGTTGGAAGCCGGACTGATAGCCACACTCCGACAAATGGACTATGAGTATGTCCAGATTGTCGAGGAAGATAATCTTTATGTTAATTTCAAACGTCAGTTGGAGATTCATAACAAGAAACAACTGGCGGAAGTTGGTCGTACTTCATTTACGGATGAAGAGTTTGAGAAGATATTAATTTATCTTGAAGGTGGAACTCGCTTTGAAAAGGCCAAGAAACTTCGTGACCTCTATCCGCTTGATACGGTAAATGGACAACGGATTTGGGTGGAATTTCTCAATCGTACCCAATGGTGTCAGAATGAGTTTCAGGTCTCGAATCAGATTACTGTTGAAGGACGGAAAAAATGCCGCTATGATGTGACTATACTTATCAATGGTTTACCATTGGTTCAGATAGAGTTAAAGCGCAGGGGAGTAGAACTCAAACAGGCATATAATCAGATACAACGCTATCATAAGACTTCGTTCCACGGATTGTTCGACTATATCCAATTGTTTGTTATATCAAATGGTGTCAATACCCGCTATTTTGCCAACAATCCTAATAGCGGTTATAAGTTTACATTCAATTGGACGGATGCTGCCAATCATCCGTTTAATGAATTGGATAAGTTTGCCGTATTCTTCTTGGAAAAATGTACGCTTGGCAAAATAATAGGGAAATATATCGTGCTGCACGAGGGCGACAAATGTTTGATGGTGCTTCGTCCTTATCAGTTCTATGCCGTAGAGAAAATTCTAGATCGTGTGCAGAACTCCAACGATAACGGCTATATATGGCATACAACAGGAGCCGGAAAGACATTGACTTCGTTCAAGGCTGCCCAACTTGTGTCAGAGTTGGATGATGTGGATAAGGTTATGTTTGTTGTTGACCGACATGACCTTGATACTCAGACTCAATCGGAATATGAAGCGTTTGAGCCGGGAGCTGTGGATAGTACTGATAATACGGATGAACTTGTGAAGCGACTTCAAAGCAATTCTAAGATTATCATCACTACCATTCAGAAACTCAATGCCGCAGTCAGCAAGACGTGGTATAGCAACAAGATTGAAACTATTCGCCACTCACGTATCGTGATGATATTTGATGAGTGTCATCGTAGCCACTTTGGGGATAGTCATAAGAAGATTATGAAGTTCTTTGACAATGCTCAAATCTTTGGCTTCACGGGAACACCTATTTTTACTGAAAATGCGGTAGATGGGCATACCACTAAGGAGATATTCGGAAATTGTCTTCATAAATATCTTATTAAGGATGCCATAGCCGATGAAAACGTGCTTGGATTCCTTGTGGAGTATTATCACGGCAACGAAGTTGTTGACAACGACAATCAAGCTCGTATGGAGGAAATCGCCAAGTTTATCCTTAACAATTTCAACAAATCCACATTCGACGGAGAGTTTGATGCCTTGTTTGCTGTGCAATCCGTGTCGATGCTCATACGATATTACAAGATATTCAAATCGTTGAATCCGAAAATCCGTATAGGTGCTGTGTTTACTTACGCTGCCAACAATAGTCTGGATGATGAACAGACCGGCATGGGTACAGGGCAGTATGCAAAAGAGGGTGTGGGTGAGGCTGATGAACTGCAAACAATTATGGACGATTATAACAATATGTTCGGCACTGCCTTTACTACAGAAAACTTCCGTGCCTACTATGATGACATCAATCTGCGCATGAAAAAGAAGAAAGCGGATATGAAACCGCTTGACCTTTGTCTTGTCGTGGGTATGTTCCTTACCGGTTTCGACAGTAAAAAACTGAATACGCTCTATGTAGATAAGAATATGGAATATCACGGTTTGCTGCAAGCATTCAGTCGTACCAACCGAGTATTGAACGAGAAGAAACGTTTCGGTAAAATCGTTTGCTTCCGTGACTTGAAAAATAATGTTGATACGTCTATTAAATTGTTCAGCAACTCTGATAATTCTGAAGATATAGTACGTCCACCGTTTGAGGATGTAAAAAAGGAATATAAATGCTTGGCAACAGAGTTCCTGAAAAAATATCCTACACCCAGCAGTATAGATTTTCTGCAAAGCGAAAATGACAAGAAAAATTTTGTTCTGGCATTTCGTGATATTATCCGTAAACATGCGGAAATCCAGATATACGAAGATTATAGCGAGGATGCGGAAGATCTTGGTATGACCGAGCAGCAATTCAACGACTATAAGAGTAAGTATCTTGACATTACAGTCGGGTTTATAGAACCGCCTGTAATTCCATCTGTAGTTGCAGAAGACCCTGTTCCGTATGGGAACAGTCAGGGATTAGAGGATATAGATTTCTGTCTTGAACTTCTACATAGCGACATTATCAATGTGGCTTACATTCTTGAACTCATTGCAGAACTTGACCCATATAGCAATGATTATTCAGAGAAAAGGCAACATATCATTGACACAATGATTAAGGATGCCGGGATGCGAGGCAAAGCCAAACTCATTGATGGCTTTATTCGGAAAAATGTTGATGAAGATAAGGAAAACTTCATGAGCGGACGTAGTAAGGCTGATGGTACAAGTGAATTGGAAGAGCGTTTGAATCAATATATTGTATCTGAACGCAATAAGGCTGTAAAAGATTTGTCGGATGATGAACAAATTCCTACCGAGGTGCTGAATCTATACATAAAGGAGTATGACTATTTGCAAAAGGAACAGCCGGAAATCATACAAAAGGCATTGAAAGAAAAACATCTTGGTCTTATAAAAACAAGAAAGGCGTTGACGAGAATCATGGAGAGATTGCGTAATATAATAAGAACATTTAATTGGGAGTAAATACGTATATGGTAAAAACAAATGAACCCGGATATGTGTATATCTTGACTAATCCAAGTTTTCGTGAGGATTGGGTTAAGATTGGCAAAAGCGCACGCCCTGTTGATATACGTTCCAAGGAACTTGACAATACGGCAGTTCCGTTGCCTTTTGAGATACATGCAACCATTAAAACGGTTAAATATAATGAGGTGGAAAAACTCGTGCATAAGATAATCGACAGTTTGACTGATTTTCGTATTCGTCAGAATAGAGAATTTTTTAATGTCGCTCCGCAAAAAGCATTGGAAATTTTTAAAGAAATAGCACAAACTATAGATGATGCCGTAATAACAGAATATGAGAATAATCAACCTTTGCGTAGCGATAACTTTATATCTCAATCTGTTCAAAATGAATTGCCAAGAAAATGTACTAATAGCAGAAAAGACTATACAAAATATTCACTTAATGGAGTTGGTTCTTATGGGAAAGGTAGATTAGCATTAGAAGTAGTTCGACTTTTTATCGAGTCTACCTCTGTTGATTATAAAGAGCTAATTAATTTGTTGCCTAAACACTTAGTTAAAACCGTTGAGGAAGTAGGAAATTGGAAACTTAAAACGTCAGATACGCATAAAAGATGGTTTGAAAAAGATATTCTTATGTCTAATGATGGTGTCAGGTTTGTTGTATCATCACAGCATGGTAAGAATAATATAGGTCGTATTTTAGAGTTTGCGAATAAATTTGGTTTTGTAATTAAAGAATTATAATAAATATGAGCGAAGAACTGCAACAGAAACTCCGTGACCAGCTTTGGGAGGTCGCAAATCGTTTGCGTGGCAATATGTCGGCGAGCGACTTTATGTATTTCACATTGGGTTTTATTTTCTATAAATACTTATCTGAGAAAATAGAAAAGTATGCCAACAATGCCTTGGTGGATGATGAAATAACCTTTAAGGAATTGTGGGAAATGGATGATACCGATGTAGTCGAGTTACAAGAGGAAGTAAAGAATCAATGCTTGGAAAATATAGGTTACTTCATTGAACCGAAATTCTTGTTTTCGTCCGTAATAGAGGCCATCAAGCGGAAAGAGAACATTTTACCTATACTTGAACGTTCATTGAAGCGTATCGAAGACAGCACTCTTGGACAGGACAGCGAAGAAGATTTTGGAGGATTGTTTTCGGATATTGATTTGGCTTCGCCGAAACTGGGTAAAACTGCCGATGATAAAAATACCCTTGTCAGCAATGTGCTTCTTGCATTGGATGATATAGACTTTGGTGTAGAGGCATCGCAGGAGATTGATATTCTGGGCGATGCTTACGAATATATGATTTCGCAGTTTGCGGCAGGAGCCGGAAAGAAAGCCGGAGAATTCTATACTCCGCAGGAAGTCAGCCGTATCTTGGCAGAAATTGTTTCCATCGGACACCAGCGTTTACGCAATGTCTATGACCCGACTTGTGGCTCAGGCTCTCTACTACTCCGTGCAGCACACATCGGTAACGCTGTAGAAATTTACGGTCAGGAAAAGAATCCGACCACCTATAACTTGGCTCGCATGAATATGTTGCTTCATGACATCAGATTCAGCAACTTCAAAATTGAAAACGGTGATACTCTTGAATGGGATGCCTTTGGCGATACCCAGTTTGATGCGGTAGTTGCAAATCCTCCTTTCTCTGCCGAATGGAGTGCGGCTGACAAATTCAATACTGATGACCGTTTCAGCAAAGCCGGGCGTTTAGCCCCACGCAAGACAGCCGATTACGCCTTCATTCTTCACATGATATACCACCTTTCCGATGGTGGAACGATGGCTTGTGTAGCTCCTCACGGTGTATTATTCCGTGGCAATGCCGAAGGTGTCATCCGCCGCTTCCTTATTGAGAAGAAAAATTATGTGGACGCAATCATTGGTCTGCCTGCTAACATCTTCTATGGAACATCTATACCAACCTGTGTTTTGGTACTCAAAAAGTGCCGTAAGGAAGATGACAACATCCTCTTTATTGATGCCAGCAAAGAGTTTGAAAAAGTAAAAACTCAAAACAAACTTCGACCCGAACACATCAAAAAGATAGTTGACACCTATCGTGACCGTAAGGAAATCGAGAAGTACAGCCACCTTGCCACACTGCAAGAGATAGCTGACAATGACTATAATCTGAATATCCCTCGTTATGTCGATACCTTTGAGGAAGAAGAACCTATCGACATCAAGGCGGTAATGGCGGAGATTAAAGAACTCGAAGCCAAACGAGCCGATCTTGATAAAGAAATCGAAGGCTATCTGAAAGAATTAGGGTTAGTTGACTAAAATTAGAGGCAATGGCAAAGCGATTTGAAATACGGAATAGTACGGCTGAGTTCCTTATCTTCGCTATTGAAGGTAAAGAAGAGGGCATACAAGTGATGTATCAGAATGAGACCATTTGGTGTACTCAAAAAGCAATGGCCGCTCTGTTTGACTGCTCGACTGACAATATTGGATTACATCTTAAAAACATCTATGCCAGTGGTGAGCTACAAAAGGAATCAACTACCGAGTTTTTCTCGGTAGTTCAAACAGAAGGCAAACGGCAGGTGAATCGTAAAACTTTGTTTTACAATCTTGATGTCATTATTTCTGTTGGGTATCGGGTTAATAGCATCCGCGCTACCCAATTTCGCCAGTGGTGTACCTCCATCATCCGCCAGTTCTCTATCCGTGGCTATGTGATAGACAAGAAGCGTATGGAAAATGGTTCATTCATTGGTGTGGACTATTTCGAGCATTTGCTGGCAGAGATTCGTGAGATTCGTCTGAGTGAACGCCGTTTCTACCAGAAACTTACCGATATTTATGCTACTGCCATTGATTACAACCGCGATGCACCTACTACCCGGTTGTTCTTCAAGAAAGTTCAAAACAAAATGCACTATGCCGTACACGGTCAGACTGCGGCAGAGCTAATCGTTAGCAGAGCCGATGCCGAAAAAGAACATATGGGATTGACCAAATGGGAGAAAGCCCCCAACGGAAAAATCGTCAAGACCGATGTCAGTATTGCAAAAGACTATCTGAAAGGTGTCGAATTGGAAGATATGGGACGTTTGGTCAACTCCGTACTGGATATGGCAGAGCGTATGGCAAAGCGACATATTCCGATGACAATGGAAGATTGGGCAAAGCGCATTGATATTATCCTTGAAGCAGGTGGTGATGAAATTCTTACCGATGCTGGAAAGGTTACGGCAGAGTTTGCTAAGGAATTTGCCGAAAGCGAATTTGAGAAGTATCGAATCATTCAGGATCGCTTGTTTAGCTCTGATTTTGACCGATTCAATAATGGCGACAACTTATTGCCATTTGATATTAACCCTGATAAAGAATAATGATTATGCCAAATAATAACGAAAATAAAGTCCTCAATGTTCCAAATTTGAGATTCCCGGAGTTTACGGGGGAGTGGGAGAAGTATCCTCTGACCGATTTTATGAGTTTCAAAAATGGGATGAACCCTGATGCTAAACGATTTGGAAGTGGCACTAAGTTTATTTCCGTAATGGATATTCTTAACAATCAATATATCTGCTATGATAATATTCGTGCATCGGTAGAACTTCAAGAAGGTGATTTAGATACTTATGGCGTAAACTATGGAGATATTGTATTTCAACGTAGTTCTGAAACATTAGAAGATGTTGGTCAAGCGAATGTTTATCTTGACTGCAAACCTGCGATATTTGGTGGTTTCGTTATCCGTGGAAAAAGTAAAGGAAACTATAATCCGTTATTTCTTCGTTATCTTTTAGCCTCGCCAACAGCCAGAAAAAGAATAATCGTTAAAGGAGCCGGTGCTCAGCATTTCAATATTAGTCAAGATGGGCTTAGTAAGGTCGTTATTGATGTTCCAAATATAGATGAGCAAGAGAAAGTAGGTAAACTTTTGCAATGTATAGATGAACGCATCGCTACTCAAAACAAAATCATTGACAAGCTACAATCCTTAATCAGCGGACTAAATGATTTTCTTCATCTGCAAGTTGGTGGTTCATCAACTTCATTTGAGGAGCTGGGAACTTCATACTCAGGATTATCAGGCAAGAGCGGAGATGATTTTGGCAAGGGTAAACCATATATTACATATCTCAATATTTACAGCAATAGTATCGTCAATGAGGAACAGGTGGATTACGTTGTAATAGGCGATAATGAGAAACAGAATACTCTTCTTTATGGCGATTTGCTGTTTACTCTATCGTCCGAAACTCCTGATGAGGTAGGTATAGGTGCTGTTTACCTTGGTGAAAGTGATAAATATTATCTTAACAGCTTTTGTTTTGGACTGCATATGACAGCCACCAATAAAGTATATTCACCATATTTAGCTTACCTCGTATCAAATAGCGTTTTCAGAAAATTCATATATCCGTTGGCACAAGGAAGTACACGATTTAATCTTCAAAAAAATGACTTCATGAAGAAGAAATTTTCACTGCCAACTTTTGAGAACCAAAAAGAAATCGCTCGAACTCTCAATGCTTTATCAAGCAAATTGGAGACAGAGCGAAAACTATTATTGAATTATCAAGAGCAAAAGCAATATCTATTAGGGTCAATGTTTATATGAACATACTTCGCAATAGATATGTCTTCTGTTGTTCGAGCAAAACTAACGACAACCTCTCTATGTTGAGTTTGATTTGTACATTACGCAATAACGCTGCTATTGGTCTAATACCTACTTCTTCTTTAGGATATGGTACCATATTATTGAGAAAAGTCTGGTTGCTTATGTTGATAGTGTTTTTTGCCCCTTTCTGAATAAGCGGACTAAGGTAGTTTGTTGTTACAATTGAAGATAGAAAGTAATAATGCAAAAAGCATCCAGCTTCATTAGAATAAGGCTCATAAACTCCATATAGAGGAGAAACAGCAACTGGGTGTTTTTGAAAGCTTTGCTTGATGATTCCATAAGGAAAATTGCCAGTAGGAGATTTTGTGTAAACAATATCTCCATATCTGACAACATTATATTTAGAAGTATCACTTGCTGCAAAAGAACGTCCGAGATATTCAATTTGGTTTATAACACCCTCAGAAACAGACACAGAGTTTACTTCATATCCATTGCTATTTTTCTCCTTACGTTCAGTAAGCAATTTGGAAAGATATATCATCTTCCATGTATTATCATTCAGTCCTTTTTGAATAGCATTCTGTATAATTCCGCTGATTAAGGATTGTAGCTTGTCAATGATTTTGTTTTGAGTAGCGA
>OLXL01000996.1_pt1 | contig 11106 bp, 8 predicted proteins | sample 1673891 | NCBI WGS metagenome assembly OLXL01 (sample SAMEA103958131, study PRJEB25191) | human gut metagenome | reverse complement strand
TCGGCATGGCGCATACGGAACAGCAGGTCGTTCGACTCTTCGAGTTTCACCGACAGCGGCACGCTGACCGCCCCGGCATAGAAGACGCCCAGTTCCGAAGTGATCCATGCATTGCACCCCTCCGAGAGTATCGCCACTTTGTCCCCGGGGCGTATGCCCGCCGCGGCCAGCCCCGCGCCGCTGTGTCCCGCCAGCACCGCCATGTGCAGCAGTCCGCAGAGCAGCATACATACGCCTGTCACCACCAGCGAGCACACCACGCCCGCCATGATGACCTGCCCGCTCAGCAGCCACGCTGCCGCCGCGCCAAGCAGGAACGCCAGCGCGTAAAAGCACGGCAGGCCCGCCACCGGCGAGAGAAGGTCGCACGCCAGCCCGAAAAATACCGCGTACAGCAGCGCCTGCTCGTTGCGCTCCAGCGTGGCCGGTATCACCGCGATGGCCGGCAGCAGGAACGGGTGCACGCCCCATACCCGCACGTATACCAGCACCAGCCCCTGCAGCAGTGCCAGCGCCAGCGCGCACAGACAGTACAATATCCACTTCAGCAGTATCGCCCGCCGTGTCATAGCCGTCCTCCGTCATTGGATCACGTCAAAATCCGTGATAATAAACATCTCCTGTATCGCCGCCACATCGCACTTGGGCGAGAGCACCGCGTACCGCGCCAGCCCGCCGTCATCCGTCTGCACGGACTCCACCGTGCCGATGACCAGCCCGGCGGGATAGTAGCCGCCCAGTCCGGACGTGACGATCACATCGCCCTTGATCAGGCTCGCGCTGTCGCTGAGGTATTGCAGCCGCAGCCGGCCTTCGGACATCAGGGCCAGGTCGCCGCCAGCCACCGCCGTCTCGCCGGTGCGGAATACCCGCGCGCCGAACTGGGAGTCCGTGTCCAGCACCGTGGACAGCCGGCACCAGTTCAGGCCCACGTCTGTGACCACACCCACCAGGTTCCCGGCGCTGTCCACCGCGCAGTCGCCTATGGCCACACCGTGCTGACTGCCCCGGTCCAGCACCAGCGTGCTGGCCCAGTTGGACACGTCGCGCTGGGTGACGCGGGCCGCCTCGAACACCAGGTCGCTGCGCTGCTGCCGCAGGCCCAGCAGCTGGCGCAGCTCTTTATTCTCGGTCGCCGCCGGCTCCATCTGCCGCAGCTGCTCCTCCAGCTCCGCGATCTGCTGCCGCAGCTCGTCGTTCTCCTGCTGCAGGGTCTCCACGTCCTCAAACCGCTGGCTAATGCCGCCGACCCAGCCCGCCACGGCGGAACCCGCCGCCCGGAAGGGCGAGGCGATCACGCCCAGGGCGTTGTGCAGCAGCCCCGTTCCGGAGCTCAGGGCCGACACCACGCACAGCATCACCGCGATGGTGGCCGCCGCGGCCAGCAGCCATATTCCCGTTTTCGTAAAAAATCGCTTCATGTGTCGTTTGTTCCTCTCTGAAGTCTCCCCCGGCAGGGGAGGCGGCAGCGCACCCTCTCAGAGGGAGCGAAAGGGGCATTATCCCAGCAGCTGTATCCCGAATTCGCCCAGCATCTCCGCCAGCAGCACCACCGGCAGCCCCATCACGTTGAAAAAGTCGCCGTCGATGCGCTCTACCAGCAGCGCGCCCTGTCCCTGTACGCCGTAGGCCCCGGCCTTGTCCATGGGCTCGCCCCCGGCGATGTAGGCCTTCAGCTCCCGCTGTGTGGCCGGACGGAAATACACGTCCGTGTGCTGGGCGCGGGTCAGGGCTTTCTCCCCCTGCCGCACCGTCACACCGGTACAGACGGTGTGGCGCCGACCCTGCAGGGCCGTCAGCATTTGCAGGGCCTCCGCCTCGTCGGCGGGCTTGCCCAGCTTCTTGTCGTCCAGAAACACCATCGTATCCGCCGTGATGACGATCTCGTCCGCGTCGGACGCCACCGCCTGGGATTTCTCCCGGGAGATGTAGCACACCGTCTCCTCCGGCGTCAGCCCGGCGGGGAAGTATTCCTCCACCTCCGGCACCCGGACGGTAAAGTCGGTGATGCCCATCCGACGCAAAAGCTCCTGCCGCCGGGGGGACCCGGAGGCCAGCACGATCTTTGCCATATACGTCACCTGCCTGTGGAGCCGAAGCCGCCGGCGCCCCGGTCCGTCTCGTCCAGGTCCTCCGCCACCGTCACCGTGGGCTGCACCACCGGCACCACCATCAGCTGGGCGATCCGGTCCCCGGGCTGCACCGTGTACGGTTCGCTTCCCAGGTTTACCAGCCCCACGCCGATCTCGCCCCGGTAGTCGCTGTCGATGACGCCCACGCCGTTGGAAAGGCACACGCCCTTCTTGATGCCCAGCCCGCTGCGGGCGAACACCAGCGCCGCGTAGTCCGCCGACGGCAGGGCGATGGCGATGCCGGTGGGCACCAGCCGCCGTTCCCCGGCTGCCAGCGTCACCGCCTCGTCGATGCAGGCACACAGGTCCATGCAGGCCGCGCCGGCGGTGGCAAAGCGGGGGAGGGGTATCTCCGTCCCGATCTTGGGGGACAGGGCTTTGATCTTCAGCTCCATAGTAACACCTTTTTCTCCTGAAATTGAATACGCTTTGTAAATTATAACGAGTGTTATACCATTTGTTTTACTCTACGCCCCGGTAGAACAGCCCGCGTGTGCTGTTGTCACCGGCGGTGACGGTCCCGGCCCTGTGGGCGCGGAGAAGCGCCGCGCACTCCGCCGCCGTCTCTGTGGTAAACCGCAGGCGTCCGTACCGCAGGCCGCACCGGAACACCTCCGGCTTGTCCGCCAGCACCAGTGTCTTTCCGTTCTCGATCTCGCACCGGCACCCGTAGGCGCACAGCACCGGGAACTGCTCGCCCCGCCGGTCGGTCAGCACGCTGCCCGCCCCATGGGCGCAGCCCACGCTGTTCTTCGTCACGCAGTTTTCGGTGATCATCAGCGGCAGGCGGCCATAGACAAGGGCCTCGCAGTCCGCATATTTTCCCAGGTCCCGCACCTGCTGCCACCGCAGCTCAAAGCTTGCCGTCACGGACGACAGCCCCTGCTCCTGCCAGAAGCGCACCGCCCGGCTGTTGTACACGTTCAGGCCGAAGTCGCCGCGGAGCGTTTTGCCCAGTCCCTTCACGATGGCCAGATGGCCCAGGTTGCCGATGGCCGCGGAGGCGACCCCCGGGTGCCGCTGCAGAATATCCCGGAACACCGGTTCGTCCGCCGTGCGGAATACCCGGGGCAGCACCGCGCAGAACTCCGCCTGCCCGATATAGGGCATCAGGTCCATCTTATCCAGCAGCTCCGCCGGGATATACACGATGGCGGGCCGTTCCGCCAGCAGCTCGGCCGTCAGCTGATCGGGCCTGCTGATGGACACGGTAAAGTCCAGCTCCGCCGCGCCCGCCGGGGCCTCCGGCAGGGGAGAGGCGGGCAGTTCACGGCGCTTCGGAGTGTCCATCCGCCGATCCGCCAGCTCGTCCAGCAGTTCCCGCCGCAGCGCGTTCACCGCGCTGGCGGACACCATCAGCCCCTCGTCCAGCTCTATTTCGATCTGATCCGCCGCGAACACCGTGCCGCCGGTCTTGGTCAGCCGCTGCCGCAGCTCCTCCGCCGTCACCGCCCGGTTCCGGGCTTCCTCCGGCGCATCGCCCGTGGCTAAGGCTATGGTCACGCCGTTCCGGACGGCGCACGCGCCGCCCAGCCGCACCGGTTCACCCCGGCGCACCGTCAGCCGCAGGTTCACCGGTATTTTCCGGTTCTCTTTTCCGTTTTCGTATGTCTCGCGGGCGCGGGCGAACAGCTCCTTTGGCTCCGGCACGTTCTCCGGCCGGGTGCCGAACATGGCCTTGCCCTTTTTACCAAGCCAGTAGCCGTCGGTGAAGCCGCTGCGGGAGAAGGCTTGCTCCAGCGCCCGGGACTCCTCCGTCGTGGGCAGCCGCCTTTCGTCCAGCAGGCGGCGGTAGATGCCCGTTACCACGGCCACGTATTCCGGCCGCTTCAGCCGTCCCTCCAGCTTCAGGCAGTCCACGCCCATAGACGCCATATCCCGCAAATAGGCGGACAGGTTGGCGTCCTTCAGGCTCAGGGGATGCGCGTCCCGGCAGGGGCCGTTCACGCCGTAGGGCAGGCGGCAGGGCTGGGCGCAGGCGCCCCGGTTGCCGCTGCGCTGTCCCAGCACGGCGCTCATCTCGCACTGGCCGGAGTAGCACATACACAGCGCCCCGTGGCCGAACACCTCGATCTCCGCGCCGCAGCCGGCGCAGATCTCCCGTATCTCGTCCCGGTCCAGCTCCCGGGCCAGCACCACGCGCTCCATGCCCAACGCCGCGGCCGCATTGGCGCCGCCCAGCGTGAACAGGCTCATCTGCGTGCTGGCGTGAAGAGGCAGGTCCGGCACGATCTCCTTTGCCAGGGTCAGCAGGCCCCAGTCCTGCACCAGCACCGCGTCCACGCCCATGGCGCTGGCCTTCCGCAGCGCCGCGGCCGCCCCGGGCAGCTCCCGGTCGGTCAGCAGGGTGTTCAGGGTCAAAAAGACCCGCACGCCCCGCAGATGGCAATACCGTACCGCCGACGCGAATTCCTCGTCGGTAAAGTTTTTCGCGCTCCGCCGCGCGTTGAACGCACCGAAGCCCATATACACCGCGTCCGCGCCATTCTGCACCGCGGCGGTCAGTGCCTCATATCCCCCCGCGGGGGCCAAAAGCTCCATCATCACCGGCGGTTGTTCTGGTTCTGGGCGTTCTGCAGCTTCCGGCGCAGCTCCGCCGCCTCGTTCTTAGCGCGGCTGGCCTCGTCCAGATAGGTCTTTACCTGCCGGCGCAGATTTTCCGCGCCCTCCTGCGCCTTGGTGAGCTGGTCCGCCAGATTGACCGCCGCCAGCACCGCCGCCGCGTCACGGCTCATGTGGGCGCTGTCCATCAGCTTCTGCATCTCCGCATCCACCATGTTGCCGATCTTCTCCATGTAGGCGGCGTCCTCCTCCGCTACGAGGATGTACTCCGTGCCGCAGATAGACATCGTTACCCGGTTCGCCATGCCAAAACCCTCCTTAATTCATTTCGTTGGGTATATATACTTATACAAATAGCATTATACCACAAAACCCGCCGGAGAAAAGTCTATTTTGGCGAAAAGCGGAAATTTGTAAAAAGTTGTCCCGCCCCGCTTTACGCCGACCCCTTTTTCGTGTAGAATGGAGAGCACGAATGAGAGGGGAGGTCATCGCCATGGACGGCTATATACTTCGGAACAGGCAGGAGCAACTGACGCTGCCCGCCGATGCGGCCGACAAGCTGCTGCAAAGCGGTCAGGGCGACGCCGCCCTGCTGTATCTGGCCCTGCGCCGCTTCGGCCGGGGCGTCACACCGGAGGAGCTGGAAAAGGTCCTGCCCATCAGCCGCCTGCGGATCGACGCGGCGGAGAAGGTCCTTCAGGACCTGGACCTGCTGCCTCGACCGGCCCGCCAGGCACCGCCCGATCCGGCGGACGAACGCCCGGTCTACACCGCCCAGGACATCGCCGGACTGCTGACGGACAACGAGGGCTTCCGCCTGCTGGTGCCCCAGACGGAACAGCAGCTGGGCAAGAAGCTCCGCACCGCCGACTTGCAGATATTGGCCGGCCTTTACGACGATTTGGGTATGCCCGCCGACGTGATCTATCTCCTGGTGTGCCACTGTGTCGAACGGGCCCGCAGCCAGTGGGGCGAGGGCAGACGACCAACCATGCGCCAGGTGGAAAAAGAGGGCTATCGCTGGGCACAGCTTGGCATATTTGACCAGAATTCTGCTGCGGTATACCTGAAAAAATGGGCAGAGCGCAACAGGAAGTACACTTCCTATTTGTCGAATTTACGAATTCTTAACAGGCCGCCGGTGGAGGCCGAACGCCGCTACATCGACCAGTGGATGGACATGGGCTTCCCGCCGGAGACGGTGGCTCTGGCCTATGAGCGCACGGTGTTCTACAAGAAGGACCTGAACTGGCGCTATCTTAACGGCATCCTGCGCCGCTGGCACGACGCCGGCTGGCATACGCCCCGCCAGGTGGAGGAGGGCGAGGCGGCCGGCAAGCGGCCCGCTGCCGCCGGTAAGTCCGCCGCCCCCGCCGGGGACAAGGACGCCTGGATGCGCCGCTATATCAAGAGGTGAGAATATGTCATACGACGGTATCATCATGCAGCGGGCCATTGCCCGCTTTGACCAGGCCCGCCAGCGTCGGGAGGCCGAGCTGGACCAGCGCCGCCGGGAGGTCTTTGCCCGCCAGCCCCGCCTGCGGGACATTGACCGCACCCTCCGCACCACCATGAGCCGTATCGTGGCCGCCGCCGCCAAAAAGGGCGAGGACCCGCTGCCCGCCCTGCGGGTCCTGCGGGACGAAAATCTCTCCTTGCAGCGCGAGCGCGCCGCCCTGTTGGAGGACATGGGCTATCCCGCCGACTATCTGGAGGACAAGCCCGCCTGTCCCCTCTGCGGCGACACCGGCTATACCCGGTCCGGCGTCTGTGCCTGCCTGAAGCAGTACTACGCCCGCGAACAGCTGGCGGAGCTCTCCCGGCTTCTTCCCTTGGGCGAGGCCCGGTTCGACACCTTCCGCTTCGACCTGTACGACAGCGCCGTGTGGGACAGCTACGGCGTTTCGCCCCGGGCCAACATGGAGCACAACTTCGACGTCTGCCGGGACTTTGCCCGCCAGTTCTCCCGGGGCAGCGGCAGCCTGCTGCTCTCCGGCGGCACCGGCCTGGGCAAGACGTTCCTCTCCGCCTGCATCGCCCGGGAGGTCAGCGACGCCGGCTTCTCCGTGGTTTACGACACCGCTATCAGCGTTTTCTCCCGCTATGAGGACGCCAAGTTCCGCCCCGACGAGGTCAGCGATGCCGACGTCCGCCGCTGTGAGAGCTGCGACCTGCTGATCCTGGATGACTTGGGCACCGAGATGACCACCGCCTTTGTCCAGAGCGCCCTCTATCAGATCGTCAACGGCCGTATGCTCTCCGGCAGGTCCACCATCATCAGCACCAACCTGGCCCCGGAGGAGCTGGGCCATCGCTACGGCGCGCCCATCCTCTCCCGTATCGAGGGTGCCTACCAGATCCTGCCCTTCTTCGGCGAGGATATCCGCACAAAGCAGTGACCGCCGCACCCGTCCCGACAGGGGCGGGTGCATTTTTTTATTTCCCGACGGTCTTCGCCCGCTTTCGACAGGCCTCCCGCCGTACAATAGGCGAAAAAAGGAGGCGACCGCCATGAAAAAAGACCAGAAGACCGATTTCCTCTCTGCCCGTGTGCGATACATACCCATCAACGATATACGGCCCAACCCCCAGCAGCCCCGCCGCCGGTTCGACTCGGAGAGTTTGCAGGAGCTGGCGGCCAGCATCGCCGCCTACGGCATTCTGCAGCCCATCACCGTCCGGCAGCAGGGCGCAGTCTACGAGCTGGTGGCCGGCGAGCGCCGCTGGCGGGCGGCACGGATCGCCGGGCTGCGGCAGGTGCCCTGTCTGCTGGCCCGGGTGGATGAGGAGGACGCCGCCCTGCTGGCCCTGATCGAGAACCTCCAGCGCCGCGACCTGGACTACATGGAGGAGGCGGCCGCCATCGCCCGCCTGCTCCGCCGCTACGGCCTCAGCCAGCAGCAGGCGGCGGAAAAGCTGGGCCGCAGCCAGTCCGCCGTGGCCAACAAGCTGCGTCTGCTGCGGCTGGAGGAGCCGGTGGCGGAGGCTCTGCACCACTACGGCCTGACCGAGCGCCACGCCCGTGCCCTCCTGCGTCTGGAGGACCCGGAGCAGCGCCTTGCCGCCGTCGAACACATCGGAAAAAACCAGCTGAACGTCGCCGATGCCGAAGGTTACATAGACCGTCTGGTCACACAGAACCAGACAACGCAGCCCCGCCGCCGCAGCGCGTATATCATCAAGGACGTCCGGCTGTTTCTCAACAGCGTGGACCGGGGCGTCCGGCTCATGCAGACCGCCGGCGTCGGCGCCAAAGTCTCCCGCCGGGACACGGAGGACGCCATCTGCCTCACCGTTACCATTCCCCGCGCAAAGCCGCAGAAAGAGGTGTCGTAACGCTTTTGTAACCCATTCCTTGACAAACCGTGATACAATGCAGTAATGGCACGGCATTTTGCCGGTATTGCCCAAACCTGATGATACAAAGGAGGGGACACCATGAGCGACGAGTTGAATATGTCCTCTGTTACCGCCGATCCCGCGCCGGAGACAGCCGGCAAGCGCGCGGCCCCGGAAGAAAAGCCTCCCAAGACCCCCGGAAAAAGGGCCGGATTGATCATCGGCATCATCGCTGCGGTGCTGGTGCTGGCCTACGCGGGCTGCTGTGTGGCCGCCAACGCGCTGTATTCCCACACGGCGTTTCCCAACACCTCCGTGCTGGGCATGGATATGTCCGGCCTGTCGGCGCAGGAGGCCGAGCAGCGCTGGACGGAGCAGGGGAGTGCCCTGCTGGACGGCATGACCATCCGCCTGACCCGTGACGGGCAGGAGATCGGCAGCACCACCCTTTCCGACCTGGGCGTCACCGTTCTGCCCGTCTATGTCTCCAAGGCTGCCGGCTGCGACGTGCAGGACCGGGGCTGGGGCAGCGATGTGACCGCGTTCCTCCGCGGCGGCTGGCGCTTTATCGAGAGCTGGTTCAGGGCCGTGGATGTCACGCCCCAGCTGGACGTGGACGAGGCGAAGCTTACCGCCGCCTGTGAACAGCTGTCCGACACCGTGGGCTGCACCGTAACGGACGGCGGCTACCGGCTGGCGGAGGGTGAGGGTCTGTATATCACCAAGCCGCAGGACGGCGAGAAGCTGGACGCGGCGGCGCTGCGCGCCGAGTTGGCGCAGCGCTTCGAGAGCCGCGACCTGTCCGCGGCAGCCCGGTCCGTGGAATGTGTGTTCGCGGCCCACACCGCCGCGCCCATGGACGTGCAGGCGCTCCACGACGAGATCGCCGGCACCATGGCCGCCGCCATCTGCGACAAATCCACCGGCAAGCCCACCCAGTCCCGCGTGGGCGTACAGTTCGATGTGGAGACGGTGCAAAAGCAACTGGACGCCGCCCAGCCGGGCGAGGAATTCCTGGCTGACGCCCAGGTGCAGTTCCCGCCCGCCGCTACCGAGGAGTTGGAGCAGGCCATGTTCCGGGACGTGATCGGCACCTGCACCACCACCTGTGCCGGCCCCTGGGGCCGCCGCCAGAACATCAAGCTGGCCTCCGCCGCCATCAACGGCCGTATCTATAACCCCGGCGAGGAGTTCTGGTACAACGCCACCGTGGGCCAGCGCACCGAGGCCCGGGGCTTCCAGCCCGCCGCCGCCTACTCCGGCGGCAAGACCGTTACCTCCATCGGCGGCGGTATCTGCCAGGTATCCTCCACGCTGTACTATTCCGCCCTCATGGCGGACCTGCAGATCGTCCTGCGCTACGCCCATATGTTCGATCCCGGCTATATGCCCGTCACGGGCTGTGATGCCACGGTCAGCTGGGGCGGCCCGGACTTTGCCTTCCGCAACAGCACCAACTACCCCATCAAGATCACCACCAGCTACAACGACGAGACGAACCAGCTGACCATAACCCTGCTGGGCACCAAGACCGACGACCACTATGTGGAGATGACCAACCAGTTCCTCTCCTACTCCGAGCGCAAGACGGTCTATCAGGAGTCCGAGTCCGTGGCCCCCGGCACCACCGAGGTGGAGCAGTACGGCCACAACGGCTACGCCGTCCAGACCTACCGCAACGTCTACGCCGGCGACGGTACGCTCCTCCGCAGCACCAAGGAGGCGTACAGCGACTATGACCGGGCCGACAAGATCATCCTGGTCGCCCCCGGCGAGCTGCCGCAGTAAATAAAGAAACAGCCCCCTGCCGGGGGCTGTTTTCTGCTTTCGCTGTGTCTTCGCCGGGAGCAGACAGAGAAAAAGACCGGCGAAAGCCGGTCTTTTCTTTCTGCGTATCATTCTCTCCGTAGGGCTTCGATGGGGTTCAGCTTCGATGCCTTCATGGCCGGCACCAGGCCGAACACCACGCCGATGACCATGGAGAAGGCCACCGCGATGAAGCACGCCGGTACGCTGATGGCCACCGGTGTCCCCATGATGTGGGACATCATCTCCGCCAGGCCGATGCCCGTAGCCACGCCCAGTATGCCGCCCATGCTGGTCAGCACCGCCGCCTCCGTCAGGAACTGCCAGAGGATGCGGCTCTGCTGCGCGCCGATGGCGATCTTCAATCCGATCTCGCGGGTGCGCTCGGTGACGGACACCAGCATGATGTTCATCACGCCGATGCCGCCCACTACCAGCGAGATAGCCGCGATCCAGATCAACTGCTTGTTGGTGCTCTCCGACAGGCTCTGCAGATCGCTGGCCTGCTGGAGGAGGTCCTTGGACTCGTACTTGTACTTCGTGGTCCGGATGGCGTTCTCGTTCAGATACTTGGCCACATTGTCACCGGCGGCGGTCATGTCGTTGGTGCTGGTGGCCCGCACCGCCGCGTACTGGGGTTCATCATACCGGTACGGCACCGACCAGCACACGTCCGGGATGAAAATGGTCCCCGCTGTGCTGCCGGCGTACATCTGATAATCCTTAAAGCTGTTGATTACCGGTCCGCTGCTGGACCGGGAGGACACCACACCCACCACGGTGAACGGCATCCCGTTGATCTCGATGGTGCCGCCGATGGGGTTCTCGCCCTGGAACAGCGACTTTGCCGACTTCGCGTCGATCAGCGCCACATTCCGCCGGTTCTCATAGTCCCCCGCCGTGAAGGAGCGTCCGTAGTTCACCGCGTAGTCCACGGCCGTCAGATAGTGGTCGTCCACGCCGTACAGCGACCCGCTAAACGCCGTATTGCCCACGTACACGTTGTCGCACCAATCCCGGGAGTAGTACATACTCACCAGCGACACGCTGCCCAGCTTCTCCATCTCATCCCGCATCTCCCGGGTCACTGGGTCGATACCCTCCGGCAGCGCCGAGTAGTTCAGGTCGAAATAGTTTTGGCTGTCCGTGGCGCCGATGGTCACCCGCACCACGTTGTTGCCCGCGCCGATCAGGTTCTGCTTGATCTGCTCGTTGGTGCCCTTGATGGTGACGCCGAATGAACCGTTGAAAACGCCGCCGTGCG
>OLXL01000992.1_pt1 | contig 11147 bp, 10 predicted proteins | sample 1673891 | NCBI WGS metagenome assembly OLXL01 (sample SAMEA103958131, study PRJEB25191) | human gut metagenome | reverse complement strand
GAAGGGGAAATCCGCTGGAAAACCGGACTGCTCAAAGCGCAGAATTTTCTGCTCCGAGCCGAGAATTGCCCACTGCGTCCGGCCCAGCGCGACGATCTGTTCGCCCTTCGTCAGCCGGTAGCTGCGGAAGCACCGGATATCCCGGCCCTCACACCGTTCCGGCCATGTGCGGGCCGTCAGTTCGTCCATGAGATACGCCGGCCCATAAAAATCCACCCGGCTGTGGACGGTCAGCCAGAACTCGCCCCGCTTTGCCATCGCTGCGCCGCCGACGCCGATTTTCTCCGCGTGCTCCGACGCAACGCCCTGAAAGATCGTAAACGCCGCCAGCGGCGAAAGCGCCGCCGCGCTGCCGCACAGATCCGGGGTCAGAACGATCTGCTTTTCAAAAAACCCTGTCTGCATGCCTGATCATGCCTCCTGCTTGTGTTTGTCTGTATTATAGCATGTTGGTTTTCTGTTTGCCAGTTGGTTTCACGACGGAATCTTGTAGAAATCCCAGAAATTTTTCGTTGTTTGCATTGGAATCATGTTGATTTCTGCGCGAGTTTGGAGTATGATAGGCATATGTTTGAGACATACGAACGCGGTCCATTGAGTTGACACGCGCCCGCATTTCATACGCAAGGAGACGTTAGCATGATTATTACGCAAAAGAAGCCCATGGAAGAGCTCATGGCGATGGTCGGCGACGCGAAGACAGTTGCGATCGTCGGCTGCAACAGCTGCGCAACGGCATGTCACACCGGCGGTGAGCCGGAGGTCGCCGCACTGGCAAAGGCACTGGAGGAAGCAGGAAAAAAGGTCGTCGGCACGACGATTGCCGATTACTGCTGCATGAACCTTGGCGTCAAGGGCAAGATGAAGCCCCTCGTCGCAGCCAAGCCGGACTGCGTGATCTGCATGTCCTGCGGCGACGGCGTACAGTGCGTCGCAAAGAATGCCCCTGGCATCCCCACCTATCCGTCCAACAACACCATGTACCTCGGCGAAGCCGTCCGCTTCGGCGTCTGGGAAGAGGCGTGCCACTTCTGCGGCGACTGCGTCCTCGGCCAGACCGGCGGCATCTGCCCCATCACCCAGTGTGCCAAGAGCCTTGTCAACGGCCCCTGCGGCGGCCAGAAGAACGGCAAGTGCGAGGTCAACCCGGAAAACGACTGCGCATGGATCAAGATCTACAAGCGCCTTGACCAGATCGGCCAACTCGACAAACTCGGCCACACCCGCGAGGACAAGGGCTACGCGAAGTTCAGCTATCCGAGAACGATCAGCTTAAAGGGGAAGAAATAATATGAGTATGTTGAAAGAGGCTTTTGAAGCCGGTAAATTCGGCGTTACCGCCGAGATGGCCCCCCCGAAGGGTTATGATTTTTCCGAGCAGCTGGAAGCGGCAAAGCTTCTCAATGGCAAGGTCCACGGCGTGAACGTGACCGATATGCAGTCCGCCAGCCTCAAGGCATCCAGTCTCGGCCTGTGCATCGCGCTCAAAAACGCGGGCATCGAGCCGATCCTCCAGATGACCGGCCGCGACCGCAACCGCATGGCCATCATGGGCGATATTCTGTCCGCAGCGGCCTTCGGCATCGACACGATGCTGGCCCTCACGGGCGACCATCCCGTCGTCGGCGACTGCCCGGAATCCAAGCCCGTCTATGACCTGGACTCCGTCGGCATTCTGAAAATGCTCACAAAGATGGAGGAGACGAACTGCGACTGCGGCGGCAACGAGATTGCCGGCGGCGCACCGAAGTTCTACAAAGGCGCTTCCGTCACTCCGGTCTATGATCCGATCGAATTGCAGATCAACAAGCTGCGTCAGAAGGTCGAGGCCGGCGCCATGTACATCCAGACGCAGGGCATTTTCGATCTCGATACCTTCAAGCGTTTCCTGGAAAAGGTTGACGCAGCGGGCATCAAGGCCCACATCATGGCCGGTATCATCCCGCTGAAGGCAGCCGGGATGGCCCGTTACATGAACGAGAACGTCCCCGGCATCGCGGTGCCGCAGGACATGATCGACAAGCTGGCCGCAGCGGCAGCCGAGGGCAAGGAGAAGGGCGTCAAGGGCCTTCCCATGCAGCTCGGCATCGAGATGGCAGCGGAAATGATCGCAAAGATCAAGGACGAGCATCTGTGCGACGGCGTACATATCATGGCCATCGGCGCGGAAAAGAACGTCCCGGCCATCCTCGAAAAGGCAGGCGTCACGATCTGACGCCGCATCGGACGCGCCGCGTCCTCCCTATGGCTATATTCGCACCTTTGTGAATGATTATATAGCAACGCTCAGTGAAAGCGGCCCGGTGGCTCGGGCCGCTTTTGCTGTCATTTTCCAGCCCGCTTCCGCCTGCGTTCGTCTTGACATCCCGGTACGCCTGTGCTAGAATGTGGCTGCCGGTATGAGTGGTGGAGTCTGTCATAGAAGCCGCTGCGGTTTCTATTCATATCGGGGATCGATCATCGATTTTGCATGCCGCTTGGCATACAGACAGAACCGTCCGGTTCTGTCTTTTTTATTTCGACCGACAGGCTCCGTTTGCGCCTTGCAGATATGCAGGCACAGGCGGAGTTTTTCATCCATCCTGATATCCGGGAGGAGGGAAGCCCATGCCTGTCATTCTGCTTATCTGGGACACGCTCCGGCGGCTGTTCCGCCTGCAGAGGTCAGAAAACCGGGAAGAATCGTAATCAGCGCACACAGGAGAAAACACTATGAGAAAAACAAAGATCGTATGTACCATCGGCCCGGTCAGCAGCGACCCCGCCGTATTTGCCGACATGTGCCGCGCGGGCCTGAACGTCGCGCGGCTGAACTTCTCGCACGGCACGCACGAGGAGCACCAGCAGAAGCTTGATATGATCAAGCAGGTGCGGGAGGCGCTTGGCCTGCCAATCGCCATCATGCTCGACACCAAAGGCCCCGAATACCGCATCGGCACCTTTCAAAACGGAGAAATCCAGCTTGCCGACGGCGCGGAATTCACCTTCACGACCCGAAAGGACGTAGAGGGCGACGAGTCCATCGTCTCCGTCAGCTATGCCGGTCTGGCCGGCGAGCTGGCCCCCGGCGACACCGTGCTCGTCAACAACGGGCTTGTCATTTTCGAGGTGCTGTCCATTGAGGGCACCGAAATCCAATGCCGCGTCGTCGCCGGAGGAAGGCTCTCCAACCGCAAGAGCATGAGCTTCCCCGGCAAGGTGCTCAAGCAGGTCTATCTGAGCGAGCAGGACAAGAGTGATCTGCTCTTCGGCATTCAGAACGGCGTGGACTACGTCGCCGCCTCCTTTGTCTCCTGCCGTCAGGACGTGGCAGACCTCAAGCGCTTTTTGCAGGAAAACGGCGGCGGCGGGATCGACATCATCGCCAAAATCGAAAACCGTTCCGGCATCGACAACATCGAAGAAATCTGCGAGGAGTGCGAGGGCATCATGATCGGCCGCGGCGACCTCGGCGTCGAGGTACCGTTTGCGGAGCTTCCGGCCATCCAGAAATATCTCATCACCAAGTGCCGCCTGCTCGGCAAGCGCGTCATCACGGCCACGGAAATGCTTGAATCCATGATCCAGAATCCGCGCCCCACCCGCGCGGAGATCTCCGACGTGGCCAACGCCGTCTATGACGGCACGAGCGCGGTCATGCTCTCCGGCGAATCCGCCGCCGGAAAATACCCCGTCAAGACCGTGCAGACCATGTCCGAGATCTGCGAGGAGACGGAAAAGCACATCCACTATGAGACGCGCTTCCGCAGCTACAACTTCAAGATCAAGAATCTGCTCGACGCCATCTCGCACGCCACCTGCGGCATGGCCATCGACATCGGCGCGAAAGCCATTGTCGTCAGCTCTCTTTCCGGCCGGACCGTGCGCATGGTTTCGCGCTTCCGCGTCCCGACCGATATCATCGGCATGGCCACCAACAAGGCCGTCTGGTATAAGCTGGCGCTGTCGTGGGGCGTGCTGCCCGTGCTTTGCGAGACCTTTGACTCGACTGACGTGCTGTTCTATCACGCGCGCAAGGCCGCGAAGGCCGCTCTGAAGCTCCAGCCCGGCGACAACATCGTCCTGACCGGCGGCACCGTCAACGGTACCTCCGGCAACACCAATCTCATCCGGGTCGATACCATCTGACGCTTCCGGCGCATTTTTTCCGTCTCCGGCGCTCTTTTCTGCTGACAATTTCGGAAATGTGCGCTATAATGCAGGTATTATCAGCAAAGGAGCGAGAATATGACTGTCATTGACCGTTTTTTGAAGCTTGTGTCGTATGAAACGACCTCCGATGAAAATTCCGAGGCCTGCCCCTCCACCCCGAATCAGAAGGTTCTGGGCGCGGAGCTTGTACGCCAGATGCAGGAGCTTGGCATTGCCGACGCGCAGATGGACGAGCACGGCTATGTCTACGGCACCATCCCCGCAAACTGCGAGAAAGAGCTGCCTGTGCTGGGCCTGATCGCGCACATGGACACCTCTCCCGACGCCAGCGGCAAAGATATCAAGGCCCGCATCACCGACGTTTATTCGGGCGGAGACATCGTTCTGAATGAGGAAAAGGGCATCGTCCTTTCTCCGAAGGACTTCCCGTCTCTGCTCCGCAACACCGGCAAGCACCTCATCGTCACGGACGGCACCACGCTGCTCGGCGCGGACGATAAGGCGGGCGTGGCGGAAATTCTCTCCGCGGCGGAGCTGCTGCTGAGCTCCGACAAGCCGCACGGCGTCATCCGCATCGGCTTTACGCCAGACGAGGAGATCGGCCGCGGCGCGGACCTTTTCGATGTCAAGGGCTTCGGCGCGGACTACGCCTACACCGTGGACGGCGGTACGCTGGGCGAGGTCGAATATGAAAACTTCAACGCCGCCTCCGCAAAGCTGGTGTTCCACGGCCGGAGCGTCCACCCCGGCGACGCGAAGGGCAAAATGATCAGCGCGATGCTGGCTGCCATAGACTTCAACGCCCTTCTCCCGGAGAACGAGATCCCCGCCTGCACGGAGGGCTATGAGGGCTTCTACCATCTGACGGAAATGTCCGGCACCGTTGAGGAGGCCACGCTCAGCTACATCATCCGCGACCACAGCCGCGAGAAATTCGAGCAGCGCAAGCAGGCCGTCGCCGCCGCTGCGGAGGAGATCGACCGCAAATACGGCAGGGGCACCGTGGAGCTGACGCTGCGCGACAGCTATTACAACATGAAGGAAAAGCTCGCCGACTGCATGTTCCTGATCTGGGATGCAGAAAAGGCACTGCGCGAGGTCGGCGTGGAGCCGGTCATCGTGCCCATCCGCGGCGGCACCGACGGCGCGCGTCTCTCCTATGAGGGTCTCCCCTGCCCGAATCTCTGCACCGGCGGCGAGAATTACCATGGCCGCTTTGAGTACATCCCCGTCGAGGACATGGAGCTCATCACCAAGATGCTGGCCACGCTCTGCTGGAATCTGGCGCAGTAATACAAAATCAGTCGCCGCCCAGCGCGCAACGACACAGAAAAGCCTCCCGGATCATTTGGTCCGGGAGGCTCGTTTTTGTTTATGCGGGGCGCTCAGCAAAGCACTGGCAGCCACTGCTCAAATTTCGCGCTGCCAAGGCCTTCCGGACACGCGCCGATGAGGATGATCGTGCCGCCTCTTGTGACAGCGTGTTTTGCATTATCCAGCGCCTTCTGTGTCTGGTAGAGGTTCGCATCCTTAGGCGCGCCGCCCTGTGACACAAGCACGATGTCCGCGCACTGCGGGATCGGCCTGCGGTACATCCGGTCGAGATACGCGCAGCCCGCGCGGTGCGCCTCGATCGTGTCGCCTGCCACGGCGTGGACGATGTGCTTGTGCTCGTCGAGCACCACGTTCACGATATAGTCCACGCCGCAGATGCGTCCGGCTTCCTCAATGTCCGCGCGGATGGGATTGCCGTCCAGCTTCCCGGCGCAGGCGCTTTCCCGCACCATCATGCGGTGATTTGCCTGAATTGCCGCCGGGGTGGAAACGCCCGGCATGATCGCCTTCGCGCCGCCGGAGTAGCCGGCAAAGTAATGAAATTCGATGTTGCCGGTGCAGATGCGAAAATCTGCTTCGGCCACAACGCGGGTAATGTCGACCGGCGTTCCGGCGCTTGTCGTGCCGAGGTGGGTGCAGTCGTCCGGGTCGGAGTCCACGCACCGCACGCGGCGCCAGACGCGCTCACCCGCAAGGTGGCACTTCTCCTCCTCCGTGTGATGGCGGTGCGAGCCAAGCGCAAACACGACAGTAATATCGCCATCCCGGCAGCCCGCCGCCGTGAGCTCGTCCAAAATGGCAGGCAGAATTTCATAGCTCGGCACGGGCCGGGAGATATCGCTCGCAATGATGTCAATCTTCTGTCCCGGTTTTACCAGCTCCCGCAGCGGCTTTGCGCCGATGGGGTGCGCCAGCGCGTATCGCACGGCGGCCTCGCCGCCGCGCTCGTGCGGAATCTCATTCGCCGTCAAGACGCCCAGCAGGTTTTCATCCGGGATCTCGACCGTCTGTATGCCGGTGCCGTATCCAAAATCCAGCCTCATGCACGCCCTCCGAAGCGCTGCGCCGCACCGCGCAGCGCTTTTACGACGGGCAGCTCCTCACCGGTCAGGAAACGGATCAGCGCGCCGCCGCCCGTGCAGACGTAGCCGAGCTTGTCCTTGACCTGATACTTTGCCGCCGCTGTTACGCTGTCGCCGCCGCCGACCACGGTATAGCCGGACGCCGCACCGAGCGCCTCGAATACGGCTTTTGTGCCGAGCGCCGTCTCCGGCTTCTCAAATATGCCCATCGGCCCGTTGACGAAAACCGTTTTTGCCGCCAGAATGACATCCACATACTGCTTTGCCGTCCGGCTCCCGATATCCACGGCGCAGATATCCGGCGGGACTGCGCCGATCATGCACTCCCTGCGTCCGCCGTTCTCGACATAAGCAAGGTCGGACGGCAGAAGGATCTTGTCTGCGTACTTTTTATAAATATCTCTGGCCTTCTCGATGTACTCGCCGTAATTACTGCTGTAGATAAAATCCAGGCTTTCCTGCCCGATGGCCTCGCCTCTGGCCGTAAGCAGGATGTTGCCGACCAATCCGCCTGTCAGGAGCGTGCCGGTCGCGCGATCGACCGGCTGGTTGAGATCCAGCCGGCACAGAACGGTCTTACCGGCGACATCGAATTCGTCAAGCGTGTGGATGCCAAATCGCATAAAGTGATTCCTCCTGGATGTGGACGGCGGGACAAGGCCAACGCCTTGTCCCGCACTGGCCGCTGGGATCCGCTGGGGAAGGGGATAGAATGGGATGATGGGAAGGAACTATTTCAGAGGTCTGCTCCCTGAATCGAAAGTGTCCGTAAGCAAGCCTCTTACTTTTTGAACTTGCCGATGCCCAGATACTTGTTGGTCATGGCAGTGCCCTCTTCGCGCGTGAGCTGCATCTTCGTGGCGGCGCGAATGGCGTCCAGCATAAGCGCAGCGGCCCGGAAATGCAATCGTTCACGCCTGCGCTTTGCGCGCGCTTTATGCCGCAGTGCCTCTTTTGACGGTTTCTGAACGTTATCTTCCTGTTTTCTGTTTTCTTCCATGGATTGTGGTCATTTTGCACAGTTTGCGGTATTAAGATAGCGTTAAGATTCGTCAGAATGACTTTACCCTGCTTCTCCGATATGCTACAGTAAATAGCGTAATAAGGGAAAGCGTCAGCTGACAAGGGTACATACGCTTGCGGGCCGAAGCGGGCCGCAAGTCCTCCGGAGTTTTTCACGGAGGATAAACTGCAGCTGGCAAGGCAGACGAGGCAGGCGGGCTGCTGCCCGCCAACGAGGATAACAACGCCGGATGTTGTTTTGCCCCGTGAAAAACCGTGTGTGGCCTTGTCAGCTGACGCAATGTTTCCCGGAGAAGAAAAGGAGAGTATCATGAAAGAAAAGAAGAAGCTCAGCCTGCCGATCAAAATATTCATCGGCATGGCCCTCGGCATCATTGCCGGACTCATCTTCGCATTCGCCCATCTCGGCGAGTTCACAAAGGAATGGATCAAGCCCATCGGCACCATCTATGTAAACCTGCTGAAATTCCTTGTCGTCCCCGTTGTTCTGTTCTCCATTGCCGACGGCGTTATCTCCCTTAACGACCTCAAGCGCGTCGGCTCCGTCGGTCTCAAGACCTTTGTTTACTATATGGCCACCTGGCCGTTGTGATCGGCCTTGCGCTGGTCAACATCTTCAAGGGCGCGTTCACGCCGCTGCCCTCCGCCGATATCGAAGCTCTGACCTATGAGGCGAAGGAAGCTCCGTCTGTCATGCAGGTCATCGTAAATATCTTCCCGTCCAACCTTGTGCAGCCGATGGTCACCTCCGACATGCTGCCGATCATCGTGATCGCCATCTTCCTTGGCGCCGGCTGCCTTGCCGCCGGTGAGAAGGGTGCAAAGATCGCTGACCTCATCAACTGCGGTCAGGACGTCGTCATGAAGATCATGATGATGATCATCAGCTTCACCCCGATCGGCGTTTTCTGCCTCATGACCAACGTCGTCGCTGAGAACGGCCCGCAGATCATCGGCAAGCTCGCTCTGATCATCGGCGTCGCCTACCTCGGCTATATCATTCACGTTCTCGTCGTCTATGGCCTGTCCGTCCGCTTCCTGTCCAAGATGAGCCCCATCAAGTTCTTCAAGGGCATCGCTCCGGCCATGATCACCGCCTTCACGACGACCTCCTCCAATGCGACCCTCCCCGTCAACATCGAGTGCTGCAACAACATGGGCGCGGAGCCGGAAATCAGCGCGTTCGTCCTGCCGCTTGGCGCGACGATCAACATGGACGGCACCGCCATCTATCAGGCAGTCTGCACCGTCTTTATCGCCTGCTGCTACGGCCGTGACCTGAGCCTCGGCGATATGGCCATGATCGTTCTGACCGCGACCCTCGCCTCCGTCGGTACCGCCGGTACGCCGGGCGCCGGCATGATCATGCTGGCGATGGTTCTGACGCAGGTCGGCCTCCCCGTCGAAGGTATCGCCATCATCGCGGGCGTCGATAAGCTGTTCGACATGGGCCGCACGACCCTGAACATCACCGGCGACGCGACCTGCGCCCTGTTCATCTCCCGCCTCGAGCGCGAGAAGGCCGCCAAGAAGGCTGCCAAGGCTGCAAAATAACTCCGCTTTTTCAAAACCGCTCCCCCGGGCATCCGGGGGAGCGGTTTTGTGGTTCTTTGGGTTCGGTATAAAAGAAACCAGAGCGGGGCGCTGTTATACGCTGCCGGAATCCGGAGGTTCCGGTGCGCCGTCCGGTTTTTCCGGGGGCGTGCTGCCGTCCGGAGGCTCCGGCATGGATGTGCCGTCCGGCTTTTCAGGCGGCGTGCCGCCATCGGGTGGTGTGGGCGGTGTTTCGCTGTTTGGCATGTCAGAGGGGACTTCTCCGTTCGGGTCAAAGCCGCCCGGTCTGCCGCCCGGCATGCCGCCGAAGCCGGACTGGCTCTCGCCTGTCTGTGCCTCAGCAGTTCCGGCGTTTTCACCATCGGACAGGAGCGTATAGCTTCCGTCCTCCGTCAGTTCGGGCGAGGAATAGAAGACGAAGCGCGCGCTGCACGGCGCTTCCATGCTGAAAAGCGTATCCGTTTCATCCCAAATGGCAAGCGTACTGCCGTTTGAAATGAGCGCGTCCGCGCCTCCGCCGCGCGGCTGCATACTGCCGGACTGGCCAAAGGTCACATATGGCTGCGAGACGGAAAGCTTCATGCCCATGCCCGCGCTGCCACCGGCAGCCAAAACAGTTCCGCCGGTGATGGTGATCGTTCCGTCAGCATCAAGCGGCTGATTGTCTGCCGTGTTCGCCGTCCAGACGCAAATGGTGCCGCCGGAGACAGTCATGGTGCCGTTGGAGTCAAAGCCGTCGCCGTCCGTCGTATAGGCGTTGATCGTACCGCCGGAGAGATTCATGGAGAAATCGAAGCCGGTCAGATCGGAATTAGCTGCATTCAGACAGTCGTCCGAGGCGCGGATGCGAATGTCGCCCGAGGCGACGTTCAGCGTGGCAGCCTCCAGTCCCTCATAGCAGTCTGTGATCGAGATCGCAGGCCCGTCCGTGCCCTCCGCGCCGATCTGCAGCGTGTAGTCGCAGTGGATCGCGTCGTCTGCGGCGGAAATGGTCAGCTCGCCGCTTTCGATCGTCAGCAGCTGCCCGGCGTTGATCGCGTCGTTGACTGGCGCATGGATCGTCAGCGTCAACTCCCGGATGGTGAGGCTGGCTTCGCCGTCTTCGTCTGTCGAAGCGCCGGATTTGATCCCATTTTTGCCGTTGGCGGTGAGCGTGAGCGAACCGGTTCCGCAGAGCGTCACCTGGGAGCCGTCCTTGCATTTGAGAACGGCGTTTTCTGCGTTCTCGTTCGCGGGGTATGTGTCGCCGTTGTTCTGTTCGCTGTCGGAAAGCGCATTGACCGTTCCAGCAGCCGCCTCAATCGTGACCTGCGAGGACTTGCCGCAGGTAATAGGTGCAGTGTCCGTACTCGTGAGCGTCAGATTGTCCAAAATCAGCGTCACGTCCGTTGTGCCCTTCTTGATTGTGACGGAGCCGTCAGCGCAGCTCCCGGACAGGCGGTAAACGCCGCTTTCGGAAACGGTCAGCGCCGTCCCATCCGCTTCACAGCCGCTGCCGGAGACGGAGGCGGCTTCATCTGTAAACTGAATGATTGTTTCCGTGCCGTCCGACACAGAGGATGTGGTTGTTTCCTGTGCGTCGGACAATTCATCCGTCTGCGCGGAAGCGCCGGTGTCTGTCGGGGCTGCCGTGCAGGCGCACAGGCCGCACATAAGGCTTAAGACCAGAAGCAGCAGAAAAATACGATGTTTCATCATCATGCTCATCACGTCCTTTCTGCTGTGAGTATACAGGACGCACCTAAAGAATACTTAAAAGTAATCCTCAATATAAAGCGGCTTGCGGAAAAAGAGCTTGGCCTTGCCGTCACCGATGCGGCGAAATCATTGATCGTACAGGAAGGCTATGATCCTATTTATGGCGCCAGACCTTTGAAGCGCTATATCCAGCAAAAATTGGAGACGCTGCTGGCCCGCTATATTCTGGAGAAAGACCCCAAACCGGAAACTGTCCTGAAAGCGGACTGTGTGGACGGACAACTGGTCATTAGCGAATAAGTT
>OLXL01000957.1_pt1 | contig 11444 bp, 8 predicted proteins | sample 1673891 | NCBI WGS metagenome assembly OLXL01 (sample SAMEA103958131, study PRJEB25191) | human gut metagenome | reverse complement strand
TTTTCCGCTCTGTCGTCCGGTCGTTCCATTTAGCGTAGCGCTGCTACGCTGCATTTCACTCCTGTTAGTCAGAACGAAAAATTCGCGGCGCATCTTGGCGCATTTTCATTTGAAAATAGTATAAAAAAGTTAGTCACATCGAACGAAACCGCTTGACAATCCGCCGCGCTGGTGCTATCATTCAGATACCCCGATGGGGTATATTGCATTCATCGAAAGGATGAGGGCTGATGACAAAAACGACGCTGAAAATTGACGGCATGATGTGCGGCATGTGCGAGAGCCATGTCAACGACGCAATCCGCAAGGCTTTCCCGGCGGTCAAGAAGGTGACTTCCTCCCACGGCAAGGGTGAAACGGTGGTCATTTCCGAAGACCCGCTGGACGAAGCGCAGGTGAAAGCTGCGATTGCCGCGACGGGCTATGATTTCAAGGGCATGTCAAGCGAGCCGTATCAGAAGAAGCGTTTCCTTTTCTTCTGATGGCTTCTTTCGCACAACAAAAAGCAGGGCTGTCTCCGGCGTGGAGGTAGTCCTGCTTTTCTATCATTGTATTATTGGTTTTGATGCGCAGGGATTTCGTCTCTGCGGAGGAGAACAAAGGGTTTTCCACTCGCCTGTTGGAAACCTTCGGGGTCACTTCCACTGCTTGATATGCTTCATGTGCTTCATCACCAGCGTGGCGCTCACGCCGGTCAGCGCGCCGAAGAGAATGCCGCTGAGCATTAGGACAGCCATGTAGTACGCCAATTGCGACGTGTGGAGGATAATCATCGCCATCACGATTTGCCCGACGTTGTGCGTCACGCCGCCGACAATGCTGACCGTGACCGGGTGCATCCACTTCATGCGCGAAAGGAGACACATGCTTGCCAGCGACAGCACACCGCCTGCCAGTGCGTACGGCAGCGCCGCCACGCCGCCCAAAAACAGCGAGGACAGCACCACTTTCAGCAGCATCAGCACCCACGCCGTCGGCAGGGACAGCATGTAGACCGCGAAAATCAGCACGCCGTTGCTTAAACCCAGCTTGATGCCCGGTACGCCCAGCAGCGGCGGAAACAGGCTCTCCACCCAGCCCAGCACCAGCATCAGCGTCAGCAGCACACTGCACAGCGCAAGCTGTTTTGTGGTGATTTGCTGCTTATTCATTTGCTGCGTCCTCCTGCACGGTCGTCAGCCAGTCCATCAATTCGTCGCGGCTGTACAGCTGGAGCGTCACCTGATTCGGCAGACAGATAATCCTGTTGCCCAGAATGCGTGTGTCCTTGTTTCCCAGCGTCACTTCGCCCTGCTCCACGCAATCCTGATTGTCGCAGTTCGCCTCGTGCATGTCGATGCTTGTCGGGGTGACATGGACGATGTTGATGCAGTCGCCGTGGCGGAGGCGATAATAGCCCTCTTCGGTCAGCGGAATCGGCTGATACGTTTTGTCACCGACGGTGACGACGAGGAATGCTTTCACCTGCGACAGGTCGGGGGTGGCGGTGGCTTCGGGGGCGTCCGTGACTTCCGGCGCGGCAGCCGCTTCCGGTGCTGCGGTGATTTCGGGGGTCGCCGCTGCCTCCGGTGTGCTGGTCGCAAGCTCTGTCGGCGCCTCGGTCGGCGCTTCGGTCGGCGCATCTGTTGCGGTCAGGGGCAGCAAAGGCGCATTGGCGTCTACATTCGCGGGTGCGTTCCTCCGCAGCACAACCATCAGTACCGCCACAATCAGCAGCAGCGCTGCCACAATCAGCACATTGCACCACAGGCCATTCCGCCTCGCCTTGGGATTCGTTTCCTTCTTCATACCCGTTCCGCACAATCCTTTCGTTATTGAGTATTCCCATCATACAACGCCGAGTCGGATTCGTCAAGGGGCGCGCGCGCAGGTGTTACAAACTTGTCACAAAGCGGCGAATCCATCCCGATGTCAGCAGGCGCTTTTGCCCGTCTTATTGGAAGCGGAACGCATTAGTCCGCGCCGCCCCATGGCAACGAAACCGACAATATCCGCAATCAGCCAGCCCGCCGGAATTGCCAGCCAAATCGCCATCATGCCGAAATGCGGCGCGAAGGCGTAGGACAGCACAACGCGCAGCCCAAGCGAAAGCACCGTCAGGACGATGCTCATGCCCGCCTGCTCCAAACCGCGGAAAATGGCATAAAGCAGGAACAGGAAGCCGATGCCGATGTAGCACAGCCCCTCGGTGCGCAGGTACGTTACGCCGATGGAAAGAGACTCTGCCGATGCATTTTTGAGGAACACGAGCAGCAGCGGCTCAGCGAAAATCGCCACGAGCGCGGAAACAATCAGGCAGAAGCCGCCGGAAAGCAGGAACGCTGTGCGGATGCCGTGACGGAGGCGCTGCGGCTGATTCGCCCCCTGATTCTGGGCGACGAAGGTCGCGAAGCCATTGCCGAAGTCCTGCGCGGGGCTGTACGCCAGCGAGTCAATCTTCACGCCGGCGGTGAATGCCGCCATCGCTGCCAGACCGAAGCTGTTCACGAGACTCTGCACACACAGGATGCCGAAATTCATGATGGATTGCTGAATGCTGGTCATGGCAGAGACGGAGAAGATGCGCCTGAACAGCGCGCGGTCGGGGCGCAGGTCGTGCTGCGAGGGCGTCAGCGCCGGAACGCGGAAGAGCACATAACCTAAGCACAGGAAACCGGACAGCACTTGCGAAATCAGCGTCGCGACGGCAGCGCCCGCCACGCCCCACGGCAGCACCGCCACGAACAGAAAGTCCAGCGCGACGTTCGTCAGCGACGAAATCAGCAGGAAAACCAGCGGCGCGGTTGAATTGCCAACGGCGCGGAGCATACACGCTCCGAAGTTATACAGGAACGTCGGGATGATACCGATGAACACAATCAAGAGGTAGCGGGAGAGAACGCCCTGCGCTTCAGGCGGAATGCGCAGGAGCGTCATCATGACGGGCAGGAGCGCGTAGGAAAGGATGGTCAGCAGCGCTGATACGCCCGCAATCAGCACAAACGCATTGCCGACCGCTTTGCGCACGCCGGCATCGTCTTTCTGCCCGAAAAGCTGGCTGACAACTACGCCGCTGCCCATGCACAGCCCGGTGACGATGCTCGTGAGCAGAATCATGACGGAAAACGCGCTGCCGACGGCGGCAAGGGCGATTTCACCGCAGTATCGCCCGACGACGAAGGTGTCCACAAGGTTATAAAGCTGCTGGAGCAGATTGCCCGCCATCAGCGGCAGAGAAAAACGGAGCAGTCCGCGGAAAATCGAACCATGGGTCAAGTCAACATTCATAATAAAGGAATTCTCCTTTCACTGCACAGGATAGTATAGGCGAAAAAAAGGGAAACGTCAAGCATGGCGCAAAGGCAGAGAAATCAAGGCAAAGAACGAAAAAAACACAAAAAAAACAATATTAGCGCGAAAACGATTTCACATCGTTAAATCAAGGGATTGCTGTGCAAGTGGGGAATTTTGCAGGAAGATTGGTCAAAAATTGCAAGCGGCAGACACTTGACAAGGAAGCGGCAATTCCCCTATAATAGATGCAACGTATCATTTGCATCGTGTCATCTGGTACGAAATGAATTGGAGGGGTTAGACCATGAAGAAGATTCTCTCTCTGGTCCTGTCTGCGTGCATGATGCTGAGTGCGGCTGCGCTGGCAGAAGGCACGTTCACGCCTGCTGATTCCTACGATGTCGGTGAGCGCGTGTACAACGCGGGCACTGTCACGCTGGAAAAGAGCGAGGGGAGCGCGCAGACGGTTTCTACCGATCAGTATGTCGGCGAAGCTGGCAAGGACTACACCGATGAAAAGGTGTACACCTACAACAGCTACACCCCCGGCATTAACTCTTCTCTGAACTGGGACCCGCTCTCCTGGGAAACGAACGAAGACACTGATATTTTGAACAATGTCAGCTCTGGTTTCTACACCTTCGTTCTGAATTCCGAAAAGAATGGCTACTCCGTCATGCCCGAACTGGCTGCTGAAATGCCGGTGGACGTGACCGCTGAGTATGTCGGTCAGTACGGCGTGAAGGAAGGCGAGACCGCCAAGGCTTGGCGTATCGCGCTGAATAAGCTCGCCAAGTGGGAAGATGGCACCCCCATCACTGCTGATGACTATGTGTACTCCATGCAGCAGCTGCTCAACCCGAAGATGCTGAATCGCCGCGCTGACAGCTTCTATGCTGGCGAGTTCGTCATCTACAACGCGAAGAACTACCTCTACGCGGGCAAGACGACCTATGACCTGATTGCAGACACTGCCGAGAACCTCGTTGCCGCCGGCACCGATGTGTACCTCGACATGGGCGCTTGGGGCATGGTCGGCGCGCTGGACGCGGAAGGCAATCCCGCGCCGCAGTATGTGAACATTGCGGACGACACGATGTACCGCGATGCTTCTATTGAAGACGAAACCGCTGCCGAAGCGTGGGTCTCCGCGAAGTACCTGTTTGACAACTACTTTGCCGCGGGTCAGCAGTATGAGTCCATGCAGGCTCAGTACCTGTACACCGCCAGCGTTGCGGATGCCGCAACGTGGGACGAAGTTGGCTTCAAGAAGGTTGACGATTACACCGTTGACTTCATCCTGGCTAACCCCGTGAACGAAGCGAACTTCTATGTGCCCTACAACCTGTCTTCCTCCTACCTGGTCTACAAGCCCGTTTACGAAGCCTGCAAGACCTTCTACAAGGACGGCAAGGAAGTTGCCACCGAGGAAGAAGCGGACGAAGTGAAGACCAGCTACGGCCGTTCCGTGGAGAACACGGTTTCCTACGGCCCGTACAAGCTGTCCTCCTTCGAACTGGACAAGGAATACACCCTGACCCGCAATGACAACTGGTATGGCTATCATGACGGCAACCACGTCGGCCAGTATCAGACGGACAACTACAAGGTGACCTGCATTGCCGACCACGCGACCCAGGTGCTGGCGTTCGAAAAGGGCGAGATTGATGACATCGCTCTGCAGGCGGACGACCTGAAGAAGTACGGCAACAGCAAGTACATCAAGTACGGCCCGAACAACGGCTACACCACCAAGTTGACCATGAACACCGACTATGAGAAGCTGCTGTCTCACGGCACCAATAGTCAGGTTCTGGTGATCCCGGAATTCCGTCAGGCGATTTCTTACTCCTATGACCGTAAGGAATTTGCTTCCTCCTTCACCGCGGCTGGCACGGCTGGCTTTGGCCTGATCAACGAACTGTACTGCTACGACCCCTTCACCGGCGCGCTGTATCGTGACAGCGAACCCGCGAAGGCAGTCCTCTGCCGTCTGTTCGACCTGACCTGGGGCGAGGGCGGCGACTACGACACCCTCGACGAAGCGTACGAAGCCATGACCGGCTACGAGGTCGAAAAGGCTCGCGCGCTGATGGCGGTTGCGTATGACAAGGCTGTTGCTGCCGGCATCTATGATGGCACCAGCGACATCAAGATTGACCTGCGCGTGTACCAGAGCGACGCTATCTACGTCAACATGTTCAACTACCTGAACGCCGCGCTGAAGAACGCTTGCGTTGGCACGCCGTTTGAAGGCAAGGTCGAAATGACCATGACCGTGGACACCGACTACTACGAAACCATGCAGTCCGGCAACGCGGACATGATCTTCACCACTTGGGGCGGCGCGACGATGGCTCCCTTCGGCGTGTTCGGCAACTGCTACACCGACGATGCGTACGGCAAAGGCAACCAGAACGAATACGGCTATGACACCACCACCATCGACATTGTTTACAATGTGGAAGGCGTTGGCGAAATCACCGACACCCTGCAGAACTGGGCGAACTGGTGCAACAGCCAGAACGTCCCGTCCATCGAGGAAAAGCTGGGCAAGTTCGCTGATTACACCTACGACACTCGTTTGCAGTTTGCGACCGCTGTCGAAGGCGCGTTCATGAACTGGTATCCCTGCTCCTCCATCTACTACCGCAACAGCGCGAGCATGAACTCCCAGAAGGTGAACACCGTTGTTGATACCTACGTTACGCTGATCGGCTTCGGCGGTATTCAGTACATGACGTACAACTACGATGACGCTGAGTGGGCGGACTACATCGCCAACAACACCCTGGAATACTAATTCAAGGCGCACATTTGCCGTGATTCTCTGAAACTCGGCACGGGCATGGGGGCCTTTTGACCCCCATGCCCGATGTGCGTGTTAAAAACCGGTTGATTTTCGGGCGTTTCTTAAGGGGACGCTATGATTCCAAAGAGAAAAGTACAGAATAGTGATTCCTTAAGAAATGCCCAATAGGGATTCAATCCAGTCAGGCAAGCCCAGTCCGCGGTGATGCGCACCTCCAGCCGCATCCTCCGCGACCCGTCACGGGTGGGGCGACGCACCCTGACGGCCGGAAGCGGAGGGGCAGCAGGGTTTCCCGCCCCTTCCGCTCAATATGAAAAACGGAGGTAACGTGGAATGTCCAAAAATGGTATGACACGATACATCATCAAGCGTGTCCTGTACATGTTCCTGGTGCTGTTCATCATCATGACCATGTGCTTTATCCTGATTAAGCTGCTGCCGCTGCCCGCCGTCCGCGAAATGGGCCGCGACATCAACCTCGTGCTCGCCAAGCGCGAAAAGATGGGCTACAACAAGCCGATCATGGTGCAGTACTTCCTGTACCTGAAGAGCATCCTGACCGAATGGGACTGGGGCGTCGGCGAGCAGATGTATGAAGGCATGGGCGTGTGGGATGTCATGATGCAGAAGCTGCCCTACACGGTGCTGGTGAACCTGTATTCTATCCTGCTTGCGATCCCGCTGGGCCTTGCTTTCGGTATCTATGCGGCGCTGAAGAAGAACAAGTGGCAGGATAACTTCATTTCCACCATGGTCATGGTCTTCATCTCGGTGCCAAGCTATGTGTACGCCTTCCTGGTGCAGTACTTCCTGTGCTTCAAGCTCGGCTGGTTCCCCTTGCAGGCGGCAAGTTTGTCACAGGCGGGTGGGTCACTGTTCAGCTGGACAATGTTCGTATCGCTGATTCCGGCGGTGCTGTCGCTGGGCTTCGGCGTTGTGGCAGGCTTGACGCGCTACACCCGTGCGGAGCTGAGCGAGGTGCTGACCGGTGACTACATGCTGCTGGCGCGCACGAAAGGTCTGACCAAGGCACAGGCAATTTCCCGTCACGCGCTGCGCAACGCAATGGTCGTCATCCTGCCGATGATTATTGGTGAATTCATCGGTATTCTGGGCGGCTCGATGATTATCGAAAACATCTTCGGCATTCCTGGCATCGGCAACCTGTACATCAACTCCATCAATGTCCGCGATTATAATTTCTTCATGGCGCTGAACGTGTTCTATACGGCAATCGGCCTGGTTTCGGGCATTGTCATTGACATCAGCTACGGGTTTATTGACCCGCGCATCAGAATGGGGTCGAAGAAATGATGGAAAAGAATCTGTATCCGGAAATCCCGAAGGAAAAGTTTGCGTTTATTCACAAGGATGAGCGCATCCATGACGAAAAGCTGCAGACCAAGTCCATCAGCTATCTGGGCGACGCGTGGCTGCGCTTCCGCAAGAACAAGTCCTCCGTTGTGGCGTTCTGCCTGATTGTGTTCCTGCTGCTGTTTGCCATCATCACGCCGTTTGTCTCGCCGTACACGGTGCAGTTCCGCGACGGCTACTACAAGTCGGTGCTGCCGAAGAACACGCTGTTTGAAAACGCGGGTTTCTGGGATGGCGCGCGCAAGGAAAAGGTCAGCGAAATCGGCTACCATTACTACAACGCCATCGGTCAGGAAACGGGCGTGCCGGTCGTGAAGAAGGAATATGACCACTACACCGATTCAAACGGCGTGACGTACTACAACCTGCGCGTGGATTCCTACGCGCTGGTCGGCTTCGCGTATGTCAACCTGAGCGAAACGGAATACAACAACCTGATGGCGTACCAGAACGAGAAGGACATTCAGGTCATCTACCCGCTGCAGAAGACCCACAATTCGCAGTACATGATGGGCAACGGCGGCGCGAACTTCTGGTACCAGCTCAAGGACGAGAGCGTGAACACCAACGGTGATCCGGCGCTGGATGAAAACGGCAGCCTGATTCCGAACTACCTCACGTCCGACAACCCGAACAAGGCGAACTACAACAGCAAGCGCATTGCCGGCGACGACGGCGCGGATGGGCAGTGGTACACCTACGCCCAGAAGAACCAGACGGGCTACCGCGTGCGTGTGCACTATCTGGAGTACTTCCGCTATGTCAACGGCTATGAACCCACGTTCATTTTCGGCACGAACAACTACGGACAGGATATTTTCACCTGCCTGGCAGTCGGCGCGCGCTTGAGCTTCCTGCTGTCCATCGTCGTGGCGAGCATCAACTTCATCCTCGGCGTGCTGTACGGCTCCATCGAGGGCTACTACGGCGGCGCGGTCGACATGGTGATGGAGCGTATCTCCGACGTGCTGAACAGCGTGCCGTTCATGGTCGTCGCAACCCTGTTCCAGCTGCACTTGGCGGAAAAGGTGGGCGTGCTGCCATCCCTGCTGTTCGCTTTCGTCTTGACCGGCTGGGTTGGTACGGCGGCGCGCGTGCGTACGCAGTTCTACCGCTTCAAGGGTCAGGAATACGTCTTGGCGGCGCGCACACTGGGCGCATCCGACGCTCGCTTGATTTTCAAGCACATCTTCCCGAACAGCCTGGGCACCATCGTGACCGGCGCGGTCATGACCATCCCCGGTGTCATTTTCTCCGAATCCATGCTCAGCTACCTGCACATCATCAATCTGGAAACGTCGTCGCTGACCTCCATCGGCACGCTGCTTTCCGGCGGTCAGGCGTACTTGAGCACCTACCCCCACATCATCATGTTCCCGGCAATCTTCATCGCCATTTTGGAAATTGCTTTCAACCTGTTTGGTAATGGCCTGCGCGACGCGCTGAATCCTTCGTTGAGAGGAGCGGACGACTGATATGGCAAAGCTGGAAGTCCGAAACTTGACCATCTCCTTCCGCACAAACAACGGTGCGGTTCGCGCAGTGCGCGATATTTCCTTCAATCTGGAGGAAGGCGAAACGCTCGCCATCGCCGGTGAATCCGGTTCCGGCAAGTCCGTCACCACCCGTGCTATCATGGGCATTCTGGCGGGCAACGCCATGGTGGATGCGGGCGAAATCATCTACGACGGCAAGGATTTGCTGAAGATTCCGGAAGAAGAGTTCCACACCCTGCGCGGCCACAAGCTGGCCATGGTGTTCCAAGACCCGCTGAGTGCCCTGAACCCCATCATGCGCATCGGCAAGCAGCTGACGGAAGCCATGCTGCTGAACAACAAGGAACGCCGCCGCGATGGCAAGGAACGCTTCAACAGCCTGCTGGCGCAGCTCGAAAAGACGATGGTGGCGGATGCCGAGGCGCGCGGACAGGGCGCACAGGCGCGCGAAGCCATCCATGCCAAAACGAAGCAGTTCGACCACTTTGCTTCCGTTGGGTTGAAGATGGAATATACCTATAAGGAAGCGATGGAATCCATCGTTGAGTGCATGGACGGCATGGACGAAATCGACAATGCCATCCTGACGAGCAAGGACAAGGATGTCCGCGAAATCTGCGGCCGCATCCGCAAGTCCCTAAAGCATATCTTCGACCCGTACACCTTCGATGAGAATGACCCGGAAATCGCGAAGTGGCATACGGCGCTGGAAGGCTTCCAGAAGAACTACACGCGCCGCCGCGAAAGCGAAATGCGCGCGCTGATGGCGGACATGACCGCTAAGCTGGGCGCGATGGTGAATGCGCAGGAGCCGAACTTCTTCTGCATCGGCTATCTGGCGGCGAGCGGCAAAACGCCCGACCCGAAAAAGCAGTCCATCACCGAGCTGAACCAGATGGCGCGCGAAACGCTTGACCGCGAGTTCATGATTGACTTCTTGCAGGACATTGCTCACGCGCTCCAGTACTCCAGCCAGCAGGCGGCGAAATCGCAGCAGGCGGCGGTGGATACGCTCCGCAGCGCCTTGAAGGTCTATCAGCAAAAGCCGCTGAACGAGGGCGAATGCAAGGAAGCGCTGCACAAATCGGCTGCGGCGGTTGAAGCAGCCATCGACAAGCTGCAGCTGGATAAGGACAATCAGGCGTACGTCTACCGTTCGGGTGCACAGTCCTACATCGACCGCTATGCCCGCTCCAAGACGCACAATCCGAAGGAAGAAAAGCGCTACGCCCGCGAGCAGAAGAAGTTTGAGGCGCAGAAGGCGAAGGGCAAGAATCCGCCGTCCGTTATCCCGAAGAACCTGATTGACGCGGATATGGCGCAGCACAACCTCTGCGAAATGACCCAGAGCCTGCTGAAGCACTTTGAGGAACTCATCGCGGCGAGTGAGACAAAGGACTTTGACGTGCTGGCGGTGGAAATGGTGGACTACATGAAGGCGCGCGCGCAGGATTATGCCTTCAAGCTCACCAAGGGCATGGCACGCCACCGCGCCATCGAATTGATGAAGGAAGTCGGCATTCCGGAACCGCACAAGCGCTTCTATCAGTATCCCTTTGAGTTTTCCGGCGGTATGCGTCAGCGCATTGTTATCGCTATTGCGCTGTCCGCGAACCCGGATATCCTCATCTGCGATGAACCGACAACCGCATTGGACGTGACCATTCAGGCGCAGATTCTGGAACTGATTAACCGCCTGAAGAAGGAACGCCGCCTGTCGGTCATCTTCATCACGCACGACCTTGGCGTTGTGGCGAACATGGCGGACCGCATTGCCATCATGTACGCCGGCAAGATTGTCGAGTACGGCACGGCGGATGATGTGTTCTACGATCCGCGCCACCCGTATACATGGGCGCTGCTGTCCTCCATGCCGGACTTGGAGACGCGCGAGAAGCTGGAAGCTATCCCCGGTACGCCGCCGGATATGATTCTGCCGCCGAAGGGTGATGCTTTCGCCGCGCGCAACAAGTACGCAATGGAAATCGACTTTGAGGAACAGCCGCCGATGTTCCATGTCAGCGAGACGCATATGGCGGCGACGTGGCTGCTGCATCCGAATGCGCCGAAGGTAAATCCGCCGGCGATTGTGGTGGAACGCATTGAACGCATGAAGAAGGAGCAGGCTGAACGAGAGGCAGCAGAAGCCTTGCAGAACGCGAAGAAAGGAGCCGCCGAAGCATGAAAATCGCAAAGGGAATCGCCTCGGTGCTGAAAACGATTGGGCTGGTGGTTATGGCCATCGCCATCGTAATGAGCATCTATGTTGTGGCGAATGACGGTGCGGGATGGTCTACGCTATCGGGGGCGCTGCGCTCTTATCAGCAGAACGCTTCCGTGGTTACGCGCGCTTGGTTCGACAAGCAGTATTTCTCCGCCATGATTGATGCCGCGTCCACCAAGACGCTGGGCGGGGACGTGCGCCAGAATCGCGCGCTGACGTTCTATACGACGTGGGTGAATGAACTGGCAGCGGGGCAGGACGCGCT
>OLXL01000956.1_pt1 | contig 11446 bp, 9 predicted proteins | sample 1673891 | NCBI WGS metagenome assembly OLXL01 (sample SAMEA103958131, study PRJEB25191) | human gut metagenome | reverse complement strand
TGGGGGTGCTGCGAGGAGAATTGACGTTGCAGGAGTATGCGCCGGAAACTTCATCGGATAAATTATTCGTCCCTTAAAAAGCTCATTTATGCGAGATATTGTATTCATACAGTATCTCGCTGATTTTTTGAAAAACGTACAAAAGAGCTTTCATTGCACTTTTGAAGTTGTATGCCGCTGCTGCCAGCAGCACATTTACAGTATCCCCACTCACCCCTTATAAAAGTTGCGGTCTAATCGGCAATCTGACTTCAAGTGACCTGTTGTTGGTTTTACACTTGTACGTTTGCAGAAGAGCTTATGTTTTTTCTACTTCTGAAAGTGGCTGTCTGATTTCTTGGGGATATCAGGAGTCATAATCTTTGTCCCGTTAATTTCCTTCTTGTCTCTGTATCCTCTGTCACTTGTCAGTACTTTAATCTTTCTTCCAGTAACCGTTCTATCTGTTCCAATAAAGACTTGATGGCATGATCGTCATATTCATTACGAAAAGACATGACTCCAGGAATAACACCTGTGACCGTGTCTTTGAGACAGAATGGTTTCAAAGAGTTTGAGTAGTTTATCATAATCGTGATTCCCTTTAAGATTACGCCTTAGCTCCCTGACCAGTCTCCAAACTATTGTACGTAAACGTCTGTCTGCCAGATGGCTTTTTGTCTTTGGGATGATTTCGGAAACGCTGGTCACGATAGATGGCCTTCAGCACAAAAGTGTAGCTCTGACGTAGAGGAAGTTCCAGCTGCTTCATGATGCTAAGAACTTTTCTTACTATCTTCTTATGCAACTTCGCATCTGTGGGGTAAGTGATATTCTTTTGCAGACGGAGTGAAGTCCTGCATGCCACAGAAATACTGATAATAAGCGTTTTTGCTCCATTGTTCCACCAAATACCCATCTGACAGATTACGAAGGTGTTTCAGGATAAGCAAACCACACATTAAACAGATCAGCTTGCCGGGACGACTCTTGTCCTGATAATACAAAGGTTCAAAAGCTGTTTCAAATTTCCCCCAATCTATTGTGTCGGCTAACTGGTAAAGTGGGTGCGATTGGTTCAGCATGTCAGACAGACTACTGAAGAAAGAAGGGTTATTGTTCGTATTTTTAATCATAAAATCTGCAAGTTTCTCACCATAAAAATACTAAAACTTGCAGACTTATCAAAGAATATTATATTCTAATTTATTGAGTATCAGTAAATAAATTGTTCCCAAGGGATAACTAATTAAAGATAATAGAATTCATAATCTGCCACTCATGACGAGCATCAAGTACAAGTACTCCAGCTGTACTCAAATCGATAGGCTCATCCTCACCATAATTTTGTGACTGGTTTTTCTCGCCCATTGTATACAAACGATTCCGCACAATACTAAAACAAGTTTCCGTATCAATGTTATCGAGCTTAGTTATTAAGGTACGCCCGTCCTCTCCATCGGGCAACGATACCAATGTACGGTCTTCACCTGCAGTTTCGTAATTACGTAGAAGAACATCCCAATACTTTATTATTTTCCCGTTTACATCAAGCATTTGCATTTGGAAGGTAGGTATTCCTGCCTCTACATCTTCCTGATTCATAACAACCGACACGCAAAAACTATCGCCAAACACCGTACCTCTCGGTAACGAAATCGTCCCCTTAGGATAGGCTTCCTCATCAGTCTGCCAGTTCGTATCGGCACTATCCAGATAACCATCACCATTCATATCCAGCGGCAACTGCACATTCTCTGTATTACCTGGAAACCACTTGCACAAATCAACCTCATATACAGAAAACGCATTGTTCACTGCCGATCCTGCCAGTGCACAGTCATAATCCATACGTGGATTCATGCCGTTTATCACATTATCTTTATGAAAATCGAAAGCATCATCCACACTTCTGAATCCACCGAAGATAACAGTTCGGTTACTCTTTGTAGCGACCAGCCGGAGCTTAGCCACTGCGTTACCGTTAACCAGCACCGGCACACGAGTAAAATAGCCGAACGTACCCGCAACTTGTCGGCGAGCCACCATCAGTCCGTGACGTACTTCTGCCTCACCACTCAGCTTAGAAAGAATCACCCCATCTTCAACCCAAAAAATTTCCGCACCGGCAAAAACCTCTTCGGCATACCCGCCATTAGGGACAGTTACGGTTTCAGTCTGATTGTAATAATCCCCTACTTCTACACCTTTAAACGGTTCATAGCCTCCGTAAGTTCCGCTTTGGTAACCAATTATATATGCCATGTAATTCTTTCCTTCCTCCAGACACTCACTGCCGGTAAGCGTAATCGTGGCATATCGTCCCTGTCCGTCTTCCGTACTCCAGGGATAGCTTGCTTTGTTATCCGGATTACTCCAGTTTTCAATCGTCTTTTTATATACCACCTTTGCCGGGCTCTGATACTCCACAATCAGTATACTGAGCTTGTCGAACGTCTGCGTAGGTGTGACGCTCGAAATAGGACGGCGTGATGCGATAGTAGCCGGATTCACCCCTTCTCCACCTTCAAAAAGCTCGCCCACACTTTCTACCGCTACAGTAAACGTCTGCTGCAGTGGCTTCCCATTCTGTCCTTCTGCATCAAGCGACGACGAATCGCTGCAGGCAGAAAGAAGCATCAGGACGATGCCTGCCAAATATTTCAATCTATATAATTTCATACGCAAATCATCCAGTTAAGTAACTTCATACCCTCGTAACAATCTTACTTAGCATTAATTATTATTTAGTACCTTTGAGCAGTCAATAGGATTTGACGGAGTTCCCAGACAATAAAAATGATTCGCCTCAATCGGGAAAAGATACTTGCCGAGGTCGTCGATAATACCGGTAGCTATATCTGTTTCTTCTCCGAATTCAAGATCATCACTATTTTGCCAAGGCTTCATCAGACGTACCTTTTTGCTGGTACCCACAATACCGGTAATGGAGGTAGTCACAAACTCCGCTACAAGCGTATAGTCGTACCGCTCCCTGTCCGGGATATTCATGGGAAGTATAAATGCCGTCATGGAACATTGATAAGCATCAGAAGAAGTCCCAACCTTTGCATTTCCATCCACCACATCTTCTGTAAAAACTTTATCCATCAATACTCTGCCCTCTTCATTAAAAGGATCATCTCCATAAGGACTAGTGATGTAATCTGCAATCACCTTATTATGCTCGTTAACTGCCGCAGGGACAGGAAGGATGTTTACCTCTGTATTCTGCGAATTGTAAAGCAATATCCTGACACGTTCAACCTCCCTCGGAATATTAGTCAAACACACCTGCAGACCTGCGACCCTACGCCACAAATTAATCTCACCAATATTCTTGCCACTCTCCGACTGTGGTATGAAATCTACGAAACCGGTAAAAAATTCCGAATGTGCCATATCAGTCGGGGTTTTATCCTTTTGAAGCATAATCGGATCAGTCAACTTACTACCAATCTCAATAGACTCAGGCAATCCATAAGTAAGAATAGAGTTCTTGCCATCATAATCTTGCATGACATCTTTCGATTCAGCTCCATCCACACCTACCGCTACCAGCCGATAAGTTTTTCCGACCGTAAATGTATAAGCTAACGTATAGGTGATTTCAGCCGTTTTAGTCGGAAGCAAATTAAAGTGTTCTCTCCATCCCACATTAAAGCGGGCTTTACACTCACCAGCGGTCCTAGTTTCGTCCATCTCGTAAATATAGAGATATACATCCGTAACGTGCTGCACACCACTAATATTATTTCCATAATCTCCATCATAAACCGGCAAGGAAGTACGGGTCTGCAAGTCACTCTGAGCCGCAATGGTAACCGTTACTCCCTCAACAGTCTGTACCGGTTCATTCTCCTTGCTGCATGAGGCTCCCAACAGGAGGAAGCCACACACAGTCAGGGCACAAGATACAGCATGTATGAATTGTTTCATTTTCATAACCTTACTTTCCTTTCATTCTTTTACGAGATAGAAACGTCCGTCATTACTCTTCATCGCACCTGCATTTACTGTAAGCGAAGTACCATCCAGCAGGTAGCGCTTTCCGGTCTGCTTGTCAACCAGTGTCCATCCCTTCCAGTTGCTGCCATAGTCCAAAGTGAATTCTGTCTGCTGCGAACCGTCCTTTACCATGAATCCCAAATCCACACGAGCGGCATTCTTTATCTTCTGAATATCGAGTGCACGCTTGTCGGCTACGGTATACACCTTTATCTTCGGCATAAAGTCCTCGTCAATCAGTGAAACAATATCCTCCTTCGCATTGTATGTATCCGATGCTCCGGCACTGCGAATCAGCGAACAAGAACTTACAGAGTTACCCGATACAGCCGAGATTTTCATTTCGCCTGCAGCCGGAGCAGAGACACTGCGGGAACTTCTGGTTGCGGTACTTGCAGAAGGCTGTACAAACATATCCGAGGTATAAGTTATATTAACATTGTCTGAAATATAATCTCCTGACACCTCTACATAAAATGCCTGCAACGGTGCAATGGTGTTGCTCTGTTCTCCATATTCTCCCTCAAAACTTAAATCTCCGTTTTCACCTAAGGAAATTCTGACCAATCCCTCTTCTCCTCCGAAAATATTTTCAGAATCTATGATACGGATAGCCTGAACAGACTGGTTATTTTCTGTTAGGAATGTCTTTATATCCAGATAACTTATAAACGGGTTGCCTGCCACAAAATATGCAGCATCCTGTTCTTCATTCCGCAATTCAAAAGTAAATGAACTACCTGCATTCTCCGGCTTAAATCCGCTCTTTTCATAAGTAAATTTTCCATTCATATTTCTTGCTCCTTCCGGCAAAGTTTCTTCTTTAACCCATCCGCCAGAAAGCGTATAATAATTATAAACGGTATATTCTTTCGGGAAACGAAGACGATAAGAAGTCCCCCAATCATTTCCAACCATCATCTTGATGCCCTGTGCCTGCTCGTACGGCTGAGCCACGGCATTGAATGTACGACTCCAGTCGGCAGTAGCAACTACAGTACCGTTAGAATCAGTTCCAGAAGTTGCAGTTGTAACCGCACGACTGTACATTTTCTGACGTACTATCGGATTGTGTCGCACTTCACGATAAGTATCCCCATTCAGCGGAGTAAAGTATGCCGGCATCTCAGGCGAAACAAACATATCGCCCGTAACCATGCCGTGAAGCGGAGTAGAAATCATATGATACATACCGCTTTGTACTTCCATTTCCACGTATGCACAGTCATACTCCAGATATTGTGTATTAAGTACAGCAGCTCCCGGTTCGAAATGAATATTCGCACAATAGTTACCGCCATAGAATTTATCTACACTACCCCAAGCATTCAAGTTCGGATAACGTGTGGCTCCTGCAGGAATCACCACATTGGTACATCCCCAAGGAGAACCGTCCGTCCAGTTGCTCCAGTTATTCCAGTTGGTATCTGACGGATTTCTCTTCCAGGTAGTCTTCAGCGGATGTACCTGAGCACGCAGCCCGTTGTAAGTAGGCAATCCCGAAATAGAGTAATCGCCTACCGGCAATGACAATTCAAAGAAATAGTCATTGTTATCCTGCTGCAATGCAGCCTCCTGTTCTATCTTCTGTCCGTTGCCGTTATACGGATAGCAGGTAAATGTAAGTTCAGTATTTAATAGATCATCTTTAGCATCGACAGAGATACGTACATTACCCAAATAGGTTGTTTCATCCACACAAACATGCTCGGTTATACTCTTGTATGTAATACCGTCGGTTTCTCCCTGATCTTCCGGTTCTTCCGCACAGTCGGGAATACCATTCCCGTTGGCATCCGGACGGATATAGAAACCCGACAGCCAGACTGTTTCAAGCGCATCTGCCAATGAAGGGAACGAAATACGTACTTCATCGTAATCTTGTAAAGGAGTAACCTCCATATAAGCCAGTCCGGCATCGCTTATCACCTCGATGGAAGCCAGTCCACCGGAAGTAGACTCACTTGCTACCGCCTGTCCACCATTGTATGCTGCTATTGTCACATTCTGAAGAACAGACGCATTCAATGCATATCCCGGCGTACGGAGTATGGCACCCAGCGGCTGTCCGCCTCTGATGGAATTAAATTTTACAGCCACGGTAGAACGGCTTATCAGGCTGACTCCAGCTACAATAGAAGCCGCTGTCTGCTGACTGTTGTCGATTACGTACGACAGATTGTTCATAGTTGAGCCCACACTTGCGACCGACGAAGATTTTGTTTCCGCATAGTTGATAGTCGCCCCATGCTTCTGCGCCGTGATCATTTCCATACAAGCCTCCGATGTTCCTTCATACTCTTCGCAAGTAACAGGTTCGTAGAAAGCATAATACAGACGGAAGGTATTCAAATTGACATTCAGCAAGCCTGCAGTCCAAAGCTCCACCTGATCGAATGTCCGATCTGTTTCCACATAAAAACGTAACTTGCTTCCGTCGTTTCCTACCAGTCCCACTCCTACCGCGTCATTTTCTGCCGTCAGTCCGGAAAACACTTCTTTACCATCTTTATACAATCTGATAAAGAAAAACTTCAAGACATCGGCACCCAGCAGCTGATTATTTGTCTGCATTACAAAACCCACACGGGTTTTTCCTTTTTGCGTGTTAATCACCTTAGTTGATTTCACACTTGCCAGTCCTCCCAATTGAATCAAGCTCAACACATTGGTCGCTTCCGCATAGTTGTCATACTTAGCATCGACCAAATTTTGGGTGTCTTTTATCTTATTGAAAAGAGAAATGCCTCCCTGTGCCCCCAAAGGTTCCTCCACGCTATACTGTGTTGGATTTCCAGAAGTATTAATCATCATCGTATTACAACCCGCCACAGCTTCTTTTTTGTTGCGATGAATCACCGCATACGACCATGAAGTTTCTTTTTCTTCTCGGGTATATACAGCCTTTACTACATAGTTACCATTTACGGTCATGCCAGTTATGTGGTTGCCCGATATCTCAGGAGATGTAACTCCATTAGGCGAGCTAATAAGTGAATAGATTACAGTACCTTCCGATGGTGTCGGGAGGTTGTAATAATCGGTAGAAATGGTATCATTGCCAATGGTAAAATAAGAGGATACGTCTATCTCTACCGGGTCGCGGGAGTAGGCGTAATAATAATGGGTGTTACCTAACAGACCTAATATAGCATCAAGTAATCCTCCAACCAGTCCAGTATTCAATTTTATCTTTACACCATAACAATCCTCTTTAGCTATGGCACTCATACTTCCATCTTGAGTGCCTAATAAAGATATACCTATTCCACCTGATAAGACTTTCTCATTTCCCCAAACATACTTATTATTTACATCATTATTTGTAAGTTCAAATAAGGATAGGCCAGTTAAATCTATATCAAGTGTTTTGAATCCACCTGTCTTAAAACCGATTTCACTATCTTTTACTATTTTCTCGTTAAAATCTACATATAGTTCATGATGGCCCAGCATACTTAATTGTTCGGAATTGTCCGGATATTCATCTATAAGATTATTAGTGTTTCCCGCTCCCATTATACCACCTGGGTTTGTTTCAGCATTGCTATAGTATCCATTGTAGGTTGCAATCTTTTCGGGATTCTCCCCCACAAACGCATAGTAGAATTCCAGTCCACTAAGTACATCGACATCAATGGAAGCACAACCGATGCGTACTTCATCGAAAGGTTTAGTAGTAGTAAATGAAATTTCACTTAAACCTCCAGATACATTCAAGAGATTTAAGTTTAGTAACTGAAAATTATCACCACTTCCTGATGTAGAGGAACCGTCTTGTTCTTTGCCTTTTAAATAAGTCTTTACCCAAAAGCCTTGCAATACATTTAAGCTTAGTAAACCTCCTGGGTCTTTATACAAGAATCCGACCTTAATGCCATTAGAAGAATCGTAGTAAACACGATTGACATCTTTTACAGACAAAATTGGAAGCCCTGTATTTACCTCTGCCAATCCCTTCAGACTAACAAAGTTATCTAAGTTCTTGTCTACCAAATATTCCAACTTATTATCCGAGTTACTTAAAACGCCTACCAAATTCTTGGTTATCTGGTTGATTACTCTTCCTTCACCCACCAAAGGGACACGACAATTGGGCTTGTATGTAGCACCGTAGGTATTATCTTGTACTGCATCAAGTCCTGAGGTACTTGCAGTTTCAGCACGTGTTCCGCCTTGTTCGAAAGATTGGATCGAAGGGGTTAAATCCTCATCGCGGCATGAATAAAATACAACTGTCAGCAGTGCAGCCAGAAGCAGCGGCACCGATGCAGACCATTTCTTTCCGGCTATTCGACAGGCGGAAAGAAAACTCCTTTGTCTGGATGTCTGGAAAAATACGCTCATTATCTTTAAATTTTATAGTTTTTACAATATTTCTTCACTTCCCCGTCGTGCATAAAGCAGTACTACCTGACTGCGGTTTTACGCGATTCTTTCTCTGAATAATGACGGAAAGCTGCCTGGCTCTTGCCTTCGGAATAATAATGAAAGACAGGCAGTCTTCCGGCTCCGATTCGTATCGTTCATGAGAAATCTCACTGATGCCGGTGTTTTGCAGAAGAGCTTTTTGTTACTTGACTTCGGAAATTCAAAAAACAGGGTAAAATAGTATTGCCCGAATGTCAGGCAATACTATTTGATATATCAGTCTGAAAATTAATCCAATTCCATTCCGTGAATCACTTCCCAGTTATCGTTTACTTTCAATACAAGTTCCTGCTTGTTGTTCAATGATTCTGGTTTGTCTGGATCTTCAGGATCTGGATTTGGATCTGGTTCTGGATCAACAGTCGGATTTTCGGGATCAGCTTCATCATTCATTCTGGTACCAATACCATACAAGTGGTTACGTACGAGGCTGTAGGTGTTTGCAGATGTATCTGTAATAGTACTATCCCAATTACGATTCCAGTATGTAATTGTTTGCTTCAACTGTCCATCACCTGAACCCAGATTCACTTTCCAGCTTCTGAGTACTGTTGTTCCATCTGCTTTTGTCAATTGCAAAGTCAAAGTCTGCTTTCCATCTACATGTGCAAACGGGATAACAAATTCACCACCAAAAGCAGAACCTTTCTGGAAAGTAGGATATGTACCAGCTACAGGCTCACCTTCAGGTTTATATGGATTTTTCCAGTTTTCACCCGCATCAATCAAATTATCTTCGTTATCATCCTTAATAGCAGTAAACCATTTATTCAAATCAATAGTGCTGATTACATAAGCGTAGTCTCCATCAGCTTTACCATTGGTACCGTTTACTACATATTTTACACTCTCGCCAGTGTTAGAACCATTATTGGCAAGATCAACACTATTGAAGTTACCAAGAACCAATGACTGATTCTGAGCACTTGCAACCAGTTTCAGATACTTGGCGCCTTCCATAAAAGGAATATCCTTTACATAAGCAAAAGCACCTGCTACCTGACGGTTCAGTACTACCGGTTTCTTGAAACCTTTTCCAGTTTCCACACTCAAATCCATCTGTCCGGCAAAGATTTCTTCACCTACAGTACTACATGGCAACACCATGTTTTCGTTGAAAGTACTTTCTTTTGCAACACTTGTTACAGCATCTAAAGTATAATCACTGTTACTGCTATAACCTACCGCATAAATCTTATAAGTACCGGCAGCAAGTTTATCTGCATCCTTCAGCTCGATAGTAGTCTGGCGACCGTGACCACCGGTAGTATATACTGTTGAAACTTTGTTATCATTCCACTCAGAGATTTCTTTTACATATACCACCTTACCATCATTATCACAAATCCACAGCTTCACATTTTCAATAGTCTGTTTAGCCTCAGCACTATACAGCGGACGTCCGGCACGGGTAGCCAGTCCGTCGCCACCATTTTCTACCTGAAGTGTGATAATCTGAGCACCGTCAGCCACACTCTCTACACCTTCTCCATCTTGCACATAGACAACTTCCTTGTCGCAAGAATAGAATGACAATGACGCTATCAAAGCCATTCCCAATAAGTAATTTTTCTTCATACTTAAAAAATTAAACTATAAATAATAACATTATCAATAATCGGTCAATCAATCCAATTCCATATCGTGCAGTAACTCCCAGTTGTCGTTTACCCGAAGGTAAATCTCAAAGTCGCCCTCACCGCTTCCGCCTTCGTCTACATACACATACTTCAGGATGGTAATCTCGTTACGCCCCATGGTGATGTTTACGTCCTGTGGTTCTAGCGTAGGATAGTAGGTTGCCCTGCCTTGGGTTCCGGCTGCCGATTTGTCGATAAACATCACACTCAGCGTAGAACCTTCGTACGAGGGTGAAGGACACATCAGGGTTTCGCTCTTTATTTCACTGCGTATCTCCTGCCAGTCGAGCTCGGTATGTATATCGGTCAGAGTGGAATACTGGAAACCATTGTCTACAAAATTGAAAATATCCTGTATATCCTTGGTGGAGAAGTCGATGTTATCGGGAATTCCCTCAGCCTTGATAAGCAGGTCGCCCTTGGTACGTTCCATGGCCAGCGTATGCTTTTCATTGCCGTAACGATAGTCGAACGTAGCACTTGCCAGATAGATGTCGTTTGCCGCCGCACCCACGGCTTCCATTTCTGCCGTAGTAGCATCTTCGCCCAGCGGTTCGTCGCTTTTCATGTTCCCCCATACGGTAAGAGTATATTTCCCATACGGCAACGACTCGGGAAGAGTGATAAGCTGAGTCTGATTATCGTTGTCTACCAGCGTATTTTTCTGCTCTGCCACTACCTTTCCTTCGGCATCGTGTACAATGTAATATAGCGTGCTCACGTAATCGCGAAACGGCAGGTTTTCTGCCTTGCGCTCCATCAGTCCCAGCTTCACGGCATCGTCGATGTTGAAGTAATTCTTATCTTTTACCGTAAGCGTAACCTGCAGCGGCGGACAGGGAGGAATGGAGTCGCGTATGCAACTGCTCCACAGAAGACACACAGCCACCGGCAATACATACAATATCTTTATACCTTTACTCATAGTCTTTTCCTCCTGTCAATGCTTGAAATGCCGGTGTCGTAAGGTAAGGAAGGAAATCCGGCTCTGTTTGCATTCGTTCCTTCAATCGGCTGTCGGGCAGCGCATGTTCCAAACGGGCTGCTACCTCGTTCGCCTCTTTCTGCATACGTGCAGCCACCAGCGCACGTACGTATTCTGCCAGCGGAGTGTGGTCTTCGCAGCGATCCATAATGGAAGCCGCATGCTGTGTATCGCCAACACTGAGCGATACAACCGCCGCATTCACGTCTTCGTACCCCCGCATCAGCGTGTATGCCTCTTGCAGCTTTCTTTCCTGTGCCTTAAGCAATGCCAGGTTGTAGCGCGCCTGAGGCAGTTCGGTATTGGTCTGAAGCAGCTCAATAGCTTTTTCGTTGTTTTCCTTATATACCTAAAATCCGCAACTATCATCCAATACACGATTAAGGGTAGATTTATGAGTCGT
>OLXL01000946.1_pt1 | contig 11545 bp, 15 predicted proteins | sample 1673891 | NCBI WGS metagenome assembly OLXL01 (sample SAMEA103958131, study PRJEB25191) | human gut metagenome | reverse complement strand
ACATGATCATGCAGAGCTACGACTTCTACTACATGTTCCAGCACTACGGCTGCAACATGCAGTTCGGCGGCAACGACCAGTGGAGCAACATGCTGGGAGGTACCGAGCTGATCCGCAAGAAGCTGGGCAAGGACGCCCATGCCATGACCATCACCCTGCTGCTGAACTCCGAGGGTAAGAAAATGGGCAAGACCGCCAGCGGCGCTGTGTGGCTGGACCCCAACAAGACCAGCCCCTTCGAGTTCTTCCAGTACTGGCGCAACGTGGATGACGCCGACGTGCTGAAGTGCATCCGTATGCTGACCTTCCTGCCGCTGGAGGAGATCGACAAGATGTCCACCTGGGAGGGCTCTCAGTTGAACGAGGCCAAGGAGATCCTGGCCTACGAGCTGACCAAGCTGGTCCACGGCCAGGAGGAGGCCGAGAAGGCCAAGGCCGCGTCCAAGGCGCTGTTTGCCGGCAGCGGCGACACGGAGCATATGCCCACTACCGAGCTGACCAACGATGATTTCGGCGGCGGCAGCATCGACGTGCTGACCCTGCTGGTGAAGTGCGGTTTGGCGGCCTCCAAGGGTGAGGCGCGCCGGCTGGTGCAGCAGGGCGGCGTCTCCGTCAACGATGAGAAGGTGGCGGCCATTGAGACGACCTTCGGCTGCGAGCAGTTCACCGGCGACGGCGTGGTCATCAAAAAGGGCAAAAAGGTGTTCCACAAGGCTGTTTTGGTGTAAGCTGTGCGCTGCATCTGTAATTATTGCCATCGTTTTTTGGAAAAGCCGCGGTATGACCGCGGCTTTTCCCTATGCAAGGGAACTTTTCCCGGGAAAAACGTTGCATAAAGGCGGGAAATATACTATAATATCCCGCGGTGTGCAAATTTTGAATGAATGAGTGATACACGATGAAAACACACGATTTTTACTTTGACCTGCCGCAGGAGCTGATCGCGCAGACACCGTTGGAACGGCGGGACGGCTCACGGCTGTTGGTGCTGGACAAGAAAACAGGGGCGGTAGAGCACCGGCATTTCTACGATCTGCCGGAGTATCTGCGTCCGGGCGACTGCCTGATTTTGAATAACTCCCGGGTGCTGCCGGCACGGCTGCTGGGCCATCGGATGCCCGGCGGCGGGGCCTGCGAAATTTTGCTGCTTATCGACCGGGGCGACAATGTGTGGGAGTGCCTTGTCCGTCCGGGGAAGAAGCTGCGGAAGGGCGCGCGGGTGTCCTTCGGCGACGGAGAGCTGACGGCGGAGGTGGTGGACGAGCTGCCCGACGGCAACCGGCTGGTGCGGTTCGAATATGAGGGCATCTTTCTGGAGGTGCTGGAGCGACTGGGCAAGATGCCCCTGCCGCCGTATATCAAGGAAGAGCTGCAGGATCAGGAGCGCTATCAGACGGTGTACTCCAAGGTCAACGGCTCGGCGGCGGCGCCCACAGCGGGGCTACATTTCACGCCGGAGCTTCTGGAGCGAGTACAGACAATGGGTGTAAAGGTAGGATACGTTACACTCCATGTGGGACTTGGGACCTTCCGCCCGGTGAAAGAGGACGAGATCACCGACCACACCATGCACAGTGAATACTGTGTGATCCCCCAGGAGACGGCCGATCTTATCAACGAGACGAAGAAAAACGGCGGGCGGGTCATCTGCGTGGGTACCACCAGCTGCCGCACGATAGAATCTCAGGCAGCGGAGGATGGAACCATGCGTGCCAGCGCCGGATGGACAGATATTTTTATCTATCCGGGGTACAAGTTCAAGGTGCTGGACGCACTGGTAACAAACTTTCATCTGCCGGAGTCCACACTCATCATGCTGGTATCGGCATTGGCGGGACGAGAGCACGTGCTGGCGGCCTATCAGCAGGCGGTGGAGGAACGGTACCGCTTCTTCTCGTTTGGCGATGCGATGTTTATTCAGTGAAAGCAGGGGAGAGAAATGTTCAAGGTCATCAAAAAAGAGGGAAAAGCCCGGCGAGGTGTGTTTACCTGTGCCCATGGCGGCGAAGTGCAGACACCGGTGTTTATGAACGTAGGCACCCAGGCCGCCATCAAGGGCGGCGTCAGCGCTATCGACCTGAAGGAACGGCTGGGGACGCAGATCGAACTATCCAACACATACCACCTGCATCTGCGGCCGGGCGACGACGTGGTGCGGCAAATGGGAGGACTTCATAAGTTCATGCGCTGGGACGGACCGATCCTGACCGACTCCGGCGGCTTCCAGGTATTCTCGCTGTCGGGGCTACGGAAGATCAGTGAGGAGGGCGTGACCTTTGCCAGCCACCTGGACGGACACCGCATCTTCATGGGTCCGGAGGAGAGTATGCGTATCCAGAGCAATCTGGGCAGCGACATCGCCATGGCCTTTGACGAATGCGTGGAAAACCCCGCGCCCTATGACTACGCCAAGGCCTCCTGCGAACGGACGCTGCGGTGGCTGGAACGCTGCAAAAAGGAGCACGACCGGCTGAACGCTTTGCCGGACACGGTAAACCCCGGACAGATGCTTTTCGGCATCAACCAGGGTGCCACCTACGCCGATCTGCGGATATGGCATATGCAGCAGATCGCCAAGATCGACTGCGACGGCTATGCTATCGGCGGACTGGCGGTGGGAGAGCCTACGGAGGTGATGTATGAGATCATCGACGCGGTGGAGCCGTATATGCCGGCGGATAAGCCGCGGTATCTCATGGGCGTGGGCACGCCCAGCAACATCATCGAGGGCGTGGCCCGGGGCGTGGACTTCTTTGACTGTGTGATGCCGGCGCGCAACGCGCGGCACGGAAAGCTGTTTACCTGGAAGGGCACGCTGAACATCAAAAATGCCAAGTACAAGCTGGACGAACAGCCCATCGATCCGGAATGTGACTGCCCGGTGTGCCGGCAGTTCAGCAGGGCATATCTCCGGCACCTGTTTACAGCGGAGGAGATGCTGGGAATGCGCCTGGCGGTGATGCACAACCTGTATTTTTACAACAAGCTGACGGAGCGTATCCGTGACAGCCTGTACAACGGATGCTTTGACGCATTCCGGGAGGAATACAGTAAAAAACTGGCGGAGAAGATATAAACCTCTTGCCAAAAGCAAAAGAACTATGTATAATAGTATCACTTTGTTGTTAAAGGAGTAATGTTCCATGATTCAGATCGCTTACGCTGATGCTGCCGCTGCCACCACCACCGGCGGCATGGGTTCCACCATTCTGATGATCGTCCTGATGATCGCTATCTTCTACTTCCTGATGATCCGCCCCGAGAACAAGCGGAAAAAGCAGGCCGAGGAGATGCGGAGTTCCCTGAAGAAGGGCGATTGGCTGACCACCATCGGCGGCGTGTACGGCCGCGTCGTGGCTATCACCGACCGTACTGTGGTCATCGAGACCAGCGAGGACCGCGTTCGCGTGGAGTTCCTGAAGTCCGCTATCGGCCAGGTAGGTACCCTGGACGAGCAGGCTGCCGCCCAGCAGCGTCCGGTGAAGAAGGCTAAGAAGGAAGAGGCCGCGGAGGAAACTCCCGCTGTGGAGGAGAAGACCTCTGATGAGGTCACCGAGGCTCCCGCTGAGGCTGACAAAACCGACGCCGAGTAATACAGACCGAGAGGATCGCTGCCCGGAGGGCGGCGCTCTTTTTGCGCTGACAGCGATCAGTACCGGTGTATCATGTGATGCAGACCTTCCGCATAAGCTGAAGCAAAGCTGATGCGGGAGGTATTCTTATGTCTTGGAAGCAACTGGCCGGCAAAGGAACGTGGCTGGGCACCGCCACAGCGGCAGTCGTGCTGCTGGCAGCACTGGGCGTATCGTCACTGCTCCTGCTGCGGGGCATCGTGCCGGAGCGCGCGATGGGCCCGTTGGTGTGGGTCGGCAGCGCTCTGGCGTGCTTCTGCGGCGGACGTATGGCCATACGGCAGGGCGGCGATGGTCCGCTGCCTCGGGCGCTGGCAGTATCCGCCTGTGTATATGGTGCAATGTGGATCGCGGCGCTGACGGGAAACGAGGCGATACATTTTGCCGGCAGCGGCATCGCCCAGACCTGCGCCGTGTGGGGCGGCGGCCTTTTGGCGGGACTGATCGGAACGAAGCAGAAGCGGCGGAGGCCCCACAGCGGTCACAGAAAGAGCGGTGATCGTCGAAAACGGGCGGTAACATAAAGCGGCGCATGGTTAAAATAACGAAAATGTGTTTTACGGCATTTTTTATCCGACGGTGCGGCGGGCGGCAGGGGAGTCGTTCGCCGCATCACGCTTTTCAAGATATGGTGCAGGTATTTTTGGCATTTCCCCGGATATTGGGATTTCGGCATTTTTATAAACCGCGTCAGTACTCTTGTATACATTGTTTACATAATTAAGTTGACATAACATTTTGACATAATTTACAAAAAATATGTTTTTGCGGAAAACCTCTTGCGGTTTTGTGAATTATGCCATATATTTATTATTACGTTTTGGCACGTCTATCGAGAGGGCTTGGCTCATACACTGTGGACGAGGTGAGCCCTATGAAGCTGCGTCGTCGCCGTATGCCTGTTCTCCAGCCGCCGAAGGCGCGGCTGTACATACTGTGTCTGTTTCTTGCCGCCGGGATCCTGGCGGGCTTTTTAGCGGGGCGGGCTGTGGCGTCGGAGGATCTGCTGTCGTTGAGCCGCTATGTGACAGGCTATGCGAGGCTGAACGCAGAAGAACCGCGCAGCGCGGGGCTGTGGCAGGTCCTATGGACCTATCTGCGCTATCCGGCCGCGGCGTTTCTGCTGGGCTGTACAGCCTGGGGCGTGATGCTGATCCCGCTGACGTGCGCGGCCCAGGGCTTCTTCCTGTCGTTCGCGGTGCAGTGCTTTGCCGCTGCACTGGGAAAGCAGGGCGTGGTATTGGCGCTGGCGGCGCTGGGACTGCGGTGTCTGTTCACCATACCATGTCTGCTGACGATAGCGGCGGACAGCTTTGCGTGTGCGTGGCGCCGGGCAGAACGTCAAAAGCCGGAGGTGAGAGACCGGCGGAGCGTGATCATCTGTGTGTTTGTATTGCTGACCGGGACAGTGGCGGAGTGCGCCCTGGTGCCGCGGCTTTTTGCATGGCTGATGCCAGGCTTGACTTGAAAGAGAGAGGAGTGAGGGACACATGACGGACTTTATCGCGGCATACCGCGACTATCTGACTGAGGAGAAGCACGCCTCCGCCAATACCCTCAGCTCCTATATACGTGACCTGACCCAGTTTCACAGCTGGCTGCTTTCCGTGGGTGTAACGGATATGCGGAAGGTGAAGAAAGAGACGATCAATGAGTATCTGCTGCATATGACCCACAGCGGCAAAAGCCCCGCCACAGTCACGCGGTCCACAGCATCGATCAAGTCATTTTATGCCTATATGATGCAGTGCGGCGCTGTAAAGAGCAACCCGGCCAAGAGCGTAGTGGCCATGAAGGTAGAACGAAAGTATCCGGAGATCCTCACCAACCGGGAGGTAGAGCTGTTTTTGGAGCAGCCCAAATGCGTGGACGAAAAGGGATTCCGTGACCACGCCATGCTGGAGCTGCTGTATGCCACCGGAATTCGAGTCAGTGAGCTGATCGGTCTGGATGTCAGCGATGTCAATTTGTCCGCCGGCTTTATCCGCTGCCGCAGCAAGGGAAAGGAGCGCATCGTGCCGCTGTACACCGCTGCGGTGAAGGCTCTGGAGGACTATGTGCGGGATATTCGTCCCCGGCTCATCGCCGATGAGGAAGAGCATGCGCTGTTTGTGAATATGAGCGGCGAACGCATGAGTCGCCAGGGCTTTTGGAAGATCATCAAGTACTATCAGGAAAAAGCGGGCATCGAGAAGGATATCACCCCCCACACCCTGCGCCATTCCTTTGCCGTACACCTGCTGGAAAACGGCGCCGATCTGAGGTCCATTCAGGAGATGCTGGGTCACGCGGATATCAGCTCCACACAGATATATACACACGTTATCAAAAAGCAGCTGAAGGATGTATATAATAAGGCCCATCCCCGTGCATAACAGCCTATCAAACCGCCCGGTTTTCCGGGCGGTTTTTGTTGCTATTTTTATTCCAGTTTGCTATAATAGAACAAATGTTGGGAGGTGGGCGCAGCTATGCGGATACTGGGCATTGACCCCGGCATCGCCATTGTGGGCTTCGGGCTGATCGAATCGAACCGGGGCAGTGTGCGAATGCTGCAATACGGCGCTGTGACTACCGAGGCGGGACTGCCGCTGGCAACACGTCTGGTGCAGATCGAAAACGACATGACCGCGCTGATCTCCCAACTGAAGCCTGATGAGATCGCCGTTGAGGAGCTGTTTTTCAGCAAAAACATCACCACAGGTATCGCCGTGGCCCACGGACGGGGTGTGATCCTGTGTACGGCGGAGCGACTGGGCGTACCCATATTCGAATATACCCCCATGCAGGTGAAGCAGGCGGTGGCTGGCTACGGCCTGGCGGACAAGAAGCAGGTAATGGACATGACAAAGCGGCTTTTGAAGCTGAAGGCAGTGCCGAAGCCGGACGACGCGGCAGACGCGCTGGCCATCGCCATATGCCATGCCCGCAGCGCTACCAGCCTGCTGCGGCGTAAGGACCCCGACGTGAAGGAGACTGTCTGATATGTATTATTATGTGAACGGCACCGTGGCGGAAATCGATGCGGGGCTGGCGGTCATCGACTGCAGCGGCGTGGGCTACGCCTGTGCCACGACAAACTATACGCTCTCCCAGCTGAAAAAGGGCGCACCGGCCAAGTTGTACACCTATCTGAATGTACGCGAGGACGCCATGGAGCTGTTCGGCTTCGCCGATCAGAGTGAGCTGCGGAGCTTCAAGCTGCTGATCGGCGTATCCGGCGTAGGCCCCAGGGCGGCGTTGTCTATCCTGTCCGCCGTAACACCGCAGCAGCTGGCGCTGGCGGTGGTGACAGAGGATGAAAAAGCACTGACCGCCGCCAACGGCATCGGCAAAAAGATCGCCCAGCGGGTGATACTGGAACTGAAGGACAAGCTGGCACGGGAGGAAGCGCTGGGCGGCACATCCGTTAAGGGCGGCGCGCCCGCGATGGCTGCGGTGCCCCACAGCAAGAAAAATGAGGCGCAGGCGGCATTGGCGGTGCTGGGCTACGGCAGCGCGGAGATCGCCGCGGCGCTGAAGGATATCGACATGGAAGCGCTGACGCTGGAGGACATCATCCGGCAGGCGCTGAAGCGCATGATGAAGTAGGGGAGGGACGCACATGAGCATTGATTTCGGGGCGGACCTGTACGAGGAGCCTATCGTCGCCAAAACGTTTCTCAGTGAGGATGCCAACGAAGGTTCTCTACGGCCCCACACACTGGCGGAATACATTGGGCAGGAGAAGGCCAAGCAAAACCTGTCGATCTTCATTGAGGCGGCGCGGCGGCGGACAGAGTCTCTGGACCATGTGCTGCTGCACGGCCCTCCGGGACTGGGCAAGACCACACTGGCGGGCATCATCGCCCAGGAGATGGGCGTGAATATCCGCATCACCTCCGGACCGGCTATCGAGAAGCCCGGGGACCTGGCGGCGCTGCTGACGAACCTGAGTGAGAACGATATCCTGTTCGTAGATGAGATACACCGGCTGAACCGGGCAGTGGAGGAGATCCTGTACCCGGCCATGGAGGACTACGCCATCGATATCATCATCGGCAAGGGACCTTCTGCCAACTCTATCCGGCTGGATCTGCCGAAATTCACACTGATCGGCGCCACAACACGGGCAGGGTCGCTGTCTGCACCGCTACGGGACCGCTTTGGTGTGACGCTGCGGCTGGAGCTCTACACACCTGAGGAGCTGGCAAAAATCGTGACGCGCAGCGCCGGCATCCTGAACGTGTCTATTGAACCGGAGGGCGCTATGGAGATCGCGCGGCGGTCCCGGGGCACGCCCCGTATCGCCAACCGGATGCTGCGGCGGGTACGGGACTTCGCCCAGGTGATGGCCGACGGCGTTATCACCAAGTCCGTAGCGGACAAGGCGCTGCTGGCGCTGGAGGTAGACTATCTGGGTCTGGACAACGTAGATCGACGGATGCTGCAGGCCATTATTGAAAACTATGGCGGCGGCCCGGTAGGTCTGGACACGCTGGCGGCCACCATCGGCGAGGAGTCGGTGACGCTGGAGGATGTGTATGAGCCGTACCTGATGCAGATCGGCTTTTTGACCCGAACGCCCCGAGGGCGCTGCGTCACGCAGAAGGCCTATGCACATCTGCACATTGCGTTTACGGGCCAGCAGCAGCTGGAATTGTAGTGCGCAGAGACGGTTCGGTGGAATTTTTCGGTTGTTCTCCGTAAGAAAGCCGTCAAATTTGAGTTATTTTTGACAAAGTTACACGATTGACTTGACAAATTATTTTGTAAAAAGGTATAATAGCGTATGGTGAATGATACAAGGGCTGAATATGACCATCTGCAGACGCTGAGCGACGAGGCGCTGTGCGCTCTGGTAAAGCAGGGCAGCCGCGACGCCGAGGAGATCCTAGTAGGGCGTTACCACCGTTTGGTGCGCTCCTGCGCCCGTCCGTACTTTCTGGCGGGAGGGGATAGCGAGGACCTTTTGCAGGAGGGAATGTTCGGGCTTATCAAGGCAATACGGGAGTACGAGCCAGGACACGAGGCCTCGTTGTGCACTTTTGCCGAGACCTGCATTCGTCGGCGGCTGTATTCTGTGCTGCGTGCTGCCGCCTCTGGAAAGCATTCACCTCTGAACCAAGCCGTTCCTTTGGATACCTCTTTCTTTGACGCGAATCTCTCCTTTGCCCACGTCGATCCCGAGGGTTGGGTCATCGACTGCGAAAAAACTGCCGCTCTGCTGGAAAACGCGCGCAAGCTGCTGTCCGAATTCGAGGTAAAGATTTTAGGGTATTATCTGGACGGTCTCACCTGCCGTGAGATCGCAGAAACTGTGGGCCGGTCCCCGAAATCGGTGGACAACGCCGTGCAGCGTTTGCGCCGCAAAATAGCGCGGCAGCTTCTATCCGGCGATATCAGCAAAGGCTGAGCGCAATATATTTTTTCTCAAAGAGAGGGTAAAATCATGTACGAAGACAAGACCTTAGTGTGCAAAGAGTGCGGCAAAGAGTTCGTTTTCACCGCCGGTGAGCAGGAGTTCTACGCTGAGCGCGGCTTCCAGAACGAGCCCCAGCGCTGCAAGGCCTGCCGTGACGCGCGCAAGAACGCTGCCCGTGGTCCCCGCGAGTATTTCACCGCTGTCTGCGCTGCCTGCGGCGGCGAGGCCAAGGTGCCCTTCGAGCCCAAGAGCGATCGTCCTGTGTACTGCAGTGACTGCTTCGCCAAGATGCGTGAGAACGGCTGATCTGCTGACTGCACACTGTTAAGTAGATAGAATAACCGCCTTCCGGTACGCCGGAGGGCGGTTTTTTATAGCACAGGATGAGAAAAATCCTGTTGAAAGTTCCGGCATTTTGGGGTATACTATCAGCACAATAATGTATTTGGAGGTTTTCCAACATGATCGAGATCACGAAAGACACCATTATCGGTGATATTCTGGACGTTGCGCCCCAGACCGCGCCCATCTTCCTGTCCATCGGCATGCACTGCCTGGGCTGCCCCTCTTCCCGGGGCGAGACCGTTGAGGAAGCCTGCATGGTCCACGGTGTGGACTGCGAGCCGTTCCTCGCCCAGCTGAACAATTTCCTGGAAGCCTACGAGGCCAACGAAGCCGCGAAGCAGAACGGATAAAATACCGGCAGCGCCATCCCGGACAATTGCCGGGATGGCTTTTTTCGTATAGAAGGAGGGACGCCCGTGAAAATTCCCCTTTCCAACCGGCTGCTGGCCTGCTGCGGCTATGTCAAGCCCGGCGACCGGGTGGCGGACGTGGGCTGTGACCACGGATATCTCGGCATTTACCTTCTGAAAAACGGCATCGCCAGCGCGGTCATTGCCTCCGACGTCCGGGAAATGCCCCTGCAAAGCGCCGTCCGTAACGCGGAAAAATACGGCGTGGAGGAGAGAATGTCCTTCCCTGTCCGACGGCATCTGCGATGTCCCCCGGGAATTTGACTGTATGGTCTGCGCGGGGATGGGGGCGGACACCATGATGTCCATTCTGGACGCCGCGCCATGGTTGAAAAGCGAACGCTACCGGCTGATCCTCCAGTGCCAGAGCAAGCGGCCGGAGCTGCGCCGGTATCTGTACGGTCAGGGCTACGCCATTCGTCAGGAGACGCTGGCGAAGGACGGGAAATTCATCTACCCCGTCATGGAGGTGGTCTATGCCCCCGGGGAGACGCTGACCGACGGCGAGTATTACATCACCCCGGCACTGCGCCGCAGCGGCAGCGAACTGCTTCCGGCTTTCCGGGAGAGTGTGCTTTCCGGCCTTCGCAAGACCGTTGCGGGGCTGTCCGGCGGGGACGAGGAAAGGTACAGGCACTACAAAGCAATTCTGGAGGAACTGACCGATGACGACTGTAGCTGACATTCTCAAGTACGTAGAAACCCTTGCCCCAACCTACATGAAAATGGACTGGGACAATGTGGGGCTGCTCTGCGGCAGCCGGGAGACCCCCGTTACCAAGGTTCTCGTGGCGCTCGACCCCTTCGAGGGGGTGTGCCGGGAGGCGGCGGAGTGGGGCGCGGAGCTGATCGTCACCCACCATCCAATTATTTTTGACCCGCTCAAATCCGTGACGGAGGAAACGACCGTCGGCCGGAGCATCATGACCCTTTGCTGCCACGGCATCAGCGCCGTCAATGCCCACACCAACCTGGACTGCGCCCCGGGGGGCGTCAACGACGTGCTGGCGGCTACGCTGGGACTGAACGACGTGGAGACCATCCCGCCCTTTTTCCGGGACGATCAGGGACGGCAGTGGGGACTTCTGCGCCGGGGCAGGGTAGAGGAGCAGCCCCTTTCCCAATTTCTGGAAATCGTTAAGAGCAGCCTGAACGCCGAGGGACTGCGCTATGTGGACGGCGGCAAGCCCGTCCGCCGCGTTGCCGTGGGCGTCGGGAGCTGCGCCGACGAGATGCTGGAGGCGGTGGCGGCGGGATGTGACACGTTCGTCACGGCGGACGTGCGCTATAACCAGTTCTGGGATGCGCACGACCTCGGCCTGAATCTCATCGACGCCGGGCATTTCTACACCGAAAATCCCGTGACGCGCGTGCTGGCCGATACCCTGAAGAGAGCCTTCCCGGATATTTCCGTAAAAATCTCCGAAACCCACACCGACTGCATGAAATATGCTTGATTTTTGGCCTGTGGAATGCTAAAATAATCTAGTTATTTACAGATACCACTCTACGAAGGGAAGAAATATTATGTCTGGACATTCCAAGTGGCATAACATTCAGAAGACGAAGGGCGCGCAGGACGCCAAGCGCGCGGCAGCCTTCACCAAGATCGCCAAAGAGCTGATCGTCGCGGTGAAGGAGGGCGGCAGTGCAGACCCCGCCTATAACTCCCGCCTGGCCACCGTCATCACCAAGGCCAAGGCCGCCAACATGCCCAACGACAACATCAAGCGCTGCCTGGAAAAGGCGGCGGG
>OLXL01000945.1_pt1 | contig 11549 bp, 10 predicted proteins | sample 1673891 | NCBI WGS metagenome assembly OLXL01 (sample SAMEA103958131, study PRJEB25191) | human gut metagenome | reverse complement strand
CCGGCTCTGACTGGTACAAGGGCACTGCCAACGCAATTTACCAGAACATTTCCTTCATTGACCGTTATGACCCGCAGTACGTCATCATCCTGTCCGGCGACCAGATCTGCAAGCAGGATTACGCTGACTTCCTGCGCTTCCACAAGGAAAAGGGCGCAGAGTTCTCTGTGGCCGTTATGGAAGTGCCTTGGAGCGAAGCCCCGCGCTTTGGTCTGATGGTTACGGACGAGAATGACCGCATCAGCGAATTCCAGGAAAAGCCGAAGAACCCCAAGAGCAACCTGGCTTCCATGGGCATTTATATCTTCAACTGGGATATCCTGAAAAAGTACCTCACCGAGGACGAAAACGATCCCAACAGTGAGAACGACTTCGGTAAGAATGTCATTCCCGCACTGTTGCGTGATAACCGCCGCATGTACGCTTACCGTTTCAGCGGCTATTGGAAGGATGTCGGAACCATCTCCAGCCTGTGGCAGGCCAACATGGAGGTTCTGGATCCGACCCATTCCGGCATCAACCTGTTTGATGAAAACTGGAAGATCTACTCCCGCAACTCCGGTCGCCCCTGCCAGCGCATTGGTACGGACGCTGACATCGTGAACTCGATGATCACCGAAGGTTGCCAGGTTGACGGCACCGTTAAAAACTCCATCCTGTTCCCCGGCGTTGTGGTCGAAAAGGGCGCCACTGTTGAAGCAGCCGTTGTTATGGGCGGCACTGTCATCAAGGCTGGCGCAAAGGTCGAACACTGCATCGTGGCCGAAAATGTCACCATCGAAGAGGGTGCTACCGTGGGCAAAATGCCGGAAAGCGGCCTGAATATTACCGAACCCGGCGATGTTGCAACGGTTGGCTCCGGTGTCAAGATCGGCAAGGGCGCAACGGTTGGCCCCAAGGCAATGATTTCCAATGATGTAAAGGATGGTGAGGAACAATGGTAAGCAGCAACGCAAACGCACTGGGCGTCATTTTTGCAAACTCTTATGATAACCTTGTCCCCGAACTGGTAGCGGAGCGCACAATGGCCTCCATCCCGTTCGCAGGGCGTTACCGCATGATCGACTTTGTTCTGTCCAACATGGCAAACGCCGGTGTGGATAATGTTTCGGTCATCGTCCGTAAAAACTATCATTCCCTGATGGACCACCTGGGCGCAGGCCGTGAATGGGACCTGACCCGCAAGCGCGGAGGCCTGAACATTGTTCCGCCTTTTGCAGAGCGCAGCATCAAGCTGTACAGCGGCCGTGTGGATGCACTGGCCAGCGTTCTGAACTGGCTGAGGGACCAGAAAGAGCGCTATGTGATCCTGTCTGACAGCAACATTGCTATGAACTTCGACTTTAACAAGCTGATCGAAGCTCATGTCAAGTCCGGCGCAGACGTTACCATGGTATACAACCGCGGCGAAATCCCCGATGGCGCCCGCACCGATAACTACACCATCCGCATTGATAATGGCCGTGTGGCTGAGCTGCTTTCCAACGATTATCGTCCCGGCGTCCAGAATCTGTCCATGAACCTGTACATCATCGAGCGCGAAAGCCTGATCCAGCTTGTCCGCGATGCATCTGTGCGCGGTCTGGTCTATTTTGAGCGCGATATCCTGGCCCGCAACCTGAGCCTGCTGAATGTTCAGGCTTATGAGTTTGACGGCTATTTGGCCCGCATCAGCGATATGAAGAGCTACTTTGACGAGAACATGCGCCTGCTGCAGGCTGGCAATGTCGATAAGCTCTTTAACGAAGGCAACCCCATCTACACCAAGATTCGTGACGACAACCCCACCCGTTACCTGGAAGGCAGCAAGGTCAAGAACAGCCTGCTGGCTGACGGCTGTGTGGTGGAAGGCACCGTTGAAAACAGCGTGCTGTTCCGTGGCTGCCAGATCAAGAAGGGTGCTGTTGTGCGCAACTGTGTGCTGATGCAGGATACCGTTGTGGAGGAGAACAGCTCCGTTGAGTATGTGGTTACCGATAAGAATGTCCACATCACGGCAGATAAAAAGCTGATCGGCACGGATTCTTTCCCGGTGTTTGTTGCCAAAAGGCACACGGTGTAACCTGATTACGCCCTGAACTTTCCCGCCAACTCTCCCCGGCGGGTAGTTTGCAGGAAAGGGCGGGGGAGTGAACACGCTTCTCCGCTCTTTCCTTATTTTATCATAACAGCCTGCCCGGCAGGCGTTGCAAACAGCCGCTCCAGCGGCTCTGCAAGGAGGTACCCATGAAAATTCTCTATGCAGCCAGCGAGGCTGCACCGTATGCAAAATCCGGTGGTCTGGCCGATGTTGCCGGTGCATTGCCCAAGGCTCTGGTTCATGACGGCATTGACTGCCGCGTTATCATGCCCCTGTACGGCGATCTCAAGTTCAAGGATACGCTGACCTATGTTACCAATTTCAGCGTGCCCGTGGGCTGGCGCAGCCAGTACTGCGGCCTGTTCAAGGCCGAGCATGACGGCGTGACGTTCTACTTTATCGACAACGAATATTACTTTAAGCGCAGCGGCCTGTATGGCTTCTATGATGACGGCGAGCGTTTTGCTTTCTTCTCCCGCGCTATTCTGGAAACCCTGTTCTATACCGACTTTGAGCCGGATATCATCAACTGCAACGACTGGCAGACCGCCCTTACCCCGGTTTACCTCAACCTGTACTACCGCCACTTGGATAAGTTCAACCACATCAAGACGGTATTCACCATCCATAACATTGCCTACCAGGGCAAGTATGGCATGGATATCCTGGAGGATACCTGCGGCATTGGCGCACGCGATGCCCACATTGTGGAGTATGATGGTTGCGCCAACTTTATGAAGGGCGCAATCGAGACTGCTGATAAGGTCACCACCGTCAGCCCTACCTATGCACAGGAGATCCTGGACCCGTGGTTCAGCCATGGTCTGGACGGCCTGCTGCGCCAGAAGCAGTATAAGCTGTGCGGTATCCTGAACGGTATTGACGTGGATGTTTTCAACCCCGCCACCGACCCGGATATCCCGCAGAACTATGATGCCAACACGGTTCAGCAGGGCAAGCCCGTCTGCAAAGCAGCTTTGCAGGATGAGTTCGGCCTGAACAAGGATGGCAGCCCGGTCATGGCCATGGTCACCCGTCTGGTCGGTCACAAGGGCGTTGACCTGGTGCGCAGCATTGCCGAAGGTCTGCTGCAGCAGGGCATTGAGCTGGTGATCCTCGGCTCCGGCGAAGCCCAGTACGAGAACTTCTTCAACGAGCTGTGCGCCCGCAATCCCGGCCGCGTTGGCGTGTACATTGGCTTTAACGCCAAGCTGGCCCAGCGCATTTATGCCGGTGCCGATATCTTCCTGATGCCGTCCCGCTCCGAACCCTGCGGCCTGGCCCAGATGGTATCCTGCCGTTATGGCACCATCCCCGTTGTGCGTGAGACCGGCGGCCTGCGCGACTCCATCCACGACTCCGGCGATGGCTATGGCAATGGCTTTACCTTTGCCAATTACAACGCCCACGAGCTGTACGAAGCCTGCTGGCGTGCCAAGGAAGGCTACTGGAACAAGGAAGGCTGGCCCGTGCTGGTCAAGCGCGCCATGGAATGCGATTTCAGCTGGTCCAACTCCGCCAAGAGCTATGAGGGCCTGTACAATGAGGTCGTGAACCTCTGGTAAGTCTTTGGGAAGCTGCTCCCTAATGAGTTAAAATCAAATCCCGCTGTGTGCAGCCTGAAAAGCCGCATACAGCGGGATTTTTGTTTCATTGGGATTGGTCCGGTGAAAAGGAAAACGGAAAGAATAGATACGCCCGTGCGGCAGCATAGCAGCGTGACAGGGGAGACGAACCGAATGCTTCCAGAACGCAGCACAGGAATTTCGAAAAAGCCAGCCATCCGGAAATGAAGAAATTTCAGATTTTTTGCCACAATTTGCCGAACATGTGTTACAATAGTACCGGAATTTTGGCCGTGGCATTAAGGAAAATCCCATGCCCGCGGTCAATCGGGAAAGGAAACATAACAGCAATCCTATGGGGAAAAGAAAACATTGGTATGTACCGTGCATCGCCCCGGCACTGGCCGCGCTTTTGCTGGCGGGCTGCGGCGCAACGGTGGATTTGAATGAACAGGCCACAGCCGAAACCGCCATGGCCGTACAATGGGTGCCCAATGGCAGCGTTTATGCTACTGCGGCGGAAGAGCTGGAATACTGGTCCACAGCCCAAAAGCTGGAATCCGCCCTTGCCGCCACGCGGGAAACAGCCCCCAGCGGAGACTTGAACGAGCTGCTGGATGAATTCTGCGCCGCGCAGCCGGGCAGCTTTTCGCTTTACCTGCAAAATCCGGCAACGGGGGAAAGCTATACTTATAACACGGATGCCCTGTATTACCCCGCCAGCCTGCTCAAGCTGCCCTATGCGTTCTGGCTGTGCAGCCAGGCCGATGCCGGAACACTGGACCTGGAAGATGAACTGCCCAACCAGTTCCGCGGCCGTTTGTCTGATACGGCGCTGCAAGCCTATAACGATGCCGAGACCATCCCGGCCAAAGCCGCCATGCGTGCTATGATCGCCGACAGCGATAACAACGCCGTCACCCTGTTGACCACCCACTGGCCAGCCAATGAATCCAGCGGCTTCCAGCAGTTCCTGGCGGATTACGGCTTTGCCTATGCCGCAACCTGCGACCTTACCCCGCAAACCGGCATTATCGGTATGGCTTCCACTGGCGAGTTTGCCAACATTGTGTCCGCGGTGTATGATTATCTGGATTCAGGCAGCGCCGCCGCAGCCTACCTGAAAACCTGTATGCTGGCCGCCGACCATGATATTTTGTATGTGCCGGATGGCGTGCCTGCCGCCAAAAAGTATGGCAGCTGGGATTACGCATATCACGATGTTGCCATTGTGTATGCCAAGCATCCCTACTGGATTGTTTGCATGACAGACCAGGGAGATGAAAATGTAGACTTCCCCGAAGAACCCACCCAGGCCATGCAGACCCTTGGCCAGCTGGTGTATGAATACTGGAACCCATAAACTACGCCAGCGCCGTTTCAAGAAAGGAGCCGACCTTTGCCAAACAAGAAAACTGCCGCCCAGCGCCAACCCTATGTGGACGCTATGAAAGGCTTTGGCATCCTGTGCGTTGTCATTGGCCATTTTATCGAGTATCACCGTGGTACTGCGCCGGGCATCAACGCGCTGTTTACCTGCATTTACCTGTTCCATATGGCAATTTTTTGCACAGCCAGCGGCCTGGTGGCTAAGTTCAGCCTGCGCAAGCTGGTCACGCAGCAGCTATGGCTCTACCTTATCAGCCAGGCGGGCATCACGGCGTTCCGTGCGGCTGCCCTGAAAGATAACATTGTGGATCAGGGCGGCTGGCTGCAAAATGTACTGCTGCCATGGCGGCACATGTGGTATCTGTACGCCCTCATGTTCTGGATGCTCACCGTGCCTTTGCTGCGCGCCATCCAGCGGCGCGGCCTGCTGGCCAGCACCGTAGGGATGGCCGCGGCCATTGCCATAGGCCTGTTGGGCGGCTGTGTCAACTGGCCGTTTGATCTGGGCCGTGTGTTTTCCTTTTTCCCGTTTTTTGCGTTCGGTGTGCTGTTTGCAGAGCCGTTCCGCAGCTGGCAAAAGCGCTGGTATGCCTGGGGCCCGCTGGCGGCGGCCATCGTGGTGTTTTATACCGTAACCGTCCAGCGCATCGTCACCGCCGAAACCCCGGTGTATGAGGGAGCCCGCATCTTCCAGTCCGACGCCTATGCGGTGGGCGGCTACCTGATGCAGGACCGCGCAGTGTTCTACCTGCTGGGCTTTGGCACCGTGCTGGCCATCACCCCCATTCTGGGGCTCATCAAGCCGCTTGCCAGTCTGGGCCAGCGAACCCTGCCCATCTACATCCTGCACATGCCGCTGTACGCGCTTCTGGTTCAACTTGGCTGTTACGAAGCCTGTGCTTCCCACGGTCTGCCTGCCGTTATTACCTGGCTGTGCTTTATCATCCCCGCAGTGGTGGCCCTGTGCGCCAGCGCCCCGGTGTGTGCCATCCTGAACGGCATTGCAAACATCTGGTACAAAACGCTCCCGGCTCTCTTTTCCCGCCGTGGATAAAGCGTTCGCAGATGCGTTTATCCAACCGCAATAAAACAAATAAAAGAGCAAAAAAATAAACCAGGCGTGCCCTGCAAAGCAATCGACTTTGCAAAACACGCCTGGCTTTATTTTATAAAATCACTTTCAGGGCCAACGTGAAAGAATCAGCCCTCCGCCAAGAATCACTGCTCGTCCTTGTGATCCAGCAGCTTTTCCATGGTGTGCCAGCCCAGCACTGCGCACTTTACGCGGGCCGGCATGTGGGAGATATCCTGCAGCGCACCGGCTTCTTCCAACTTTTCAATGTCGGCAGCGGTAGCTTCGCCCTTAATCATCTTCAAAAAGGTCTCGGCCAGGTCTTTGGCTTCATCCACGCTGCGGCCAATGATCATGTCCAGCATGATATCTGCCGAAGCCTGGGAGATCGCGCAGCCGTCACCAACAAAGCTGCCGTCCTCAATCTTGCCGTTTTCTACTTTCAGCTGCAAAATAATGTCATCGCCGCAGCTGGGGTTCACACCCTCCAGCGTCATGTTGGCGCCGGGCAGCGGCTTTTTATGGGCGGGGTAGAGGTTGTGGTCGGTCAGCACCTCATTATAAAACGTACTACTCGGCATAACCCATTTCCTTTCTTACGCCGCCCAGCGCCGCCAGAAAGCGGTCAATGTCAGCGGTGGTGTTATAAAATGCAAGGCTGGCGCGTGCGCAGGAACGCACACCCAGATAAGCCAGCAGCGGCTGTGCACAGTGGTGCCCGGCACGCACGTCCACATGGCAGCTGTCCAGAATGGTGGCAATGTCGTGCGGGTGCACACCGTCCACCGTAAAGCTCAGAATGCCGCAGTGCTTGTCCGGGTCATCGCTGCCCAGAATATTCACACCGGGGATCTTCTTCATGCCTTCATAGGCATAGCGGGTCAGGGCCTGCTCCTGGGCGTGGACATTTTCCAGCCCAACGGATTCCAGGTAATCAATGGCCGCAGCCAGCGCAACCGCGCCGCCTGCATTCACGGTGCCGGCCTCAAATTTGTGGGGCAGCTCGGCATACACAGCGCCATCGCGGGTGACGGAATCGATCATCTCGCCGCCGGTCAAAAACGGCGGCATGGCATCCAGCAGCTTTTCCTTGCCATACAAAACGCCAATACCCATGGGGGCCATCAGCTTGTGGCCGGAGAATGCAACAAAATCAGCATCCAGAGCCTGCACATCCACTTTCATGTGGGGGGCACTCTGGGCGGCATCTACCAGCACAACACCGCCGTTGCGGTGTACCAGCTCGATCACTTTCTCTACCGGGTTTACGCAGCCCAGCACGTTGGAAACATGGCCAATGGCGGCCAGCTTTACCTTGGGGCCGATGACGGCTTCCAGCTTTTCATCCGGCAGGCTGCCGTCTTTTTCACATTCCAGGTAAACCAGCTTGGCACCAGTCTGGCGGGCAACCATCTGCCACGGCAGCATGTTGCTGTGGTGCTCCATGATGGTGATGACGATCTCATCCCCGGCATGGATGTTGTTCAGCGCATAGCTGTAAGCAACCAGATTGATGCTTTCGGTGGTGTTGCGGGTAAAGATGATCTCGGCATCACTGCGTGCATTCAGGAACTTGCGTACCCGCTCGCGGGCGGCCTCGTAACGGTCAGTCGCCTCCACGCCCAGTTCATACAGGCCGCGCAGGGGGTTGGCGTTGGCCTGCTCGTAAAATTCTTTCTCTGCCTGCAAAACGCTGGCCGGGCGCTGCGCGGTGGCGGCGCTGTCCAGATAGGCGACGTCCTGCTGCATCAGCAGGGGAAAGTCCTTTTTATAATCCACAAAATCAAAGCTCATCGGTGTGCGCCTCCATGAATTTGTGTGCTTCTTCCGCCAGTGCCTCCGGCAGCAGGTCAACTACGGCCTCAATGCGGGCGCGGGCCAGCAGGCTGCGGGCAGCTTCTTCAGGAATGCCGCGGCTGGCGAGGTAGAACAGCATCTTTTCGTCCAGGCGGCCGATGGTTGCGCCGTGGTTGCCTTCCACATCCTCCTCGCCGCACAAAATCAGCGGAATGGTCTGGTTGACCACGCCGTCGCCCAGCAGCAGAACGTTCTCCTGCTCCTGGCCCTTGGCGCCGGAACCGCCGGGCAGCAGGTCAATGCTGCCGCGGAACAGCTTGAATGCCTTACCGGCCAGTACGCCGGTGGAATCCATCTCGCAGGTGGTCTTTTTGCCACGGTGGCGGGCTACATAGTTCATGTCCAGGCGCTGTTCGCCCTGGCCCAGGTAGCCGATCCTGGCGGTAAAGTTGCTGCCTTTGCCGATCAGATCGGCGGCAGCACCGGCATACAGCTTGCCGGAACCCAGTTCCAGCTTGTTTAGCTCAAAGCTTGCGCCGTCTGCGCAGGTGGTGCCGATATCACTCAGGCAGGTAAAGCCATTATCCAGTACCTGCACCATCGAAAGCTTGACCACAGCGCCAGCCTCGGCCTTGATCTTGATCTGCAAAGCGGCCAGGCCCTCGCCAGCAATCTCATTGCGCAGGATCACAGCCACCTGCATGGTGCTGCCAGCCTTGGCTTCCAGGTACAGCCGGTCCCCGGCGGGGGTGCCGGGCTGGTAGGTATAGGTGATAACCGCGGGGGCATCCATCACTTCGTTTTCGCCCAGAGTCAGGTACTCTGCTGGGCTGTTGACCAGAAAACGGTCAACGTCGGTGCCCATGCCGGTCTCCATGGCCCAGTCCTGTGCGGCGCTGCTGCGGGCCAGCTGTGTGGTCTGCACAAAGCTGGGGGCGGCACCCACGGCGGGAGCGTTTGCTTCCAGCCGGGCTGCATTCATTTTCAGCCAGTTCCACGTCAGAGCGGGAAGCCGGTTGACGGTCATTGTTTCATTTGCCATACTCCCAACTCCTTTGCTCACCCAATGCTGCCCTTCATCTCAAGGCGGATCAGGTTGTTCATTTCCATTGCGTATTCCAGCGGCAGTTCCTTGGAAACATTATCCGCAAAGCCGCTCACGATCATGGCGCGGGCTTCCTCTTCGGGGATGCCGCGGCTCATCAGGTAGAACACGGCGTCATCACTGATACGGCCAATGCGGGCTTCGTGGCCCACGTCAGCATCGGGGGTGCGCACGTCCATTGCGGGGATCGTGTCCGAACGGGAGATGGTGTCCAGCATCAAAGACTGGCAGGAAACCGCAGCCTTGCTGTTCTTGGCATCCTTGTTAATGACCACCGCGCTGCGGAAGGTGCTGATGCCGCCGTCCTTGGAGATGGACTTGGTGTTGATATAGCTGGAAGTATCCGCGCCGGTGTGAACAACCTTGGCGCCGGTATCCAGGTTCTGGCCATGACCGGCGAAGGTTATGCCGGTGAACTCCATGCGGGAGCCCTTGCCCTTCAGGATGGTCATGGGGTACAGGTAAGAGGTGTGGGAGCCAAAAGAACCGGAAACCCATTCCATCACGCCGCCCTCTTCTACAATGGCGCGCTTGGTGTTCAGGTTGTACATGTTCTTGGACCAGTTCTCAATGGTGGAATACCGCAGCTTGGCGTTCTTGCCCACAAACAGCTCCACGCAGCCGGCGTGCAGGTTGGCCACATTGTACTTGGGGGCAGAGCAGCCCTCGATGAAATGCAGCGAAGCACCCTCGTCCACAATAATCAGCGTGTGCTCAAACTGGCCAGCGCCAGGGGCGTTCAGGCGGAAATAGGACTGCAGGGGAATCTCCACATGCACATGCGGCGGAACATACACAAAAGAACCGCCAGACCATACCGCGCCGTGCAGGGCGGCAAACTTGTGATCCGTGGGGGGAACCAGGTGCATGAAATGGGTGCGGATCATCTCGGCATAAGGGCCGTGCATGGCACTTTCCAGGTCGGTGTAAATAACACCCTGCTCCGCAACTTCTTTTTTCACGTTGTGATATACCAGCTCGGAGTCATACTGTGCGCCGACACCGGCCAGGCTGTCGCGCTCGGCCTGGGGGATACCCAGCTTTTCAAAGGTATCCTTGATGTCGGTGGGAACTTCGCTCCACTTGGCGCTCATTTTGGTGTTGGGGCGCACATAGGTGATGATATCATCCATGTTCAGTTCATCAATCGGCGGGCCCCATTCCGGGATACCGGTCTTGTTATAGATCTCCAGCGATTTCAAGCGCAGCTCCAACATCCAGTCGGGGTCGTTCTTCTCGCGGGAAATCTGCTCTACAATGGCGGGGGTCAGGCCAGCGTCTACCTTGTAGGCGTCTTTTTCCTCATAGCGGAAATCATACAGGCTGCGGTTAATGTCCTCAACCTGCGATTTTTCGCGTTTTGCTTCGTTTACTTCTGCCATATATTTCTCAGGCCTCCGCCATCTTTTCAAAGCGCTCGTAGCCGTTCACATTGATCTCTTCCACCAGGCTGCCATCGCCGTTTGCAGCAATCTTGCCGTTGACCAGCACGTGGGTGTAATCAACAGACAGCGCATCCAGAATGCGGGTGCTGTGGGTGATGATCAGCAAAGCGCCGTTGTGGTCTTTCTGGTATTCTTCCACACCTTTGGAAACCAGGCGCACGGCGTCAACATCCAGGCCGGAGTCCGTCTCGTCCAGAATGGCGAGGGAGGGCTTGAGCATCATCAGCTGCAAAATCTCGGCCTTTTTCTTTTCGCCGCCGGAAAAACCAACGTTTACCGAACGGGTCAATAAATCTTCCGGCATCTTCAACAGCGCGATTTTCTCTTCCATCCATCTGCAAAATGTCCATGCAGCGGGCCAGCTCTTTCTTGAAGTCATAGTAACGCACATGGCCGACCTTCTGCTGCAATGCGCTGCGGATAAAGCCTTCCAGCGTCAGGCCGGGAACTTCCAGCGGCTCCTGGAAAGAAAGGAACATGCCGGCCTTGGCGCGCTTATCGGTGGATTCATGGGTGATATCCTCGCCCTTGAACAGGATCTGGCCGCCGGTCACGGTATATTTGGGGGCACCCATCAAAACATAGCCCAGGGTGGATTTGCCTGCGCCGTTGGGGCCCATCAGCACATGGGTTTCGCCCTTGTTGATGGTAAGATCCACGCCGTGCAACAGCTGTTTGTCTTCCACGCGTGCGGCCAGACCGGTTACGTTCAAAACTTGCTCTGCCATAAAAACTGCCTCCTGCTCGCTTTATAATAAGGTGAGCGTTTGTATTTCAAAAAGCCGCAGGCAAACCCGCAGCTTGGTTCGGCGTCCGGTGCAGCCATCCGTTTGCAGCGCAAAGCAGGCAGGCGGCGGTGTGCCGGGCACCTTTGTTATTTTCATATCCTATAAAAACTCTAGGATTAACGGTGCTTATTATATTCCAACAATTTCTTTGCGTCAAGGGCAAACCGCAAAAACTGGTACAAACCCTGCAATTTTGCACCAAAAATGGACGAATCGGGCGATTTTTGGCGTTCGGTGACCACAGAAATGGCGGTTAGGCATAACAAATGCGAGCCGGCCCCGCCTGCCGCTTTCCAATCAGTGTTGGC
>OLXL01000939.1_pt1 | contig 11586 bp, 4 predicted proteins | sample 1673891 | NCBI WGS metagenome assembly OLXL01 (sample SAMEA103958131, study PRJEB25191) | human gut metagenome | reverse complement strand
CTGCTATGACTAGCTGGAGCTTCTTCTTTTTTTCTAATTTTCTGAATTTTCCCAAAATGCTTTTTGTCATAATTTTCTCCTGAAAATGCCTGCTTATTATGAATTTATAAAGCCTGTTTCTATTTTTGCGTTTGTGTAAACAACATAGTCGCTTGAGGTAGTTCCATTAACAACTGAGTTGTTGTCATTAAGCAATACTGCGGTAAGCTCAACTCTATAGTTCGCATAGGTAAGTCCCTGCTCCTCAAAAGCCTTGCCTGTTTTTACTGTAAATTTAGTAACGGCTGTGTTTTGTTCTTCGCCATTATAATCAGTTGTAAAAACGCACTCCTTGCCATTCAGACCACTGCTTGATGTGGCGTTTTCCAAAGTAAAGCTACTGAGGTATTTGCTAATATCGTTTGTCTGCTTATAATCGCCACTATTGTCCTTAACATACAACCTCATTGTATACTGTATTTTTTTGCCACTGTCCTTTGTTGATCGACTCAAAGCAGACAGATCATAGATAGCATTTGCTGTTATTGCCATTTCTTCTGTAGTCATATCTTTGGCATTGATACCAAGCTGCGAAAATGGTGAATCCTTCGACTCAAGAACCGTTGACTCTGCAACGTTATAGTTTAGCTGTGCCACCGTCATTGCCTTTCTATAGTAGCGTCTGGCAGGCATAACTCCACTTGCAGAGATAGAGCTGTTCTCAATATTGTTCTGGCTATATGCAACATAAGACGACGCGTTTACGCCTATACCGGTTTTTGTATCCCCGTCCTTACGCTCAGGAAACTGATCTATGATCCCTGCAGTACCATAAGTTAAGCTGATATCAGCCTTGACAGTTATAGAGCCATTTGTGTCATTATTGATATAATCGTAGACCGAATCGGGATACATCAGCATATAGCTGTCTTTAGCTTCTGAAAGTGTCTCAGCCTTGCTTATTTTTGCGTTTGATAACTCTGTGTCTGAACTGTTTAAAATGCTGTAATCAACATTCACCGAAGTTCCTGCAATGATCTTTGCATTAGCTCCCGCATCGTTTTCATCAAAGTTCTTCATAGAGAATTTAAACGCCTGATACATATTGAAATCGTCACTCTTATAGCCATTAAATGTATCTCTAAGACTCGGATCAATGCTTATCTTTGACGTCATTGTCGCACGGACAAAATTATTTGACGCTGTTATCTCCTCTGGGTCATGAGCCGTCACACTTACTAGCTGTGTAAAAAAGTTTGCAATAACATATGCGCCAGTGTCATTATTTGTCACTTGGACAAGATTTGTAGGAATATTGCCATTGAGCTTTCTTGGCTTATTACCACTATAATAATTCACAAAGTTCTTGATGACTTTTTTTGTGCTTCCCGTTTCCGGAATATTGATAGTGAGATAATAGTTCTCGCTTATTATCATTTCGTCATTGTCATTTTTTGGTGTATCACTATTCGCTGAAACAGTTATCTTATAAGTGCCTGTTTCATTCTCACCAGCAGGTCTATAATACTTGCCGTCGCTTGTTTTTACAGTAGCTTTAGCTTCATCAGCTGTCTCAACAAGTGTTCCGTCAGATGATTCTTTAGCTGTTACCGACGCATATCTTAACAGTACATCATTCATTGTAACCGGTTTAAAGCCACTTATATTTGTCAAGTCAAGCTCACCAGTTGTTTTATTAAACTTAGCATCACTTGCGGTAGAATGATAAGTCTTGTCATTGTTATTTGCATCAACAAGAGTTAGCTTTGTATCATCGGTAAGCACACCACTGTCAGTGGCACTATCACCAATAAGATAAAGCTTTTTGTCAAAGCTCCAAAGCAGACTGTCACCGTTATTGAGCATTTTTTCCCATTCGTTAGCAGATTTGTAATAGGAATACTTAAAATAAGTAGTAACAGGTGCATCAAAGCTCTCAAAGGCAAGCTTTGTTTTATCCGTATAGTGAGAATGGTTATAGTCTGTGCCTGAGATAACGTAAGATTGGAAGCTGAAATCAAGCACCTTTCTTACAAAAACAGGAATATGAAGTCTAAGAGCAGTTTTGTCACTTCCCGTTGGGTCGATATAATCAAGAGTAATGACAGTAAATCTGTTTGTACCGTCATTGTCATACTGACCGTCTGTGACCTTAAAATATCCTGTCTTGCTGTTAAATGTAAGAGTGGTCTTATCCGATTTTGTCAAAATGCCGTTATCATACACATAAGTCGCTGTGCTTACATTCATAAGATCTGTTGTTTTCAGCTTATTTGAACTGCTGTCGCAAACATCACAATTTGTCAGAACTGAGATATACTTTGCAAGCATTTGTGTGATATTCAATGATGAGTTATCATCTATAAGCAAAACTGGAAGATCGTTCAGCTCCTGAACATCAAGCTCAGAGGCCTGACGAAATGTTGTAAGCTTTGATTTATCCAAATTCTCTGCATATGTCTTTATGGTACTGTTTATGCCATAGGATTTTGTCTTTGTGCCATTCGTATAAGAAGCAGCGTCACTAATGATAGTCTGCATATTTCCGCCAACAAGATCGCCTGTGAAAATTTTATCTCCAATGGTTTTGCTTGGATTTATATTGACATAAGGCGAATAGATATCAACGTGCGTACTGCCTCCCTCACTGATATTTTGAGTATTATCCTGAGTACCGTTGTAGTCGGAGTGAACTACAGTGAAGCTGGCAGGTATCTGTGAAGCATTATACTGTATATCAGGTAAACAATCCGTGTTATTTACCGATACTCCAATAAATTTAGATGATAGATTTTTATCATAGTTCCAACCTATCAAGTTAGAAACAGACACGCTGTTGTTGCCTCTTACATAGCCTAATTTATTTATGAGAATATCATAAGCATATGTGCTGCCACGGTCATTATGACCGATCACGCCGCCTGCACCTGCACCATTGGACTTATCTTCTGCTGACAGAGTAACATTGTTGACTTCACAATCAGATATCTTCAGATCACCATTAGCTTTTATACCAACATAACCTCCGATACCTGCATCACCAGTTTTAGCAATTGGTATACCTATCGTTGCATTTTTTACAGCAGACTTTGATAAGGTCGCAGCCGCATTCTGTGTGCCGACCATTCCGCCTGAACTTGTATAGCCATAAACACCGCAAGCTGATGTTTCAGATGTTCCTCCATAGTAACAGTCTTTGATAGACAACTGGTTTTTGTTTATTCCAACGAATCCACCGGCATTACTACCATAAACATCGACGCTGACGCTTGTGTTTGTTATTGTGCAGGCTCCGTTAGACAGTCCTATAAGACCGCCCTCGTTCATTGTCTGGGTTGCAAGGGGTTTATTGTCTTTTTTTGAACCGATAAAGCTATCTTTATTATAGGCTGTAAGCTGAACATTGCTTATTGTCGTTTTGATATTTGCAGAACCTGCGATTCCACCTACGCCAAACCAATTTCCTGTGCCTTTATCAAGATTAGCAAATTCAACTTTCTTAATTGTTATATTAGAATTATCAACAGAGAATTCGTTGCCTTCCTGAGATTTTCCCACAAGACCGCCTGTTTCAAATCCGCCATACACATAAACGCCACTGTTTTCAGACTTAACGTTACTTATATTGATATCATTTGTTGACTTTCCTATAAGTCCTCCCACAGTATATGCGCCATATATTTCAAGATCGGTCAATGTTATTCCGATAAACGTGCAAGAATTCTGTACTCCGCCAACAATACCACCTGTAGAAAGGTCTTCATTAACATACGATTGTCCATCGTTGTTATACGTCTTAACGCTGATCTTGCCGGAAAGCTTAAGGTTATTTACAGTTAAAGCATACGTTGAACAGTTTATCAACCCAACTCCTTTTACAGAGGCAAATGCGGTACGATATTTATAGTTATCCACATCTTGGAATTCAATAGTGCTACCGCCCTTGTTATCTGTTATTTTCACAGCATAGGCTTTTATATCTGTATCGAGCTTTATAGTCTTATCATTTCCCTGGATAGCTGTCAAAGATAAAGTATAATCACATTTAATGTCGCCAAGGTTACTATCCTTTGCATCAAACAACTGATTTATACCACAAAAACCGGTTCCGGTGAGGTCATAGGTTCCATTTCCTGTGAGATTAACAGTAAAGTTCTTATTTAATTCGTGTGCCCACTTTGCTTCATAAAGATTTCCACTTGGCTTTGTATATTTTTTTAGCATTACAGAATTTTTCTTTTCATACTCCCTGCTTGTAGCCTTTTCAAGTCTTTGATAATCTGAGAGCGCAGTTTTGTAATCTTTATCATCAGAAGTCAATGTAGCTGTGCCAACTTTTGAATAGTCTGCATTTCGAGTAAAAGTATAGTGACCATAGCCGCAAGTATTTTTATTACGGTCTGTATATCCCATACCGGACTGTGATATGATAGACAGCATAAACAACGCCTGTGCATTAGGCACTTCAATGGTATTGGTCGTGCCGGCAATAACATTTAATTTCTCACCATCACTTAGATCACTCTTAAACTGCGTGATGAGATAATTTTTCCTGCCATTGTTAAGGTTAGTTGACTTACCAAACGTTGTTCCCTCTTCGATAGCAAAGCCGTTTACAACTCTGCCTATATATGGATTGATAAAAAGATTGGTATATACGTCTTCACCCACTGCCTCAGTATTGTTGGTTGTAAGCGCACTATCTTTGGCAACGATGTCCATATTTCTGAAAATAACGCCGCCGTAAACTATGGCGCCAACATATCCGCCTGCAGTAATGAGATGTTGTTTGCTGTTATCGTTATTTGCAAATGTTATATTAGGATTTGTTACCTTGACATTATCAATGATATTATCTCCACCGAACACAACGCCCATAACACCGCCATAATACTCCGTCTTTCCGGTACTATAGTTTAATTTATTATTATTGTTTTTTGAAAGCGTTACTTCTTTGGTATATTTTATATTGATATCTTTTACAACACTTCCGCTGCTGAACCTGATGAGAGGGCTTGCAGAATTATTGGTGATAGTTGGATATGTTCCGTCGGATTTCTTCTGTCCAACAATAACGCCCCTGAAAACGTAACTGTTTGATGTTCCGCCAAGACCTGCAAAAGAACTGCCAAGAACTATATCATCATTTATCTTGTAATAAGCCTCGCAAAGATATTTGATAAGCTTATCCTTTGAAACTGCTGTTTTCGTTCCGCTTACGAAATTGCCTGTACCGTCATAAGTATAGGTTTCATGCTTTTTGCCTTGGCAAAAAGCACCAACAGCATCAACGGTCGCTTTATCGGCAGAAGCATTTGCATTATAGTTTACTTGCCAGCCATTTGTAGGGGCTTCTGTACTGATAACTCGTGCGACCTCTGCAAGTGTGGAAGCGTCAAGGATATATGGATCAGAGTATGTTCCGCAACCCTTGTCAAGATATGGTCGCTCAAGGTTTACGTCTATCTCATCATAGTTTTGGGTGGTATCATACGATTTAGCAACATATGGCTTGTAATTAGCAAAGCTGTATTCCTCTTTTGCGTTTTTTTGGTCAGGAGAAGTATACCTGTCATCTCTACTCCAATCGCCATGATATTTATTCTGCCTGCTCACATCATCTACACGATTCTTTTTGGTGTCAGACACTTCTTTTCCGTATGTTACATTATGCTTAATATTGCCAGCTGAGTCTGTACCCCAATCGTCGTCCCATTTATAGTTGTATATTGCAGAAGAGCCTGCTCCGTCAGAATGCTGAAAGCTTTCAAGCAAAGTAGCATTTTTGAAAATTGAATTTTTATTACTTGCGTCAAGCTTGATATTTGAGAAAGTCAGAGATATATTTTGACCCTTTTTGCTTCCTACATTGCCTATAAGGCTTGTTGCAGCATAACTCTGATCGCCTTTGTAATATTTTTCAGCAGTCATACTGTGTTTTTTCTGTGACACATTCTGTATAGTGATCTCTGTCATGTTGCCTATCTTATTTATAAGCAAAGGGGCATAAGAATTTTCACCATTTAAACTTAAAGAAGTATCATTCACATACAGATCATCAAGAACGATACTGCCGGTAATTTTGACAAATTTTTTTGTAGTATTGGTGTCGTCAGCAACCGAGCCGCAAACCAATGCACCTGAACCACCATTCACCTTACCGATATTTCCCTGAAAGGTCAGTTTACCGCTTATGGTAACAGCTCCATTTTCATTTCTGAAAAGTCCGCATTGCATCATGTAATGTTGATTATGGTCATTAGTTAAATTTGTTCCATCTATGCCGTCAGTTGTACGGGCATAACTGTCACTATTACTGCTTGATACCATTTCAGACTGATTAAAGCCATTATTTTCAAAAGTAATAGTTGAATTTGATTTTATATTACAACCATTTGTATCAACAGGATAAAATGAATATCCTGTCAAATCTATTTCTGCATCTGTTGGAAAATCTATATTTGTACTATTAATATATGCTTTTATATTATTTGCCGCAAAAAGCTTTGCACTCCACTCAACAGCCTTAGCTCCGCCTGTGGTGGCTTTACCGTTTTTATATACATCAAGGTTATAATAATATCTTGCCCAAGAATTATTTTTCCACACAGCACCATTATTTGTTGTTTGATTTTGATAGGTATTGCAGTTCTTTCCGTCCATATACAGCAAACGCTCTCCGTCCGCTGTAACAGCAGGAATTGAAATTATGGCTTGACGATTGCAAACAGGACTATTTGAAGCATAAATACTACAACGAGCTATCTCATCAAAATACGAATAGCTTGGGCTTATATTTATCTTAGTATCTTGTGAGATCTTATATCCATTAGGATCAGTGAGTTCAAAATAAGTTGCATCTCGTGAGCTTCTGTAATTATTGACATTTTCACCTTTAAAATAGTCAAAGCCATAAGAGTCATAATCTCTACCAAAAAGAGTTGAGGCAAGCATGCCGAAATTTATACATTTTGTTGCTTTCACTGTCACACCGTCAAAGCTAACCTCTCTTATGCTCCAATAACCTGTTGTGGAAAGTACAAGACCGCCCAGTTCTGTGCCATTGTTCACTGTTAATCTTGAATTGTTTACATTCAAACTATTCAGATCAATTTCTACTCTATACCAGTTATGCCCTAAAAATCCACCGCTATTTGATTTACCACTAGAATTTATTGTTAAAGCATTAATATTAACATTGGTGATAGATATCTTATTAGGTACAACAGAAGCTGAATTATCCTTAGCACCGACCTCTGCAATGAGTCCGCCAACTCTAGAGTTACTTCCTGTGTGTTTGTCAGTTATCTTTCCGCCAACAGTGACATTATCAAACTTAATAACGAGTGCAGACGTTGATGTAACAGCGCCTACCATTCCGATAACTCCGCCAAGACAAGTGCAATCTACCTTTGTTGTGCTATTATTGTATGTAAGATTTGCTGTTACAGCAGAATTAGTGAACGAAACTTCACTTGTGGCGTCAGCAACATATCCAACCAGACCTCCGACAAAATTAGTATACGCACCACTTGGAGATGCGGTCACATCAGCGGTCACGCTGTCAATAGTCAAAGCTCCGCTGTTGTATGCAGACACAGAACCAATATAACAAGCATCACCGCCAGAAACATTATCACCGACAATATTAAATTTTGAAACAAGCTTTATATTGCTTATTTTTGCACCGCTTGTCTTTGCAAAAAGTCCGTTGTGAGTATGGAAAACTATCTTAGCGTCTTTGCCTACGCTCATAGTAATTGTATGACTATTGCCGTTCAGAGTGCCTGTGAATGTATCCTCACCATTATCACGCATAAAGCCGGTTAGACCTGTGTCGCTTATATCAACATCTGCACTAAGGCTGATATTTGCCGCAAGCATATCTGCCCTGCTAGCACCGCTATACTTAACAAAATCATTGCTATCATGCTGCATTATCAAAGCCGCACGGGCAAAATCTGCCCTATTGCTTATGGTAATATTATTATTAGAAAATCCATTTATTGTAACAGTATGCCCCGATCCATCAAAAGACAGAACACCATTAGCACTCTCTGACAGATCGGAATTGTTAAGTCGAAGCACTCCGCCCCAATCCATATCGTCTATGACTTTTGAAGATGTCCTTGTAAATGACCAGCCGCTTAAGCTATAGATCAAAGCATTGCCTCTATTTCCTACTATCTGACATCCGTTTTTGTTAGGGTCTTTAGGATAAAAGCCTGAAAGGTTTGTTTCACCGCCAAGCCTTACAACGCCATTTTTATTAAATTTGCCAACAATGCCACCTACGCTCTGGTTTGCAGAAACATTATTTGCAGTAACTGTGACTTTGCCGCCAACATCTATAAAAGCCTGATCTGCATAGCCCACAAGTCCGCCATAATTATTTTGTGATGATGTGGGATTATTAATACGTATAGTGGTATTCTTGACGCTTACATAAGCCTTGCTGTTATCACCTATCTTACCAATAAGGCCGCCAAAATCAAGGGCATTGCATGAGCCAGTCACTTTTACAATGATATCACTTAGTGCTAGTTCAGAGCTAAGAGCATTGGCAGAATATCTTCCGACAATACCACCATAAAAGCCTGCCCTGACAGTGCCATTGAAGTTTGAAGTAATAGTATCATTAGCGGTACCCGTGATACTAATTTTTGCACTATCTGTACTATTTGTCAGCAGTCCGAAAACAGAACCAACAGCCGCACTGTCAGCGGTATCTCCTGATGAACAAGCAAGTGCCATTTTCATACCACTGAATTTTGAAATATCAAATTCTTTACTGTCGGCTTTACTATATGTATAAGAGCCGAAAAGACCGCCCGCAGTTACAGAGCCTGTAACGCTTCCGGTCATGGTAAGGGTGACACCTTCGCCGACATTTATTTCTGCATTCTCTGCACTGCCCACAAGTCCGCCTGCGTTGTTTGCGGATACATTTACGCCTGTCAAGACATCACACTTGTCAACGTTCAGTGTTGCACCAGTACTCATTTTCCCGACAAATACACCTGCGTTCGATTTACCGGAAACGTCAAGTGAACTACTTGACAAGCTTACGGCAAGACTTGCGTTTTCGTCCATAGTGCCGCAAGCAAGGCCTGCATTATCCCCGCCTGATACTTCCACCTGGACATCATTACTTAGAGTGATATCCAGATCGACATTTGCTCCATTTTTCATATTTCCTATAACAGACGTGAAGGATTTATAAATTGTAGCACCTGAATCATCTACAGGATCAGCTTTTATTTTCCACTTATTAGCTGAAGCCACATCGCCGTGTATAACATTCTCAGCAAGCAAAGCTGAATTTTTTTCTTCCGGTCTAGCAAAAATAATAGTATCTAAATTTGCACTGTCACTAAGATATTCAAACAGAGCAAAATTAATAGGAAGATTAATAGCTGAACCCTCATTTGCTTTGACTGTTCCCTTGAAAGGATACTTTTCATTGCCAAGTCCTTTTTCTATTCCTGTAAAATCAGAAGCCTTAAACTGAGATTGGTTGTTTGAAAACAATACAGTGATATTCTGATAAACAGAAGGGTCTGCATTAAGAAGCTTTTTAAAATCTTCTGCATTCTGTATGGTATAAACGCCATTTTTGATATCATTAGAAATGTCAGTATATGTATCTGCCGCCATAGCCGTAATAGCATTGGTGACAGTTGATACCATTTTAGACACAACACCTGAAATGTCTGCAAGCGGCATACTCGTGACAAGCAATACGGCAGCGGTAACTAAAGAAATAACATTCTTGCGATACTTGCTGTAAAGCTTGTGGCATATTCTATTAATTTTCTGATTTCTATTAGCTTTCACTTTCAACTGCCTCCGTGCAAAGTTAATATTCTTATCTATACGTTTAGTTCAACAAGGATATATTGCACCTTTGTACCTATCTTTTCGTCAGCGTCATTATACATGGAGCTTAGTGATGATAACTGTGCTGTGCTGTATTTATCACCATTAAGTATTTTCTCAATAACCTTTTTATTTTGTTCTTTATCAGCATCACCTGACAAGAACAAGCTTAAATTACCCTTCATATATTCCGCAAAATCCAAACGTTCTTCACTGTCATCATCAAACAGCACATTTTTCTCTGTCAGATTTTCATCTGTGCTTTTCATTAGTACCTGACCAAGCGTGTTCGGCCATACCCAATATACGTTCACTTCCTGCGGAACGTCTACTTTACAATCTTTAAACGTCCTTGTGAATGTTTCATCATGAAGAAAATCGGAATATGTGTGATTGTTCTCATCATATTTCTCAAAAAACATGATATGTCCATTCATAAATCTAGTTACTTCTTCTTCAGTAATCTTTTCATAAGAAACAGCGTCTTCGTTTTTATTCTCTGCATACCCCGTGATACTCAACTTGAACTGTATCTCCATTTCCCCCGACTGGTTCGGGACAACATAAAAAGTAAGCTTTCCATGACTACCAGGATTAATACCATTCGTCATACCGCTTTCTTCATCAAGAAGCCAGTAGATCTTGTTGTTCTCGTCAGAAGTGATGTTGCTCCCATCAGACACCTTAGAGTAGTCATTGCTGTCAAGTATCTCAGCTTTAAGCACATTGGCACTGCCTACTGTTTTCAGTTCAAATGGCGAATCTACGCTTTTCATTCCAAATGAATCAAGATCAAGGGCTTTATCAATGGTAAACCAAGCCAAGCTGACCGCAATAAGTATAAATGCCAGCACTGCAACTGGTATTATTTTTATAACAAGCAGTTTGCGTTTCTTCTTTTCTTCCTCGCTGTCTGCTTTCTCTATCACTTTATGCTCAGCCACTTTGGCGACCTCCATTATTTCATTGAGTCAAGCTCTTTCTGCAATTCTATCATGTGGTTTCTGCAAGCGGTTATCTCGCCTGTGTATTTGTTGAACCACTCAACGTCCATTTCGTTAGGCTCTTCCTGCAAAAGAATTGCCTGAACCAGTGCTGATTGTGAACGTGATCTCTTACGCTCTATTTCCTCAATAGTAAGTCTGCATTTCTTTATTTCTCTTTTAAGCTGCCCTTTACTGCTCACGTTATTGTCCTCCTTGCATTAATTTCCCATTTTATCAACCGAATCAACTATCTTGTTGACTTCTCTATAGCCTTTGTCAAGATTTTCGGTGATATGGTCAAGTGCCTTTTTCACGTCCTCAAGCTTACCCTGCATTTGTTCGGGATACTTCACAAAGCAATAATGAAGCTCATTTATAGCCTTCTGCTCCTCCGTATAATCGTCGATAAGAAACACCAGCGACCTTGCCGCACCCATGTCCGAAATTATCATGTTATATCTCGTTGGAAGATTCTTGCCGCTTTCAAGATAAGTGTCTATCTCCTCAGAGGCGGCAGACAGATTTTCCATATACTTAGCAATGTAAGTCTTTCTGACTTCCTCGGACTTGTCCATATAAAGCCCGATAAAAACGAACAGCCCTGCAAGTGCCGCAATACAAATAACGATAGCCGTTATCATTTTAGCCTTCATTATCTTTTCCTGATTCAAAGCTGTTCGCCTCCTTTTTCTCGTTTTCCTGCATTTTCAGCCGCTGAACTTCCTTTTCAACAGCCTCACGC
>OLXL01000929.1_pt1 | contig 11674 bp, 8 predicted proteins | sample 1673891 | NCBI WGS metagenome assembly OLXL01 (sample SAMEA103958131, study PRJEB25191) | human gut metagenome | reverse complement strand
GGTGTTCCTCCCAATCTCTACGCATTTCACCGCTACACTGGGAATTCCACTAACCTCTCCTGCACTCAAGCCCGACAGTATCCAAAGCAATTCCCACCTTAAAAGCAGGACTTTCACTCCAGACTTACCGAGCCGCCTACGCGCCCTTTACGCCCAATTATTCCGGACAACGCTTGCCCCCTACGTATTACCGCGGCTGCTGGCACGTAGTTAGCCGGGGCTTCCTCCTTGGATACCGTCTTCTACTCGTCTCCAAGGACAGGAGTTTACGATCCGAAAACCTTCTTCCTCCACGCGGCGTTGCTGGGTCAGAGTTTCCTCCATTGCCCAATATTCCCCACTGCTGCCTCCCGTAGGAGTTTGGGCCGTGTCTCAGTCCCAATGTGGCCGATCACCCTCTCAGGTCGGCTACCGATCGTCGGCTTGGTGGGCCGTTACCTCACCAACTACCTAATCGGACGCGAGCCCACCCCAAACCGATAAATCTTTTACCCCAGAACCATGTGATCCCGTGGTCTTATGCGGTATTAGTACACCTTTCGGTGTGTTATTCCCCTGTCTGGGAAAGGTTGCTCACGCGTTACTCACCCGTCCGCCGCTAAAACAGCTCATAGCAAGCTACTCACTGTCTCCGCTCGACTTGCATGTGTTAGGCACGCCGCCAGCGTTCGTCCTGAGCCAGGATCAAACTCTTTCGTTTAATCCTTTATCCCTCAATCGAGTTTCCTCAACCAAGTTTCACTCATTCGGAATTACTGTCTTGTTTGCGTTGTTTTTGTTCTGTATCGTTTTCAAGGTTCGTACCAGTCTCGCAAGCGTCTTTGAGGCGGCTCGCGCAACCAGCTTTGTTATCTTAACACAATTTCTGTCCTGCGTCAACCCTTTTTTCTTTTGTTTTTTGGCTTTTTTCAAGACTTTTTAGAAAGACGAACGAATATGCCTGATTTAGTAGTCCATTGTTCGTCGCTTTTGGGCGAACCTTTTCCGTCCATCATTTTCCTTTTGTCCGCCAAAAGAGCAGGGGCATCCGCAGCCTTTCTCTGCCACGGACGCCCCTTTTTGCTCACTGCCGCCACAGAATGTGGCTGCCGCGGTCGTCCTTCTTCACAATCAGCTGATTTTCAATCTCGTCCTTCAGCTCCGAAACGTGCGAAATGATGCCAATCTGCCGCTGCTTGCCCGCCATTTCCTTCAATATATTGACTGCCTCGTTGCGCGCGTTGTCGCTCAGCGAACCAAAGCCCTCGTCGATGAACATCACATCCAGATGAATCGCCGCCGTCGCCGCCTGAATCTGGTCAGCCATGCCGAGCGCCAGCGACAGCGCCGCCATGAACGACTCGCCGCCGGACAGCGTGTTGACGGAGCGTGTCTTGCCCGTTACGATGGAATACACTTCCAAGTCTAACCCCTTGTTTTTGCCCTCGCCCGCGTCCTCGACAGGAATTAGCTTCAGTTCAAACTGTCCGTTCGACATATCCCGGAAGCGCCGGTTCGCGTCGCGCAGAATTTTTTCCATATAATTGCGCTGCACGAACGTCTCCAGATTCATCCGGTTGCCGCTTTCGGTGCCCGCCATCACGTCCGAAAGGTGCTGCGCGGTGTTTGCTTCCTTGCACGCATTCGCCAGTGGGTCGCGTCCCTCGCGCAAGTCGTTCAGCACCCTTGCATTGCCCGAATGCAGGTGTTTCGCGGCTTCCAGCGCATCCGATACTTCCTTAAGCGCCGATTCTGCCGCCTTAGATGCCGCCTCCAACTTCGCCATATCCGGCTTTTCCCGCCCGGCAATCGCGCTCTGTGCCGTCGTGCACTGTGTCTCCGCCGTGTTTTTCTTCTGGTCAAAGTCGCTGACTTCCTTCTGCAAGCGATCAGGCTCTTCTGCGTCGTAGTCTGCCGTCAGCTGCCGCCACTGCGTTTCATCCAGCGACTTTTCCGCCATCGTCTGCTGATACTGCTGGTTAAATTCTTCCGCATTCGCCTGTTTCTGCGGCATCTCCTCGTTCAGCCGCCGAATCTGCGTTTCGCAGTCCGTTTCCGCTTTCTGCGCCTGACGTTCTTTTTCCGCCGCCTGACTTGCCGCCGCTTCCGCCTTTTGCTTTGCTTCCTGCGCCTGTGTGCGCTGTGCCACCGCATCCTCGCGCGTGCGGTACGTCCCGCCGGACAGTTCTTCCTGATGCAGATTCCACGTTTTTTCTGCTTCAGCCTTTTTCACTGCGGTGGATTTTGCCGTCTCCTGCGCGGTGGATGCTGCCTTTTCCAGCTTGTCGCGCTCTGCCTTCGCCCCTTCGAGATTTTTCCGCACGTCGTCCAGCGCCTTCACCTTCGCCTGAACCGACTTCGACGCGCTTTGCAGCTCCGGCAGCCACGCTTGCAGCATTGCTTCTACGTCCGCCGCCGTTGCCATCGGCACATTTTCGCGGATATTCGTCGCGTTCTCTACCAGCTTTTTTTCCGCTTCTTCAGCAACTTTTTGCCGCTCTGTCAGCTTGACCTGCGCCGATTCCGATTCTTTTGCTTTCTCTTCCTGCGCTTTCGCCGCGTCATCCGCCGCCTTACGCCGCCGCTCCAGCTGCTCGCGGTTCAGCTGCTGATTTTCCTGCGTCAGCTGGCACGGCGCGGGATGCTCCAGTGCGCCGCAGACCGGGCAAGGCTTTCCGGGCGCAAGTTCACGCGCTAGCAAGCCCGCCTGCGCATTCAGGAACACCAGCCGATAATCATCATAGGCTTTCTGCTCCCGCTGATATTTTTGCGTTGCGCTGGCATACGCATCCTTCGCCGCCGCTGCTTGCCTTGCTTTCTCCTGCACGTCTTTCTGGTTGCCGTGCAAGTCCTCCAGCGATTTCTTCAGGTCGCGATACTGCTGATTTTGCTGCTTGCAGACCTCATAAGCGGCTTCTGCGCCCTGTAATTCCGCTTCCTGCGTCCGCCACGCGTCTTCCTGCTTCTTGAAATCATCCAGTGCTTTCTTGGCTGATTCCGCATCCGTCTTCGCCTTCGTATCCGCTTCTTCCGCCTGACGCAGCGCCTTTTCCGCTTCATCCAGCGCATCAAAGGTTTTCAGCGCCTTTTCGACCTTTGTTTCAACCTCCGCGCATTGTGTTGTTGCCGCATCCTTCGTCTTTTCCATCTGCTGATGAAACGCCGCCGCATCCGCCGCCGTTTGCTTCAACTGCGGAAGTTCCTGCTGCTTCGCTGCCAATTCCCGCTGTGCATCCGTCAATGCCTTCTGTGCATCCTTCATGCGCTGATACTTCGGTTCGATTGCCCACGCATCGCGGATTTTGCCAATCAGCCCGCGCTTTTTCTCGATTTCATCCGCCTGTGCCGCGCATTCTTGCAGTGTCTTTTCCGCATCCTCCAGTTCCTTAAAACGCTGCATCAGCGGCTGTGCGGCTTCGATGCGCTTCATGCACTCGTCGCGGTCGTTCTGCGCCGCCGTCTGCTGCTTCGCCAATTCGCCCTGCTGCAGCTGCAAGCGCGCACACACGGCGGACAGCACCTCCGCCAGCGTATCCACCTGTTCGGGCTGCAATTTTTCTGCGCCAGTGACGACCGTGCCTTTCGCCGCTTCCAACGCCTGCGCATCTTCCTCCGGCAGTCCTTCCGTTACCGCATTTCCCGCAATCAATGACAGCTTCGCCCGCTGGGTCTGTGCCGCTTTATTCTTTTCCCGCGCCAGGTCTTTCAGTTTTCCCGTCAAGTCATCATAATATCTCGTTTTCAGCAAATCGCGCAGGAGTTTCGTCTTTTTGTCGCTATTCGCGCGCAGGAAGTCCATAAATTCGCCCTGCGCAATCATCACGACTTTGCGGAACTGGTCTGCCGTCAAGCCCACAAGCTCTTCGATTTTGCGGTTCGTGTTTGACAGCTTGCCCGGATACTGCGAGCCGTCCGGCATCAGCAGCTCCGCCGTTTCGCCCTCTTCCTGCTGCTTTGCACCTGTTCGCTTGGCGGGGCGGATGTGCCGCGGCGTGCGCGTAATCTTGTACGTTTCCTCCTGCCCATGCTGATGCGCCGTAAAGACAAGCGACACAAGCGGCTTGTCATTCCGCACGTCCACAAACTGGCTCAGCAGCTCGTTTTCCTTGCCGCTGCCGTTTGTGCTCACTTCGCCGTAGAGTGCGAACATCATCGCATCGAAAATGGTGGATTTGCCCGACCCCGTGTCGCCGCTGATGAGGAAAAAATCGCCGCCCTTTTGGAAGTCAATCTCCGTTTTTTCGCCGTAAGAGCCAAAGGCCTGCATCGTCAAAAGAATCGGTTTCATGCGTTTTCCTCCTTCATGGCGTTCATGACCTCCGTCAGCAGCGCCTTTTCCTCGGCGTTCAGCCGCTCGCCCGCAAATTGCAGACACAGCTCGTAGGGGGAGAGCGTTTCCGTGCGCTCCTGCAGAGCTGCCAGTTCCACCGTTTCCTTTTCCTCGCGCCGAAGCTCCAGCAGATTCGGATACCTCTCCCGCAGCAGTTCGCGCAGACCCACCATCTCCGCCGCCTCCGCGTCCGTCACGCAGATGGACACGAAATCGTCGCTCGCGTCGGACAGCAGCGCTTCCCGCGTCGCGCGCAGCTTCCGCACCTGATGGACGGGGTGCAGCGGCAAAACCGTCGTCTGCACGTCGCCTTTCGCGCCCATTTCCACCATCAAGATGCCCTTCTGCTGGTTTTCCTCGCTGAGGGAGTAGGGCATCGGGGTGCCGCAGTAACGCAGCGTTTCACTGCCAACCTTCATCGGCTTGTGGATGTGCCCCAGCGCAGCATAGTCAAAGTCCGCAATCAGCGACGCAGGAATCGCATCCACATTGCCGACCTGCTTCACCTCGTTCTCCGCGCGCTCGATGTTCTCCGCGTCGCCGCCATCGGGCAGGAAGAACTGATGGCTGACCAGCACGTTCCGCTCGTCAGGGTTCAGCGGCGACAGCGCCAGCAGACGCGAAAATGCTTCGGGATAGCTCAAATTGTCGCCGTTCTCCTTCGTCCCGGTCACAAGGCGCACCATGCCCGGCCGCACGAACGGCAGCAGGTAGAAATTCACCGCACCGAAATCGTCCGTCAGGGTGACGCGCTCGATGGTTTCGCCCTTCTGCATGGGCGGATTGCCAATCATGTGGATGCCGCGATCAGACAGTTCGCTGCGGAAGACATCGAGCCGCTGCGCGCTGTCGTGGTTGCCGGAAATCAGCATGATTTCGCCGTTCGGGAGTGCCGCGCGGAGCTGCATCATGAAGTCGTCGAACAGCGCAACCGCTTCGACAGGCGGCACGGAACGATCGTAAATATCCCCCGCGAAAACAACGGCGTCGGGCTGATACTGCCGGGTCAGCGCGACGATTTCATCAAGAATTGCCTTCTGATCTTTCAGCAGGTCATGCTCGTAGAGCTTGATGCCCAGATGGAGGTCGGACAGGTGGAAAAAGCGCATAGACTGCCTCCTTTTGAAATTACGAATTTCTGCTGACGGCGTGTAATTCACCATTTTTCGTGCTTGTCAGCATCTTTTTTTGTTTCCATTATACAACAATACAGGAATTTGTCAACTTCATTTTCCGTTTTGCTTTTCGCACATGAAAAAGGGCTGTGAAAGAACGGGTTGTCCTTCCGCAGCCTCTTGCGCAATTATACTATTTCCAGATAAAGCAGTATGATTAGTCACCGAACGAGATGCCGATATTCCGGGCGGTCGTAATCATCGTGTTGTCCGGCGGAACCAGCTTCGGCACGCCGGCAATGTCGGACAGCTTGTTGTGGGTGATTTCGTTGCCTTTCAGCGCCACGGTTACGCCGTACACGCCGTCGCGGATGAGTTCCGCCGCGTGCACGCCAAACTGCGTGGACAGCACGCGGTCGTAGGCGTTCGGGCTGCCGCCGCGCTGGATGTGACCCGGCACAACCGCGCGCGCTTCCACGCCCACGAGGTCGCGGAGCTGCTGCGCTACATACGCGCTGGACGAGAAATGTTCCGCCGCGCGCTTGGCTTCGCGTTCCTTCTTGCCCATCTTCGCTTCTTCGGGGGTCATTGCGCCCTCAGCCACGGCGATAATCGTGAAGCCCTTGTTGCTCTTGGCGCGGCTCTCGACGACCTTGGCAACCTTTTCAATTTTATAGGGGATTTCGGGAATCAGGATGGCATCCGCGCCGCCCGCCACGCCGGAATACAGCGTCAGCCAGCCCGCCTTGTTGCCCATGATTTCCACCACCATGCAGCGCCCGTGCGACGCCGCCGTGGTGTGGATGCGGTCGATGACCTCCGTCGCAATGTCCATCGCCGTGTGGAAGCCGAACGTGAAGTCCGTGCCGTACAAGTCGTTGTCAATTGTCTTGGGCAGACCGATGACGTTCAGCCCTTCCTTGGAAAGGAGGTTCGCCGTCTTGTGCGTGCCATTGCCGCCGAGGGTGACAAGGCAGTCAAGTTTCAAATCCTTGTAGGTCTTTTTCATGGCAGCAACCTTGTCCACGTTGTCTTCGCCAATCTTGCGCATATCGCGGAAGGGCGTGCGCGCCGTGCCAAGAATCGTGCCGCCAAGGGTCAGGATGCCGGAGAACTGGCTGCGCTTCATCTCCTGATAGTCGCCCGTGATGAGACCCCGATAGCCGTCATGGATGCCGACAATCTCCGCGTCAAACAGTTCATACGCTGCGCGGGTCACGCCGCGGATTGCCGCGTTCAAGCCGGGGCAGTCGCCGCCGCTGGTCAGAATACCGATTCTTCTTTTCATTGCCAAACCTGACCTCCTCTTGATTTTTGCTGGATTCAAGCGTATTATAACATGGTTGCAGGCAAATTTCCACCGTCATTTTGACGAAATTGCCCGTTCTGTGCCTGGTTGCGGCGTTTTTCTCCATCCATCACGCCGAAAAAGGAGGATTTTGCCCATGTCGAACAAAGCGCGCGTCCTCAATCACCTGCAGGTGCTTAGCATTCCCTGCGAAGTTTACGAGCATCCCGCGGTTTTCACCATGGAGGAGTGCCTTGCGCTGCCCTACGCCGCGCCGGATGTCACCTTCTGCAAGAACATTCTCTTGTGCAACCGCCAGCAGACGGCGTTCTATCTGTATGTGACCCTGCCGGACAAACCCTTCCGCACGGCGGACACAAGCAAGCTGCTGCATTCCTCGCGGTTGTCGTTTGCGCCATCGGAATGTCTGCCGACGATGCTGGGGCTGGAATCAGGGAGCTTGTCGCCGCTGGGTCTGTGGTTTGACGAGAAGAAGCGGATTCAGCTGGTCTTTGACCATGATGTGAAGCGGGAAGGACGGATTGCGTTCCATCCATGTGATAATACGGCGACGGTGGTGTTTGCGCAGGAGGTTTTCTGGACGCAGGTCGTGCCGACATTGGGGCATGAACCGATTTGGCTGTAAAGGAAGAAGAGCATGTGCCGCGGTTTGCAATGCTATGCTGCAATTGGGAACAGTCCTGATATATCCGCTTTTATCCTTCGGGGGTCATTTTTTTCATTGCAATCAGCGTTGCCAGCATGATTAAAGGGAATATACAGCCCGTCAGCAGACCCGCCTGAAGATTATCCCCGGCATGCTGCGAAAAATATCCCACCACACTCGGCCCAAATGCGCCGCCCATGTCCCCTGCCATTGCCAGCAGCGCAAACAGCGCCGTACCGCCTTTGGGAATCCTCGGAGCAGTGATGCTGATGCTTCCGGGCCACATAATACCCACTGAGAAGCCGCACATGACACAGCCAACTAAGCCCCAAATCGGCATTGCAGATAGACCGGCCAAAAGATAGCTCACGACGCAAATAACGCCCGATACAAGCATAAACTTTATCAAATCTATCTTTTCTCCGAATTTGCCATACAGCATACGCGAAATTCCCATTGTGGTTGCAAACAAGCACGCCCCTGCCAAATCGCCGACAGATTTCGTTAATCCTAATGCGGATTCTGCAAAAGCTGATGCCCACTGCGCCATTGACATTTCAGATGCTCCAGCACAAATCATAAGGATGATTGCAGCTGCAAAAATAGGCTTTTTCAGCAATTGACGCAGCGACATTCCTTGCCCGTCTTCTACCAGACGCTCAATCGGACAAGTAGCAAAATTATAGATATTATACAGCGGAATAATTGCCCATACGCAAGCCAGTATCTGCCATTTGTCGATGCCGAAAATTGCAAAGTACAGCGTAGAAAGCAAAATCACGCCCACACTGCCCCAGCAATAGAAAGAATGAAGAAGGCTCATCACCTTTTCCTTATGTTCGAAGGGACAGGCTTCCACAATCGGACTGCACAGTACCTCAATAAGGCCGCTCCCGAATGCGTAAAAAAACACGCCGATCAGTATTCCGATATAGGGCGATACGATATTGGGTAAAACCGCAATGCCAATCAGACCAAGACCAGCTAACAGCTGCGACGCCACAATGGACTTTCGGTAGCCAATAGCATCTACATACTTTGCGCATATTAAGTCTACGACCAATTGCGTCACATAGAACACCGCAGGAATTAAGGCAATCTGACCCAGCGAAATGTTGAAATCAGAATGAAACGACCAAAAAAGCAATGGCGCAAAATTAGCGGCAATTGCTTGCGTGATGAGGCCAAGATAGCAGGCTCTTAATGTTTTGCTGTAGTTCTTCATGACTTGAAGCGCTCCTTTCAGAATTCTCTTGAATAATATCACGTTTATTTTGGAATAGCAATTGACTTTTCCACCTTATTGTTGTACAATATCACAATACAGAGGAGGTTGGCATGTTTGGAGAATAATAACGAATTGAAAATCATCACAGATGAAACGCTCATGGAAAAGCGAAACCACGGTCAACCGGCATTTCCGTTCCAATACTATCTGGAAGACATCTGGGATTTCGACTTTCATACGCTCGGTTGGCATTGGCATCAAGAAATTGAATTTGTTTATGTGCAAAGCGGCGAAGCACACTGCTGTGTCGGAAAAGATCGTTTTTCTCTGCCAGCAGGCAGCGGCTTATTTATCAATACGAAAATACTACATCAATTTACAGCAGAGCACCCCACCGTGATCCCTAATATTGTTTTTTCTCCGGTTCTGTTAGCTTCACCAGAAAGTTTTGTATATCAACAATATGTTAAGCCATTGCTTGTTTCCGACATTCCCTATTTGGTTTTTGAGCCGCTTTCTTTATGGCATAAGGAGATACTTTCACTGCTGAATCAAGTTTTCAAAACACAAGAGCAGCCAAATTTCAGGGAGTTGACAACTTTGCGACTGCTGACCTCCATTTGGGAAGTGCTGTATGAAAATATGGAATCCAGGCTTCAGCAGGGGCAGCCTGTTAAAAGAGACCTCAATGCTTCTCGCCTGCAAATGATGATGAGTTTTATTCATAGTCATTATGCTGACCAGATTTCCCTTGCTGATATTGCAAATTTTGCCCATGTAAGCAATAACAGTTGTATGCAAATCTTCAAAAATGGCATTCGCCAGTCTCCAGTTTCCTACTTAATACAGTACAGACTGAAAAAAGCCGCTGAACTGCTGGCAAACACGGAAATGAAGGCTGCGGTCATATCAGAAGAATGCGGATTTCACGATGTCCCATATTTTTACCGCAAATTCAAAGAAATTTACGGAATCTCTCCAATTGAATATAGAAAAAGCAACCTGTAATAGCATTTCCAGATAAGAAAGTGCCGAAATTCCCCCACAAATTCCCCTTTTTCGGGAATTTTCCTCCCCCTTCGTTCGTTTCATACGCAGGACACACATTTCCAGCCCTCATCCACCCCAGAGAAAAGGAGCATCACCCCATGCAGCACATTTGGAAAGTCTTGCTGACCTCTCTGCTGATTTTCGCCCTTGCCGCCACCGCTTGCCTCGCTGAGGACAGCGAAGCGCAGTATCAGGCATATTCCTACACCACTTTCAGCCTGCGCCGAACGCCCAGCGAGAGCGACCGCGGCATCAGCGTGCGGAAGAAGACAAAAATCCTCATTCTGGAATGGGACGACGCGTGGTGCAAGGTGCAGGTCGGCAATAAGGTCGGGTATGCCAAACCGGAATGGCTGTACCGCGCGCAGTCGCTGGATGCGCTGCATTATCCCCTGCAAAATCTGCCGCATCGCATGAGCGGATATGTAGAATTTTCGCAGGATACGCTGATTTCGGGCGGCAAATTCAAAGGCTGCACCGCGTCCGCCGGGCAAATCGCCTGTGTGGAAGCACAAGCGGATGGCGCGTACCTGCTGCCCGTCTGGCGCGGCGAGATGCAGCTGACGGACGAAATCGGCACCTATCATCCCTTCGCGGATTGGGAAACCGCCGAACCCGGCGACATCATCGGCGGCTTCACCACCTTCTACGGCAAGCAGCAGGGGCAGGGCAAGGCAGCGGCGCGCGAGCACAACATCAGCGAAGGGGTCAAGCGCATTGACGGCGTGGCGGTGGAGCGCGAGGAAACATTCTCCTTCAACGCGCTGTGTGCGCCATACCGCCATTCAAACGGCTATGAGCTTGCGCCGAATGTCAGCACGGACGGCTTCGGGTACGGCGGCGGGGTCTGTCAAGTGACGACGACGCTCTACAACGCCGCGCTGACGCTGCCGCTGCAAATCGAGGAGTGGGCGCTGCACAGCAAGCAGGGCGCGGTGTATGTGCCGCAGTTTTTTGATGCCGCCGTGGGCAATTACAGCGACTTCACGTTTGTGAATCTGCTGCCGTACGGTGTGCAAATTCATGCATCCGCGCAGAACGGCGTGCTGACGGTGCTGTTCTGCCGTGCGGAGGAAGATTCGCAGTAAAAAAATCCACATGAAAAGAACCGGCATGTCCCGCCCTTGACGCGGATGTGCCGGTTCTTATTTTGGGCATAGTTTGCCCGTCGGATACCACTTGATATTTTTGCGAACCTCAGCGGCGGCGGCGCATCACGTCATCCGCCACTTCCAGCGTTGCCGCCAGTGCGTTGTTGACGCGCTTCATCTCGCTCAGGTTATAGTCGCGCGGCCAGCTCATCATTTGGTCGCGTATTGCGCCACGAATGCGCTCTACCATTGCCTCGCCTTCCGGCATCAGCCCGACAAGCACCTTGCGCCGGTCTTTGTCGCTGCGCTGGCGTGAAATCAGCCCCCGCGCGCAGAGTGTTTCCACCAGCGGCGTCACGTTCGGCTTGGCGATGCACAGCCGTTCACTGATTTCCCCAATGCTGATTTTCCCCTCGCGCAGCACGCAGAGCACCAGCAGGCTGGAAATCGGCATCTCCAGCGAATGCGCAATGTCATCAATGCGCAGGAAATACTTCGGCATTTTGTAGAGCGCCTCGAAGAGATTGTCTGTCATTCCCTCCATGAGCGCGGTATCGTCCGTCCAGACCTTTGGCATTCGTAAATCCCTCCAGTTTTCGTGAATCTCGGATAAATGATGATTCAATCCACGCTCCCCGCACAGGGAGTGACACCTTGCAGCTTGCAGAGGACAAAACGCTTGCGATTGAAACGAAGGGTCGCAAGAAACATCCCGCGTTTTCATGTCGTTGCGCGATGCCGCTATTTCTCGTTTTCCCTCATCTTCTGTATAATAGCATACTTATTTTCAGCGCGCAAGCGTGGTTGTACACGCTTTTTTGTGTTTTGCGAATTCTTACCCGTACTTTTTTTGTACTTTGCAGGCAGCCGTTGTTATACTATTTCCAGATAAGAATGCGCCAAGATGCGCCGCGAATTTTTCATTC
>OLXL01000921.1_pt1 | contig 11806 bp, 10 predicted proteins | sample 1673891 | NCBI WGS metagenome assembly OLXL01 (sample SAMEA103958131, study PRJEB25191) | human gut metagenome | reverse complement strand
CTGCGAAAGCAATTTATTTGAGGATAGGCCTTCTGTATTTGCATGCTGCAGAAATTTTGATGCGCCGAAATTTGAAGTCTGCCGTCATAATGGCAAGCTGGAAATACACACGGAATATCTAAGCCTGTTTTACGATGAAAAGCCTTTCTCCGCTGGCGGACTTTCTATAAAAGTTAGAAGTGAGACTCGCGGCATCTATAGCACTTGGCACTATGGCGATAAGCTGCGCGAGAATCTCGGCGGCACTGCACGCACACTTGACATGGCTGATGGCGAGATACCGCTCAGAAAAGGCATCCAGTCGCGTCTTCAGGGATACAGCGTTATTGATGACAGTGATTCACCGCTTATTGAGAGCGACGGAGCCATAATGTCTCGCGCAGAAAAAGCAATCGACCTATATTTCTTCGGTTACGGCCTTGAATATCAGGCGGCTCTTAATGACTTTTTCGAACTCAGCGGAAGGCCACCTATGCTGCCACGTTATGCTCTCGGCAATTGGTGGAGCCGTTTCCACGCCTATTCCGATGACGAATACCTGAACCTCATGGACAGATTCCGCGCCGAGCGGGTACCGTTCAGTGTAGCTGTCATGGACATGGACTGGCATATTACAGATATAACAGCCAAGCAGGGCAAGGGCTGGACGGGATACACATGGAATAAAGAGCTGTTTCGTGATCCAAAGAATTTCCTGAGCCAGCTCCATTCCCGCAGCTTAAAATGCGCTCTCAATCTCCATCCCGCAGAGGGCATACAGCCCCATGAAGAGCAGTACGTCGAGGCCGCCGTGCGCATGGGGCTCGACCCTGCGTCCGGTCGGGATATCCCCTTTGATATGTGCAGCAAGGATTTTGTCGATACATATTTTAAATGCCTCTTAAAGCCCCGTGAGGACGAGGGCGTGGATTTCTGGTGGATCGACTGGCAACAGGGTGACGCATCCTGCATTGACGGCGCAGACCCTTTGTGGCTCCTGAATCATTTTCATACTCTCCACAGTGCCGAGATAAACCAACGCCCGTTGATTTTATCCCGCTACGCCGGCCCCGGTAGCCACCGTTACCCCATCGGCTTCTCCGGTGACACGATCATCAGCTGGGACTCTCTCCGCTTCCAGCCTTATTTCACAGCTACAGCTGCGAATATCGGATACGGCTGGTGGAGCCATGATATTGGCGGACATTGCGCCGGAATATACGACGAGGAACTGACTGTCCGCTGGGTACAGTTCGGTGCTTTCTCACCCATCATGCGCCTGCACAGCACATCTAACATCTTCAGCGGCAGAGAACCTTGGAACTATTCTGGCGAAGTATGCAGCATACTGAAAGCCTTTCTGCGTCTGCGTCATCGCCTTGTTCCCTATCTTTACACGATGAATTTCGAGTCAGCAAGACACGGTATTATGCCTCTGCGCCCTATGTATTACCTCTATCCCCGTGCAGAGGAAGCCTATCAGGTTCCCAACCAGTATTATTTTGGCTCACAGCTCATCGTTTGTCCTATTACCTCGCCCGTAAGTGCAGAGACCGGCATGGGGAGCGTTGCTGCATGGCTGCCAGAGGGTACTTATTACGACTTTTTCACCGCACAGAGATATTCCGGGGGCGGGATGAAAATCCTGCACAGGCCCCTTTCACAGATACCCGCCTTTGCCAAAGCCGGTGCGATTGTGCCTCTTACAGGTGAACAGGAAGCTGAACGTTTTGGTGTAGAGCTGCCTGAGGCCATTGACGTGAATGTGTTCTGCGGTGATAGCGGCGAATACACCATGTATGAGGACGACGGCAGTGATGAGCATGCTGCCTTGACGCGGTTTGAAGTCAAGTGGAGCGAGGATGCAATGCGGTTTTCCATTAAACCAGATGAAGACAGTTTCCGCGTAAGACCCGCGATGCGCCGATACAGAGTGTGTTTCTACGGCATAAAAAACAGCACAGTCAAATCCGACGTTGCCTATGAAAAGACTTACGATACAGAAAAAAAGGTGCTGACCGTCACATTTGGAAAGAACAGTGGCAAAATTGAGCTGCAAGTGCTCAATGCTGAGCTTGCCGATATTGACCGCAGCAAGAGGATTTTCAAGCTTTTACAGCACTGCAGGATCGGTTACGAACTTAAAGAAAAGATATATAACTGCATTTGTGCTAAAAAGAACCCGGCAGCAGTAATTCATGAGCTGCAATCTATGGCATTGTCTCACGATTTGATAGGAGCGCTGGCAGAGCTCGGTTTTGAGTGATTACGAATGTAAACGCACGGAGAAAACCGTGCGTTTATTATAGGAGAAGTATATGTATAAAAGAGTATTTGACATTCATGGGTGGAAGCTTTCCACCTATACTTTGACAAGCAGATTAACAAACGCCTGCGCGGAGTGAGCCGCATGGATTCCCTGAACATCATCCTTGAGAGAAGCGAAAAGCAGTACACACAGGCAGAAAAGGACGAGCTGGCTGCCGTCAAGAACAGCCGATACGTGGAGCTGCTGCAAAATCTCACGCCCAATGACGTTCTGCCCGGAATGAGATGTTTTCTTAAATCCTGTCATGACCGGGGGCTGAAGACCGCTCTTGCCTCAGCCTCAAAGAATGCACCATTCATCATTAAAAAACTGGAGCTCGAAGATGAGTTTGATTATATTGCAGATGCAGCTAAGGTGAAAAACTCCAAGCCGGCAGCTGATATCTACCTCGCTGCAGCAGAGGGACTTAAGCTTGACCCCTCCGTCTGCATCGGCATAGAAGATGCGGAAGCAGAATTTAACATACTGCTCCAACAGCCTGACAGTGCGGTGAAGAACGCAGCAAGGTTTGGCAGTATTGCCAATGAGATGCCGTCGCCGAAAGAACAGCGCGAAAAAATTGCCGCCCGGCTCCGAAAAGACCAGACGGTACAGGCACATGTGCATACGATGGAGGAGGCATTAGACGGGATGAGTCACCGCATGCAGCAGTGGGATGAGGAAATGATCTGGCAGCTGGTACATACGGTAAAAGTGATATCTGCTGATCATATCAAGGTGTATCTGTATGACGGAACGGAAATTGACCAGAAGGTCAGCCCTTGACAGACTGCGGAATCGTGGTATAATGAACATAGAAAAGGGCGTTGCCGATAGACGGTTAGCCCCCCAGTAAGTGCATTGAAGTAATCGCCGTACTTGTCAGGGTGCCGGCGGTTACTTCTTTTTTATGATCGTAATGATTAAACTGACAAAGGTGATGAGAACCATGAGCAACTGGAACAGTTCCTCATATGTAACTACATTCACACCTACCACCCCCTTCCAGTCAGGACAGGGGGCGAAGAAGCATCACCCCCTGAAAGAGGGGGATAACCGCCTACCGTGTTATGGCAACGCCCGGTTCTCGAAAGAACCACGTTTATTCTACCAAAATGTGACATAGAAGTCAAAACATATTTTCGATATGCCAGCTGTTTTCATGGCTGGCTTTTTGCTTTTGGAGGTGTGTACCGAATCAGGAGACAAACGAATTAACCATGGGCAGCCTGTTTGATGGGATCGGCGGCTTTCCTCTGGCGGCGGTGCGGAATGGCATCCGTCCGGTATGGGCAAGTGAGATTGAAGCTTTTCCTATCGAGGTGACAAAGCTGCGGTTTCCCAACATGGTTCATGCTGGGGATATCACAAAACTAAACGGAGCGGAGCTGCCGCCAGTAAATATCATATGTGGGGGCAGCCCATGTCAGGATCTCTCAGTGGCCGGAGCCAGAGCCGGTCTGGCCGGTGCGCGCTCCGGCCTTTTTATGGAACAGGTCAGACTTGCAAAGGAGATGAGAAATGCAGACGAATTACGAGGCAGAGCAGCTATCGATATACGACCTCGATTCATGGCGTGGGAGAACGTTCCCGGAGCCTTCTCCAGTGGCACACCAAAGGGAGAAGACTTCCGGTGTGTCCTCGAGGAGATCGTCCGAATTAAAGTCAGTGGTATTTCAATCCCTCGACCTTACCCCTGGCCATGGCAACCTGCTGGGCGAATCGTACTGGGAGCTGATTTCTCCCTGGCGTGGAGATGCCTCGACGCTCAATACTGGGGTGTCCCCCAGAGAAGAAAACGGATCTTCCTTGTCGCGGATTTTGCAGGGCGATCCGCCGAAAAGATACTATTTGACCAGGAAAGCCTGCTTGGGTATCCTGCGTAGAGCTGCTGAACGGGGAAAGGAACTTCCGGAAAAGTTGAAGCGGGCGCTGGAGATCCAAGCCGGTCTCGTTCTGCCGGATGGCAGGCCCACGAAACTGGAAGCCTACCATATCAACCAGAGAGACGAGGGGATCGACCTTCACGGCGTATCCGGAGCGTTGATGGCGACCAGCAATATGCAGATGCAGCCCTTTGTCACCCAGCCGGATGGAAAGGAGAATGAAGGCTGCGACGGAGCAATTCAGCCCATTGCGTTCGCCAGCGAACCAAAGAGATGAAGTCCGGGATTTGCACAATGTGGCCGGGGCGCTGGGCGCACAGCCGGGTATGAAGTAGCAGACATTTATTGCTGCTGGCTTTTCCGCGGGGCAGGGGAGCAAAGCCGGGGGCGTTGGCTATCAGGAGGAATGCGCACCAACCCTGAAGGCGTCCGATAGCGGCACAAATATGGTGCCAAGCATCCTATGCCTAAATGATCAGGACGGCAGCGTTATGGGGTGTTCCGAAGACGTGAGTGGGACGCTCCGTGCTCAAGAGCATGGACACCAGCCGCTGGTCTACGAGAACCACGGCTTATGTGGTGAGTCACATAAACTATGATATGCGTTGAAGTCTGAATCTGATGATTTCATCTTGTTAACCTCCAGTTTTTAAGTATTTTGAGAGAAAGTTGCTCACATATTTTTCCTTGCCTTCTTGATGAAGTCAGGGATCTCACGCCCAGCCGACTCGTATTTAGGGACAGTGGCAGAAACCTTTGGGATTCTCCTATCTGTCAACGCTTTGGTTACTGCCTCCTGTCCCACGCGAGCATAGATCTCAGTCGTGCTAATGTGCTCATGCCCGAGGAAATTACGAATGTATATGAGATCCACTCCTGCTTCAACCATGTGTACTGCTTTGCTGTGTCTGAAGCTATGTGGGGAATAGCTGGATTCCACAAAAAGTTCGGGGTGTACCTTCTGCGCAAGACCGACGTATTTTTTAACGATGCTGCGGACGCAGGCAGTTGTCATTTTCTCATTGGTTTGGCTCAGGAAAATGTATGAGTCCTTGTCCTTATTAGTAAGGCCGAGCTGCTTTAGATGGTATTTCAGCAGCTCCGCAACCTCGTCAGAAATGGGGACTTCACGCTCTTTCTTTCCTTTTCCGTGAATTTTCAGCTTAACAGGATTGCCGAATCTAATGTCCCCAACCCGCAAATCACACATCTCTTGCGCGCGTGCAGCGGAATCATACAAAACCGACAGAAACACAATATCTCGTGACCCGAGATATTTCTGGGGATTTGGCAAAGAGAGAAGGAACTTCATTTCATTAACTGTAAAATATGAGAATTCCTCCTGCGGAGCATTTGGACGTTTTGCATCCATTACCGACGTGTACGGTTTAAGCGCAGACATTTCCCGTTGTGAGGCATATTTCAGAAATGACGATATTGCCGTCATCCGTTGCCGAACCGAAGTCGCAGAATAATTTTTGGTATTCGTCATCCATAAGACGAACTCGTCAAAAAGCGCGGGCGTAAGGTGTTTGTAGGTGACCGAGGTGTGCTGGACATCCATCACTTCGTAGAGAAATTCAAAAAAGATAGAGAAAGAATATCCGTATGCGGCTATCGTGTTGGGGCTTGCTCTGCGAATATTGGGAAGATACACATCAAAATAATCACCCAACTGAGTTAGAAAGATATTCTTTTTCATTTTGGAACCTCCGGGAATATTCCACTGTATTTTTCTGATGTCTTTTTTAAGATTGCAGTACATTCACTGGCTGTCAAATGAGCGTAATCCTGTGTTTCTGTCAAATCTTCATGACCTAAATAGATAGAGATAAGCGGCAGAGCGCAATAGTTGCTCACACCGTTCTCACTCTGTCTGGCTAAAGAATGATCCACAAATGTATGCCTCAGACAGTGTGGGCAGATACCGCGCTCGTTCTTCTCTGTGATGATGGAAATGCCTGCCCGCTCCACAATTCTGCTGAAGTTATGCCTTGCCCAGCTTGGGCTGCGGTGATGCCCAGCACAGTTACGGCTGCCATCCTTGTAGTTACTTTCAAACAGATACGCATCCTTGGATTTGCCCGAAAGCACGGACGCTTGGTATAACTTCAACGCCTCAGTAAGTGACGTATCCATTGCAACCAACCTGTCCTTGTTGCCTTTCCCGTTGCGTATCAGTAGGACACCGATGTCAAAATCGACATCTCGTATCCGTAAAGCAAGTGCCTCACTCAAGCGAAGCCCGCATCCATACAGGATTCTCAAGAGTGCAGGAAATTGGATTCTGGAGAGTCGGTCTTTAGAAGATCCTCCACTATCTGCGATTCTGAACATCGTGGTCATCTCGTCGTTTGTGAAAACATATGGTACATATTTGCTGCGCCGCATAGACAAAGCATGTGGATAGATGTACGCCGGGATGCCAACGGAAATCAAGTATTTCGCGAAAACATTGTATGCTGCAATAAAACCATCAACTGACTTGTCCTTTAGACCTGCGCAATCGGATGAAATCCAGCCCTCGACCCTCTCCGGCGTCATCGATTTCTCGCTGACATGGGAATCTGTAAGATATCTATCAATATACTCCCAAATGTAACGGTTATGGTCTTTGAACCCTTGACTATGTCTCAAATCGAGGAATGCGTTGAACTCATCCTTCAGAATGCTTTGAAAAATATACGATTTCATCACATACCTCCTTGCTCCAGAATCTCTTTGAAATATCCGCTTGGAGCAGGGACTGGTATCGCATAAGGACGAAGCTGCTCCACGCTGACTTCGGCATAGGCTTTTGTGGAGCGTATATCGCTGTGACCCAGCACCTGCTGTACAGTAGCATACCCATTTCCTTCCGCAATCAGAGCTGTAGCCAGGCTGGATCGCAGACTATGAGAACCTCTTCGCTTGTTTGTGGTGTCTATCCCGGAAGCCGTAATCGTCATCTCTACAATTTTGCCTACATTGGCAGATGTAATCGGATCGTTGTTTGCCACATTCAAAAATACATGGTCATCGGCAGTATTTTGACGCACGTGATTGATGTAATCGTCAATGGCATCTCTCACCTCAGCCAGCAGAGGCAAGGTCAAAAATTGCTTTGTTTTCTTTTGCGTTATCCTGACCTTTCCATCCTTTGTTGATAGAGAGCTAAATGTTAATCCAGCAATGTCTGAAGCTCTTAATCCAAGCCTTGCGGCAATCAGCACAACCGCATAATTCCGCTTCCCGATATTTGTAGTTCTGTCTATGGCAGAAATGATTCGCTCAACTTCGTCGGGAGAAAACACAGACGGTACAGCTTTATGCCTAATGGGAGACGGAATAACCAAATAAAGGTTTTCCTCGATTAGCCCATATTTGTAGGCATAGGTTAAGAAATGACCGACCAAGCGGCGGAAACGACCTTTATCAGTCGACTCTTGGAAAGCAGCGTAGATGTCATTCACAGACAAATTGGAAAGTTCTTTGACTCCTCGACCCTCTATGAATTTCAGAAAACGCGATACACATAGAATTCTACTGCGTATATCCTTGGTCGATTTTCTTGACTCGTCGAGATAGCATTTATATGTATCCCGTATGCCGTTAAAGCACGAATCTTCATATGGCAATGGAACCCGTCCGAAAGGACCTTTTTTAAACTCTGAACCAAGGAAAACACAATCTAAGTGTTTAATCCCTGTTCGGTATGCAGATACTCTGTCTCTGCTCATATTTGGGTTTTCTTTTTGGAAGTGATTCCAAAAGCATTCCCCAACTTCTGTGGTGTAAGCCTTTACACCATCAGTTTCACAAAAACGTACCAACCCGTTATAAACTGCTTGGTACGTTTCCACGATTGTCTCACTATAGCCAGCATTGGCCAAACGGTTAATAGTGGTGGCTATCAATCCTCGTATGGTTTCGTTCATTACTTGTTACACCTCCTGTTTTTAACGAAACCATTATAGCATTTCAAAATATTATGTGAGCAGCTTATACATGAAACTATTGATTTTGAAGGAGATTTAGCATGAACTATGAAGAAATGAACTCAACCACATATCACGGCATTGATGCCCGTTATACCGGCCCTCACAGGGTGGCGCCTACCATGTCCGCACGGTATGGCACGGGTGGTAATAATGTGCCGTTGGTGGAGCAGGATACGCCTGTTTACTGTATTGTCGGAAATGCCATTGACCGTCAGCCTCAGAACGGCGGTAATGGGATCGGGTATCAGAAGAACATTGCCTACACCTTGACGGCGACAGATCACCACGCAGTCTTCAGCCGCCAACGGGTGGATGTGTTCACAGAGAACGAAGTGGTCAGTACGGAAAGTGCCCGGCAGCACAAGGATGCTACAGATCTGGTAGCGCAGCCTTATCAGGAGGCGGTTGGCACACTGGTTCGGTCAGACCATAAGGGAATCAGCAGCCAGTATGTCAGTGACGACAAGTGCATTGTGGAGAACCATAACCTGATTCGCCGCCTGACGCCCCTTGAGTGCGAGCGCTTGCAGGGTTTTCCAGACGGCTGGACAAACATCTCAGGGGCATCAGATTCCGCCCGTTACAAAGCCCTGGGCAACAGTGTGGCGATTCCATGCGAGGAGTACGTTATGCGGGGAATTGCAATTGTCCTACGAGCTGGACGCAGGAGGCGAGTCTGGCTCGTAATCGTTATTCAGCAAATAGAAATCAGGAGCGCCGGGATCTGAATGAAACCGGCGCTCATCCTGTTTATTTGATTTCCTGCTCGATGTTGTCAAAGAGGTCGTCGTTAAAGAATTCTCTGAGGGAAATTCCCAGCCCATCGCAGAGCTTTTGCAGGGAAACCACACCGGGATTCTGACTCTTGGCGTTGAGCATGCTGTAAACGGTGGAGGGGGCCACCCCGGAACTGCTGGCAAGGGCATTGATGGCGATACCTCTTTCGTCGCACAAAGCCAGAATCCTGGCTGCGACAGCTTCTTTCGCATTCATAAAACATCATCCTTCTGTACGATATATCGTTGACTATATTTTATAAAAAGTCGGGATATATCGTGTGGGATATATCGCAATTCTGCGGCATATGTGGTAGAATATGCGATATATCGCAAAACGGGAGGAAGAGTAATATGGATATGAGAGCGAAAACCTGCTGTTTCACCGGGCATAGAAGCCTGAACGGGGCAGAAAAGTTAAAAGTGGCTGTTCGTCTACGAAAAGTTATTAGGGAGCTTGTAAAGCAGGGCATTGCGTTTTTTGGTGCGGGAGGCGCACTGGGATTCGACACTCTGGCGGCTCAGACGATTCTGGATATGAAAAAAGAATATCCCCAGCTTCGCCTGATTCTGGTGCTGCCTTGTGAAGATCAGACCAGAGGATGGCGAAGTGAGGATATTGCAGTTTATGAGGATATTAAGCGTAGGAGTGATAAGGTCGTGTATGTGTCCAGAGAATATACCCCGAACTGTATGCACAGGCGGAACCGCCATTTGGTGGATCACAGTGGAACCTGTATCTGCTATTTGACAAGGGATTCAGGTGGAACAGCTTATACCGTTGACTATGCCCGGAGAGAAGGGCTTCATGTTATCAATATTGCAAGGTCAATTTGAACAAGGAGGGAACCCGATGAATATCCGTAAGAATATAGACTATAGCGAAATGTACGCAGAGCTTGACAAGGCCATGGCAGCAGATATACCCCAAATGGAGCTATACTGCAAGATTGGCAAAGCTGTATGCCGGAGAACGGAAAAAGGAGCGGCGGTTGCGGCAGCTGCATATCTGAGCAGACAATACCCGGATGTTCAGGGATTTTCCCCTCGGAACCTTCGTCGGATGAGGGAGTTCTATCGGACTTATCAGGGTCAACCCGCACTGCTGTCCTTGGCGATGGAGCTCGGCTGGACACAGAATGTTGTGATTCTGGAATCGGGGTTATCCACGGAACTGTGGGAATGGTATTTGAGGGCCGCCATGCAGTTTGGCTGGTCTAAGGTGGAGTTGACACGGAAAATCGCAGACAATGCTTATGAAACAATCGCTCTTACAATTTGTGAAGTAGATTGCTCGTTTGCGGTAGAGGAAGAAACAATCAGCCATCTGGGTATTATTGACTATTGCTACGTGGCAGATGAAATTCAATTTTTAATTCCAAAGGTCATGTACAGGGGGAGGACACTGAGAGAGGGGAGACGACGATGTCGGATATTCCCAACGAGAGGAATACTGATACATTGGTTATCCCTAACGGTGTACTGGACGAAATGCGGAGTAGGATTAGTGAGTCAATACCCCGCAATTAAGGTCAGGGTTGGTAATCCCTTGCTGGGTATTTCGTCCTCATGCTGCTTTATAGTTTAAATGATGGTTCCGCTGGAGTATTTCATTGGCGCTTGATTTTCCCCTAAATGAACATCCTATGAAAACCGATATTTTGGGTAATATCGTTAATTCTATCCACTGTGTGATGATGGATTACACAGAAAGCAGAACATTTTCAGGATCTCGTTCGCTGATGGTAATACTGCCAAAATCGAAAATCTTCGAGCGAATAATTACAATTATTTGACTCCGCACCTTATCGGCAATATCTGGTTGGGAGCCAGCCTGACTGAGGAAAATTTCTTTCCAATTATCGATCTGGCGTAGTTTCTCTTGACCGGAGGGATTATCCGACAAGTCAGCATGGACGTACAACACTAGTCTGCGAGTATTTTTAGCCTGAAGCCATGCCAGTAGATATTCCCACCACATCTTATCGGTATCCCCAAGGGACATGCCATAGATGCCAATGTAATCGCTATTATCAATAATACGCTTAGCATCGATGACTCGCCGCTCACCAAGAGCCTCGTTAACTTGGGATTTAATGATATAATCTGTCAAACTTTTATTCGCTGTTAGAAGAGAATTGGCAATCTGTGAAGGATCATTTAGCCCGAGAATTAAGTCACTGGAAAGAGTTCCATGAATATGATGCACAGTCCCTAACTTATCATTATATCCAGTACTACCGCACGCATGGTATCCAAAAGGACTAACGTTCTTGGAAACAGTGACAATTTGGTCTAAAGCGTCTGTGTAATTAAATGAAATAAACTGATAAGAAATGGCACTGGGAACTTTTCCTAACCAAGCTAAGAAGTCTTCTTTGTTTTGCTTGGAAAATTCTTGATGGAAGTTAGTAATCTCTTTTTGAAATTCACCTGGTAGTTTCTCACTGGAAACGTCGATGCGTTTTGCCTCGCTGCGCAAATATGCGGCCAAGCATTTTTCAAGATTCCCCTTACAATCCAAGAACTCACGTATTTGATCAGGGGAGATCTTTGCGAGTACTTTCCCCAAGGCAATTTCTAAGTTCGCCCAATTCTTATAATTGTCTTCAATATCTTTCGACAGAATGTCGTTGTAACCCTTTGCTAGATACGACGGATAAAAATCTGTGTATTTGGTTTTTAGACCAAGGTTGATATCAAATCCGTTTCCAACCAAAAATGTAACATTCATGTCCGAATTACACCTCGACCAAGTTCCTGCATTGTATTTTAATTGCTTTCCAATAAAAGTATATCAAATTTTGCCGATTAGTGCAATGCTTAACTATCAATTATTAAGAAGGGGGGAGTGAGATCGAGGGAAGAGAAAATACG
>OLXL01000909.1_pt1 | contig 11961 bp, 8 predicted proteins | sample 1673891 | NCBI WGS metagenome assembly OLXL01 (sample SAMEA103958131, study PRJEB25191) | human gut metagenome | reverse complement strand
ATATATTTTCGCGCTTATTTAACCCTGGCATTGCCAGAAAGATGATTTTCCATTCTGATACACCATTGTTGGTAATTTACGGAAGACCGAATTAGGTGTTGAATATAGGTATATATGGTTTCTATCCAATATCAGCATTATGCAAGTAGATAATAGGGGAATTTCCCTAAAATATAATAGGGATTTCCCTATTTATGGAAAATCCCTATTACTTTTGTAACTATTTCAGTTAAAATACCGTGCTCCCAAATATTGCACCAAGTGCAGCAGATATTACCGCCTTGACAACTTCCCACCAATTAACCTTTTTCATCATCCTAACGGGTTTTCGCCTTGGTCGCCATCACCGCTACCGGAATCACTTCCTCCGCTTTGGCTACCCGCCTTAAGCTGGTAATAGGATGCACCAATTTTAAATGCATAGATTGCTTTTGCACCGCTTAAGGCATCGCCTACTTCGCAGTCGAACGATATTGTATTAGAAGAAGCTACAACAGCAGAAATCGTTACGGAATCGCTTTGCGCAGCACCTTCCGAATCATAGGCAGTTATACTTGAAGCTGTAACACCGGAAAAGTTTGCAGCACTATCCGTTATCGCAATCGACGTTGTAGTGTTTACGGGTGCAAGTTCTGGCGTAGACGCAACGAATGTAGAACTTTTCTGTCCTACGCTTCCGTTTACCGTTACTCCCGTAGGAGGTACAACGGGTTTCGGATTATCTGAACTATTCCATTTTCCTTTCAGATAGACTGTTTCAACACCCGACAGTTTTACACGGTAGATTGATGTAGGGTTTGCCGTGGCATAAGCCGTTACAGCTTCCTCGACCTGTGCGGGTGTCGCGTTTTGTGCAGTAGATACAAGTTCTTGCACGGCAGCCTCCATTGCTGCTTTATTGACCTTGTAAAAGTAGTTTCCTTGACTACCGTACTTCGTTTTATCGAACGAGGCGTTAATGTCCGGTCGGTGCATTCCAATATACATTGAAATCAATTTGAACCGCGCCTCGTAAACAGATAATGCACCATCCACGCGCGTCACTGGGCGCTCGCCAACTTTTTCGGAGACAATTGTTCTGCCTCTCACTGTCCGGAAGGTTATATTGCCCGCGGACTTTCGACCCTTGCCAATAGCCAAACTTCTGATAATAGCCATAGTATAATACCTCCCGGTGACAGCGGGAGCCAACATTGGCACCCGTTTCCGGAAAGATGCCCAAATGTGCAAATAACATTTGTGCCGACCAAATACTATTTATGTGCCTATAATATGCTCGCCATGTTACAAAGTGATAGGATTATGCTTGTTTTTGTGTTATTTTGTAAACCATTGAATGTAGGTACGGTTATATATATTTAACATGTTTAACCTTTGTTGCGAGCGTAGCGAGCATGGAAGGCGCAAGGGCGTAGCCCACAGCGTAGAGAAAAGCCCGAACGAAAGATGCTGATGCCATCAAAACCGCACAACACCCGCACCGCACCGTAAGGCGGGGCACCCGCCATAAGCCGAATATCGAAAACCCCACCCTAGGCGGGGGAGCGAAGCGGGGGGAACCCCCTATGAAATAGAAGAAACTTGGGGACTGCCGGACGTTCAATGGGGAGAGCAGCACCCACAAAGTAGCGCGGGAGGGGCGTGGCTTGGGGGGTAGGGGCCCCACAAGAAGGAACGCCCCGATTACGGAGTATTATTTTTCGCGCGCGCGGTGACGGCGAGGGGGAGGAGCTTGGAGCGACCCCCCGAAGTCCGGCACTTGTAGGCTGGGGTTGCGCCAAAAGTTCCTTACTGACAGCCGAGAGGCTGACAAAAATGGGGGGCGTAGCGGATGCGGAGCAGGGGGCAGCGCCCCCTATGAGAAAGATAATCGCCACCACCCATGCCGAATGGGGGCAGGGGCGCGACTGGTGGGAGGGAGGCACGACCCCCACCACGGAGCGCAACTGCAAAATGTTGAATGCAGTCCGAAACTTCCAAGACAGAACGGACGCAGCAGCCCCCAGCCACATCGCACGCGCTTGCATACGGTCGGAGCGCAGGAACGAGCACCGCACGGATGCACCGTGTGCGTAGTGGCTGGGGGCTGCGAGAAAACCGTAGCGGAGCCCACAAACAGAACTACCCTTTTTGTATAATCGTGTCTATGAGATGAACAATCAATGTGATGAGCATCAAGATGATAGCGATTATCAGTTTGAACAATGTGTTTGATAGGTACTTTCTATGATAAGAATCGAACCAATTATATATATACTTTTTGCGCATCCTCAAAGGTAAGGCTTTATAATAAAAGTTAAGCATGATTACGAGGATTTCGGTACAATGAGACAAAATAGGTGTGGTTCTACTTAACCACACCCATAAAGTGCGTGTGTTCCTCCGCGCTTCGCTTGGGGTAGTACGGTAGAGAAACATTGCGTGCTGCATCACATATAAATTAAGAATCTCCGTTGCCGATGGTATTCTGTGAGTACTTTTTAGCTATATTATATCCGTCCTCTTTGAATCGCTTCGCATACTTTACCAAGTCAACGTAACACCACGGCAGCATGGACTGCACTATTTTTTCGTAGTGGATGAAAGCAGCAGCCTTGACCAATCGTTTAAACCGACCGCGAAAATCGGAGTTCATCAGCCACATGTCGGCTATCATTATTACGGGCACATCCCTTACCATCTCATTTAGTTCGTAAGCGCCAATTAATACTATTTCGCAATATTGCTTGTATGTCATTGGGTAGTACGGGTTTGATTTTTGCCTATCTTCCGCTGTGGAGTGATAGGCAATTCTTTTCTTTCCATTTTCCATAATACTGTATTGTTAAATGTTATTACTATGCGCGGACACACCGCACGGAAACCTAATTTTTTCCTTTTCTTTTTCTCCTACACATATACACACACCCAGATGTCTACCCTTGCAAGTAATTTTTCGAGAATACTCTTTTTCTTCGCAGAGCGCGCGCGCTCTGCGAAGAAAAAGGAAGATTCTTGAAAAATAGCGTAGCGGTACTTGCAAGGGTAGACATCTGGATGTTCCTTCGTGTAGGAGAAAAAGAGAAGGAAAAAATTACATAGTAATTTTAAAAATGCCTTGGCATTTTTACAGTAGTCCGTGGATAGTGCTACACTTAACTATTATCTGCTGTCGATTTTTGCGATGTGAGACATAAGAGATATGAATAAAATTACGGTCAACGTAGTATATCAGTTGGTCGAATTTCAAGTAGTTTGCAATGTAGTGATATAGGAGCTGTATTTTTTTCGCGTTGCATGTTATATCCGCAGCATGTCCCGTGCAGTGCTGTGATGCCACAGCGCCACCTATTATACGGTTCAGTTCGCGCGAGCGGTAACCGCTTGTAACCGTTATTGGGCCACCAATAAACGCACGTGCAGGGTCTAATACATTATTGACCAGTTGTTTAAGATTGTAGACGGAATCACCTTGCGGAGTGTTTTCGATTCCCAATGTCTCGGCAACGTTAGAGCGCGACAACTCTTTGAGTGTAAAGTATTTCATATATATAGTTTGTGTACGTCTCCGCGCTTCGCTTGGGGTAGTACGGTGTGAAACATTGCGGGTTGGAAGCTACCAAATATATTCATCCTCTTCCGGTGGAGGGGTACAGAATGCCTCCACTTCATCCGGTGACAGCGGTGGATATTCGTAGACTGTACTAAATAGCTCATCCGGGTGTATTTCGTATCGCGCTTGGCGTGCTGTCTCCAAAGCCCCGAAATATACTACATCTTCATGGGTTATGAATTTTTGTCCGTATAAATTATTAAGATATTGGGTATAGTGCTGCAGGCGTACGGTAGCCTGCTTTTTGCCTTGAAGTTCCTTTAGAAAGTCCATTGCAGCAATAAGCCCCAATCTACGAGGCTCGGCAAGGTCGACGTATTCGCGTGCGAGCTTTTGCAGTTTGTTGTAACATATTTTTTCCATCCGTCCGGTATCGGCAGAACTCGACCAATAATAGGGCTTTGAGGTAATGACTGGGGCAGACTCAAAGAGTTGCAGGCGCTTGTAGTTACGGATTTGCTTTTGTCCGGTGTTTATACGGAAATCAAAGACCTTGGCAGCGTAGATGTGAAAGAGCTTTACCAACTGGTCGTAGTGTTCGAGATACAAAGGGGAGAGACGGAAGATTTCGGCAGATGACATGTTAATAATATCCATTCCTTGGCACTTGATAGAGATTTCAAAGCGCCATACACGTTTTTTTACCATCTCTGATAGTCCGTCTTTTTCTATCTTCCGCTGTAGTTCCTTGGCTGTCAGCCTGCTTATTGATTGCTGGTCAATATCATACTGCAGGCCGTTTTCTTCCCACATCTTTCTAATCCAAGGCTTATCCTTTACCTCCGCGAGTTCCAACGTCTTATCATAACAATATGCTCCAATTTTGGATGCAGGAGAGCCCCAACGGATAGAGTTAAGGTTGGCAACGGAGGTGTTTTTTCGGGTGCCGTGCAGCTGGAAACGGCATGAACCGTTGCGGATAATGTGCCCAACTGTCATTGGCTCTGCCGATATGAACTGTCGGATAAAGCGCTCCACATTCCTGCCATCGTGCAGGGCGTTGCAGTCGTAGCACAAATCGAGGCGGGTAATACCTTTGTACTTTAGGTTAAACGCTTCTTGAATGGCATACAACATGCGGATGTATTGCTGGCAATACAATACGCGGTTTGACAGTTTCACGCATGTAGCGCGGGGATGAATAACGGAGGTTCGCGGAGTTTGTTGAATTGTTGCTGCCGGATGAGATTGATAATAGACAGTGAATATGTCCTTGAATTGGGCTGTTTCGTGGTTTTCCTTTTTTACTGAAAAGCAATAACCGCGGGACTCATAGCTACCTTCTTGGATTAATTCTCCGTGACAGAAAGTTTGTAGCCAATCTACTGAAATGCAAAAGTTTTCCATATATTTGCGCGTTGTCGGTGTTTCTGTATGAAAACAAGCGCTACCAAATGGAAAAGACTTGGGTAGCTACTCCCAAGTCTTCACGCCAACGCGCATAGTTTACACTTTTACCGTTCACCGCCAACACCACTTGTACGGCTATCTCTCGAGTGCGTGGCAAATGTATGTACAATATCATCATTATGTTTAATATGGCGCTGGAATAATTTAATCTAATTTTAATTTCTTCTCTCCCTCACTTAAGAAATAACATTCTTTACTTAATGATATAACAATAATAAAAGCCTAATTAAATTATTAATTAGGCTTTTATTATAAAGTATTACATCAACTTTTCAATTTCTTCGAATTCAGGGCCCATTTGCAAATTATAATACACTCTATATAGACCATTTAACCACAAATCTTTTTGATCAGGTTTCAGTTCTCTTGCCTTTTCATAATAAGGTTTTGCCTTTTCATAGAAAGTCTTCAGAGTAGCCTGGTCTTCTTTATACTTCGGATCATTAATATCTGTAGTTGCTTTTTCTGAGAAATCTTGTGCTTGTAAGCAGTAAATCAAGCCTAAATTAGAGTATGCTTCTGCATAATTAGGATCTACTTCTATAGTTTTTTTATAGAATTCAATAGCTTTATCATAGTCCTTCATATTGTGATAAAGGTAGCCTTTTACATACAAATAGAATGTATTGTTAGGATCTTTAGCCAACATATCATCAGCAAACTGCATAGCTTCGTCATATTTGTTGTTATTGCTATAATAATCAATCAAGTGACCGAAGAAGAATGAATGTTCAGGATATTTCTGGATACCTTCTTTTAAAGAAGCAATCCATTTAACAGTATCACCTTCAGCTTTCAATGCAGTAGAGATAAATTCCATTGCGTATTTCCCAACTTCTTTATCATCTTGCGCATAAGGAGCATACTTCAAAATACTAGGATAATCTTCCATCTTAGCAGCTGCTAAACTTGCATAATATGCTATTTGGGGTAATACAGTATCTGTTTGTAATAGATTTTCCTTTTCAAACATCGGGTTGATAGCAATATCAATGTATGTTGCAAAGAAATCTAATGCTTTTTTATTGTCTTCATTGGCTGCATCGCCTTCTTTCTGTGAGGCCAAATTAAAGAATTGGATACCGCCATTGATCAGATTACCGCGTTCTGCTAAAATTGTAGCAGAATTAGATTTTCTATATTTATTCTTGATTTTGCCCTTTTCATTGGGAATTTGTGCCAATTCGTCACATTTGAAGTAGAATTTACACATGTTCAATGCGCTATTATATACCTGAAGAGTGTCATAAGGTTTTCTCAGATAGGCATTTTCCATTTCTTTCTCACTTCTTTTTCTTTGGATAAGACCTGCTACATCCCACGTTTCGGCATTGTCCTTTGTTTCGGGATTGGTTAAAGCCTGATTTATCAGTTCCTCTGCTTTGGCAAAGTCAGGATTTACTCCGTTAGCAATACTTTTAGCCTCTTTTACGTTCTTTTCTTGGGCGAAAGTAAAGCTTGCGACAAGTAGTAAAACCATTGAAAATAATACTCTTTTCATGATTGTAGAAAATTTAAATTAATATTATGTCTATTCTTCATTTTCATTGTTTACCTCGTTCTGAGGGCTTTCAAGGGTATTTTCTTCCCCCTCCTCTATAAGTTCCTCTTCATTTTCTGAAGTGACTTTACATACAGAGCCGATTTCGTCATTACGTTTCTCAAGGTTGATTAGACGCACACCTTGTGTAGCACGTCCCATGATACGAACATCGGCGACTTTCAGACGGATGGTAATACCGGATTTATTAATAATCATCAAGTCATTTTCATCTGTAACAGACTTGATAGTTACTAATTTACCCGTTTTATCGGTGATATTCATTGTTTTCACACCTTTACCTCCACGATTGGTCTTGCGATAATCTTCAATATCCGAACGTTTGCCATATCCTTGTTCCGATACAACCATAATTGTTTCCGCTTCAGGATCTTTGATGCATATCATACCTACAACTTCGTCTTGACCGTCTTCATCCAATGTCATACCACGTACACCGGTGGCAGTACGTCCCATAACGCGCACAGCACTTTCATGGAAACGAATGGCACGTCCGTTACGGTTGGCAATGATGATTTCATTGTCGCCGTTTGTCATACGCACTTCGATTACACGGTCGTCTTCACGAATAGTGATAGCATTTACACCATTTTGGCGAGGACGTGAATACTGCTCAAGCAATGTTTTCTTAATGATACCATTCTTAGTACAGAACAATACATAATGGCTGTTGATAAATTCTTGGTCGTTCAAGTTCTTCACGCGCAAATAGGCGTTTACAGCATCGTCAGAGTCGATATTCAACAAATTCTGGATGGCACGACCTTTCGAATTCTTAGTACCTTCGGGGATTTCGTATACCTTCAGCCAGTAACACTTACCTTTCTGTGTAAAGAACATCATGGTATTATGCATGGTTGCAGGATAAATATGCTCTACAAAGTCTGCATCGCGGGTTTCGGTACCTTTGGAGCCTACCCCACCACGGTTTTGCGCACGGAATTCGCTCAGCGGTGTGCGTTTGATGTATCCCATGTGCGAGATGGTGATAATCATTTCATCATCTGCATAGAAGTCTTCCGGATTGAATTCTTCTGATGAATAGACAATTTCCGAGCGACGTTCGTCACCATACTTCTCTTTTACTTCAATCAGTTCATCTTTAATGACTTTGCGGCAGAGTTCGTCATTGACAAGGATTTCTTCCAAATAAGCAATCTGCTTCTGAATTTCCTCATATTCGGCGTGCAGCTGGTCTTGCATCAATCCTGTGAGCTGACGCAAACGCATTTCAACAATGGCACGTGACTGAATTTCACTGAGTTGGAATCGCTCCATCAAACCTGATATAGCATCATTCGGGGTTTTAGCAGCACGGATAATCTTGATTACTTCGTCGATATTATCAGATGCAATGATTAATCCTTCCAGAATATGTGCACGTTCTTTGGCCTTGCGCAAATCATACTGAGTACGGCGGATGACTACGTCGTGTCTGTGCTCAACGAAGTATTTTATCAAATCCTTCAGATTCAGCAGACGTGGACGGCCATGTACCAATGCAACATTGTTCACACCAAAAGATGTCTGCAGCATTGTCATCTTGTAGAGCTTGTTGAGTACAACGCTGGCATTTGCATCACGTTTTACATCAATAACGATACGCATACCTTCACGGTCGGATTCGTCATTAGCATTGGCAATACCTTCAATTTTCTTTTCGTTGGCCAAATCGGCTATATTCTTAATCAATTCAGCTTTGTTGACACCATAGGGAATTTCTGTCACAACGATTTTATCGTGCGTCGAACCAGTCTCAATTTCGGCTCTAGCACGCATTATGACACGTCCGCGTCCCGTGAGATAGGCTTCGCGAACACCGCTCATACCGTATATATAGCCTCCGGTCGGGAAATCAGGAGCTTTGACATACGTCATCAGCTCTTCTATATCGATGTCATTGTTTTCAATGTATGCAATACAAGCGTCAATAACCTCAGATAGATTATGGGTCGGCATATTGGTAGCCATACCTACGGCAATACCAGATGCACCATTTACCAAAAGATTCGGAATACGGGCCGGCATGACGGTAGGCTCTTGCAAAGAGTCATCGAAATTGTTCTGCATGTCAACAGTCTCTTTCTCAAGGTCTGTCATCATGTCTTCACCAATTTTTCGCAAACGACACTCTGTATAACGCATGGCAGCAGCACTGTCACCGTCTACTGAACCGTAGTTACCTTGTCCATCTACCAACATATAACGCATTGCCCAAGGCTGAGCCATACGTACAAGAGCTCCGTAAACGGACGAGTCGCCATGAGGGTGATATTTACCTAATACTTCACCTACAACTCTGGCTGATTTTTTATAAGGTTTGTCGGAGGTATTTCCTAATCCCATCATTCCGAAAAGAATTCTTCGGTGAACGGGTTTAAAACCATCTCTAACATCCGGAAGGGCACGTGAAACAATGACCGACATAGAGTAGTCAATGTACGATGACTTCATTTCCTCCTCGATGTTAATCTTTATAATTCTGTCTTGTTCAAGCATTTAAAAAGATTATTAATTATACATTTTCGGGTTCGTGAAAAACCACGCTAAAGTACTGCTTTTTTACGATATACAAAAGTTTTCCTCCATAAACTTTGTTGCCTGCAACATAAATATGGAAGTACTCCCTCCCTTCCTCACCAAATTGCTATTAATATATAAGGTATAAAGTGGAAAAACAGATTTGAAATTTATGGCACGGGATTTGTATACTATTAAATCAGTTAAATATGATACGCTGAATTAATAAATGCGTATCTTTGTCGTGGATAACCTTTTTAATTGAGGAGAATTATAAAATATGAACAATCAATTTTCACAAAGAGTTTCAGACATAATTACTTATAGCAAGGAAGAAGCCAATCGATTGAGAAATCGCTATATTGGTCCGGAACACCTTCTGCTCGGCATGCTGCGTGATGGCGGAGGAAAAGCTATTGAAATATTGTTGAAACTTGATATAGATTTAAAACGAGTAAAAAGTCGTCTGGAGGGTTTCCTAAAGGATGCCGAGGACGATACTCTCTTGCCGGACGCTGAAGTGCCCTTGTCCCCGATGACGGCTAAGATATTGAAGATGTGTATGCTTGAAGCGCGTTTGCTGAAAAGTGCAACTGCCGATACGGAACATGTATTGCTGGCTATCTTGAAAGATGGCGACAATCTTGCTGCAACTGTTTTGGAAGAACACCGGGTGGATTATCAGGCTGTATTTGAACAGCTTTCGATGAAATCGACCAATCCGAATGCGGGAATGGGATTCACCGAGGATGATGAAGAGGATGAAGAAGATATGAATATGTCCCGCTCCTCCCGTACTGGGGGAGCTGGTTCGGCTTCGGCTGCACAGGCTGCATCCAGAAAGCCGTCCAATGATACTCCTGTGCTGGACAATTTCGGCGTAGACATGACGCGGGCTGCCGAAGAAGGCAAGCTGGACCCGGTTGTGGGTCGCGAACGCGAGATTGAACGTCTGGCGCAAATCTTGAGCCGCCGTAAGAAGAACAATCCGGTGCTTATCGGTGAACCTGGAGTCGGAAAATCTGCCATCGTAGAGGGTTTGGCATTGCGTATTGTGCAAAAGAAAGTTTCGCGCATTTTGTTTGAAAAGCGCGTGGTGATGCTTGATATGGCCTCTGTGGTGGCGGGAACAAAATACCGTGGTCAGTTTGAGGAACGTATCCGCTCTATCATCAACGAGTTGCAGAAAAATCCGAATGTCATCCTTTTCATCGATGAAATCCATACGATTGTAGGTGCCGGTGCTGCTGCCGGTTCCATGGATGCTGCCAATATGCTGAAACCAGCTTTAGCGCGTGGTGAAATCCAGTGTATTGGAGCTACCACTCTCGATGAATACAGAAAGAATATCGAGAAAGACGGTGCTTTGGAACGTCGTTTCCAAAAGGTGATTGTAGAGCCTACCACAGCTGAAGAAACGCTTCAGATATTGAAGAATATCAAGGAGAAGTATGAAGACCATCATAACGTGAGCTACACGGATGAAGCCCTGGAAGCATGTGTCAAGTTGTCAGCACGCTATATAACCGACCGCAACTTCCCGGATAAAGCTATTGATGCTTTGGACGAGGCGGGTTCGCGTGTGCATTTGACGAATATTAATGTTCCGAAAGAAATTGAGGAACAGGAAAAGCTGATTGAAGAGGCACGTAGCCTGAAGGCTGAAGCTGTAAAGTCACAGAATTTTGAGCTGGCTGCCAGCTACCGCGACCGTGAGAAGGAACTTTCTGTCCGCTTGGAGGAGATGAAGGTTGAGTGGGAAGCCCGTTTGAAGGATGACCGCCAAACGGTAGGTGAAGAGGAAATAGCCAATGTTATTTCAATGATGTCCGGTGTACCCGTACAGCGCATGGCGCAGGCAGAAGGACTTAAACTGGCCGGAATGAAGGAAGAACTACAGGCGAAGGTGATAGCTCAAGATGCTGCGATAGAGAAACTTACCAAAGCAATCTTGCGTAGCCGTGTAGGGTTGAAAGACCCGAACCATCCCATCGGAACCTTTATGTTCCTTGGCCCTACTGGTGTGGGTAAGACGCATTTGGCAAAGCAATTGGCAAAATATATGTTTGGCTCTGCCGATGCCTTGATACGTATCGATATGAGCGAGTATATGGAGAAATACACCGTATCTCGTATGATTGGTGCCGCTCCGGGATATGTGGGCTATGAGGAAGGCGGCCAGTTGACTGAAAAGGTGCGTCGCAAGCCGTATTCCATTGTCTTGCTGGATGAGATTGAGAAAGCCCATCCGGACGTGTTCAACATCTTGCTTCAGGTACTGGATGAAGGCCGTTTGACTGACAATTATGGCAGAACCATCGATTTCAAGAATACGGTTATCATTATGACCTCCAATATCGGTACGCGGCAGTTGAAGGAATTTGGCCGTGGCGTAGGTTTTGCGGCGCAAAACCGCACGGATGACAATGAACATTCGCGCAGCGTGATACAAAAGGCTCTGAACAAGGCCTTTGCTCCCGAATTCTTGAATCGTTTGGATGAAATCATTACTTTCGACCAGCTCTCTTTGGAGGCCATCACAAAGATTGTGGACATTGAGCTGAAAGGTTTGTACGAACGGGTTGAAGCAATTGGTTACAAGCTGGTTGTGGAGGATGATGCAAAGACATTCCTTGCTTCGAAAGGGTACGATGTACAGTTTGGTGCGCGCCCATTGAAGCGCGCCATTCAGAACCACTTGGAGGATGGACTTTCCGAGCTGATAGTGGCGGAGGAGTTACAGCCGGGTGATACGGTAAACGTATCAGTAGACAAAGAAAAAGACGAGCTGAGCATCAGGAAGGCATAAGCTGTTCTTTATAAAAACCGTCAAAATGTCAGTCCTTATGGGCTGGCATTTTTTTTGTGCTATATCTGC